>Ga0209992_10002225_pt1 | contig 18201 bp, 20 predicted proteins | sample 2SBtaG_2_FD_182564 | JGI IMG/M metagenome (GOLD analysis project Ga0209992, IMG submission 182564) | Deep subsurface microbial communities from Kolumbo volcano to uncover new lineages of life (NeLLi) - 2SBTROV12_ACTIVE470 metaG (SPAdes)... | ecosystem: Environmental > Aquatic > Marine >... | reverse complement strand
CTCTACTACGAGGGTGCCGCCTGGTACCGCAGGACCTTCGACTGGAACCCGCGAGAGGGCCGGCGAACCTTCGTTCACTTCGGGGCAGCGAGCCAGCGCGCCCGAGTGTGGTGCAACGGGGTCGGACCGGTCGAACACGACGGCGGTTTCGGGCCCTTCTGTGTCGAACTGACGAGCGCTGTACGCAGCGGAACCAACAGCCTCGTCGTGATGGTGGACAACACCCGCCGCCCCGACGCCATCCCGACCATGGACACCGACTGGTGGAACTACGGAGGACTGCACCGATCGGTCACGTTGCTCGACCTGGCGTCGACGTTCATCCGCGACGCCTGGCTCCAGCTCGACAGCGACGGCTCGGCGATCATCGGCGAGATCGTGCTCGAGGGACCCGAGTCGGCCAACCGGACGGTCACCGTCCGGCTTCCGGAGCTCGGCGTCGGATCCCGGCTCATCACCGACGAGTTCGGGCAGGCCGCGGTCCGGTTCGCAGCCGACCCCGAGCGCTGGCATCCCGGCCATCCCCGGCTCTACAGGGTCGAATGGCAGCTGGGCGACGAGACCCTGGTGGACGAGATCGGCTTCCGAACCGTCGCCGTCGACGGGCACCACATCGTGGTCAACGGGGAGCCGACACACCTGAGCGGAATCGCTCTGCACGCAGAGGCACCGACCGAAGCTCGACGCGCCCACGGCGCCGCCGACGCGTCGACACTTCTGGACTGGGTCGAGGATCTCGGCGCCAACTTCGTCCGGCTGGCGCACTATCAGCACGACGAAGCGATGGTTCGTGAGTGCGACCGCCGCGGGGTGCTGGCGTGGTGCGAGTTGCCCGTCTATTGGAGCATCGCCTTCGACAACGACTCCACCTACGACAACGCGGAGGAACAGCTCGAAGAGCTGATCGTGCGCGATCGGAGCCGGGCGTCGGTGATTCTCTGGTCGGTCGCCAACGAGACCATGCCCGGCGAGGCACGCAACCACTTCCTCGAGGGCCTCATCGACGCCGCTCGCCGCCTCGATCCCACTCGGCTCGTCACCGCTGCACTGTTCACGATGCCCAATCGTGAGCACCACTACGTGCTCGACGATCCCCTCTCACACCACGTGGACGTAATCGGTATCAACAGCTACATCGGGTGGTACTACGGCGATCGCAAAACGTTCCGGACGGCCAGCTGGGAGAACCCCAACGGCAAGCCGGCCATCTTCACCGAGTTCGGCGCAGGCGCCCGCCAGGGCCATCGCGGCACCAAGGACGACATCTGGACCGAGGAGTTTCAGGTGGATGTCTTGGAGGGCAACTTCGAGATGCTCTCTCGCCTGGACTGGGTCGCCGGCACGAGCCCCTGGATCCTGAAGGACTTCCGCTCACCCAAACGGGTGCTGCCCGGCATCCAAGACGGCTTCAACCGCAAGGGTTTGGTGAGTGACCGCGGTGTCCGCAAGGCCTCCTTCGAAACCGTGCGAGCCCACTACCGCCGCTGATCCCAGACGTCGGGGTTGAGCAAGCTCGCCGGCCGCTCGCCCGCCAGCGTGGACAGCACGATCTCGATCGCATGCCTGAACAGCCGGCGCGCCCCCGCACCGGTCGAACCTGCGATGTGAGGGGTCACGACGACGTCGTCGCGTTGCAGGAGCGGATGACCAGCCGGAAGTGGCTCGGGGTCCGTGACGTCGAGACCCGCGGCGCGCACCTTGCCACTGTCGAGCGCCGCCAAGAGTGCGGCGTCGTCGACGAGGCCTCCGCGGGCGGTGTTGACGACGTACACGCCGTCGCGCATCGCCTCGATCAGCCCGGCGCCGACGAGGTGCCTCGTCTCGTCGCTGAGGGGAGCGTGGACGGACACCACGTGGGCATCGGCGACCGCCTCCTCGGCTGACGCCGCCCTGGCCACGCCCAATTCGGCGAAGCGCTCGTCGGAGGCAAAGGGATCGTGCGCCACGATCCGCATGCCGATCCCTGTGGCGAGCCCAGCGACCCGTCCTCCGATGCGGCCGAGCCCGATCAGCCCGAGCGTGGCTCCGTCGAGCTCCAGATGCTGGTGGTTGGCGAAGTAGTTGCCCTCCTGGCGTTCGAGTCGCGCTTGGCTTTCGCGCAGGCCCTTGGTGATCGCGAAGATCAACGCCAGCGCCTGCTCCGACGTGGAGATCGTCGGGGCGTCCGGCGCGTTGCACGCGGCGATGCCGAACTCAGTTGCATCCGCGAGGTCGAGGTTGTCGAACCCGATGCCGGCCCGGCAGATCACCTTCAGGTTGGTCGCCTGGGAGTACACCGATCGGTCGTAGCGGATTGCCGCTCCTGCGACGATGCTGTCGGCCTGGTCGATTCCGGTCAGGTCGGAGGCGCCTTGTTCGACGAATCCGATCAGAGCCCGACCGTCGATGAGATCGTCGACCCACGACATCGGTCGGCGGTCGAACCAGATGGTGGGCAGGTCGGTCTCTGACATGGGTTCTTCCAGACGTTCAGGCGAGCGCGAGGTCGACCGCGCGCATCGCGTGGAGGTGGGTGGTGGGGAAGTACGGGCACCGAACGTGCTCGGGGCCGACGAGGAGCTCGACGCTGGCTTCGAGGACCGCAGCAGCGCCGGCGTTCTCCAGGTGCACGGCGTCGTCGGCGAGGAGCTGACCCGCTTCGTCCCAGGCGCCGCGTTCTTGCAGTTCTTCGATCGCAGCGAAGTCGTAGCTGCGGATCACCAGGTCGCCAGAATGGGTGCCGCCCAGGCGTCGCCGGACCTCGTGGTTGATGAGGCGTTCGTACTCGATCGACGATTCCCAGCTCATCCCGCCGAGCAGACCGATCCGCTTCATCCCGGTGAGAGTAGGGGCCGCTGACCCGTGTCGACGCAACCGAATACACTTTCGAAAAGCCGACGAGGGGGTCAGCGTGAACGTCGACGATGCCGTGATCCACGATCTGGGTCGGTACCGCTCCGAGGGATACCCGTGGGCCGAATGGGATCTCTTCCGGGCCGAAGCGCCGGTCTATTGGTACGAGCGCGACGGGATCGAACCCTTCTGGTCGATCACCCGGTACGCCGACGTCAAGCAGGTGTCCGGCGACAACACCACCTTCATCAACAGCGGCGGGCGTCTGCGGCTCGCGCCGGCCGAGCACGATCGGGTGTTCTGGTCGAAGTATCGCCAGCGGGCGCTCGACGCGGGATGGGATCCCGACGAGCCGCCCGACTTCATCTTCAAGGACCGGCCCGCCCACTGGGACTTCCGGCGCGTCGTCGCTCCCGAGTTCACCCCCAAGGCGATGCGCAAGCGCGAGGAATCGCTCACGCTGCACACCACGCAGTACACCGACGAGTTCGTCGCCAAGGTCCGTGACGAGGGCACCGCCGATCTCGTCGAAGACCTCTCCGTGAAGCTGCCGCTCGCGACTATCTGCGAGATGTTCGGCGTGGCGCCCGAGATGTGGCTCGACGTCCACAAGTGGACGGCCAACCTCTTCAACGACCCCGAGCTGGTCCGCTTCGCCGAGCCGGGAGAGCAGTACCGAGACATGCGTCGACGGCTGCAGATCGAGTTCCATCAGTGGATCGAGGGGCTGATCGAAGAGAGACGCGTCGAAGGGGCGACCGGTCGCGATCTCGTCAGCATGCTCCTTCGGGGTGAGGTCGATGGCGAGCCGCTCACCGCCCAGCAACTGATCGGTTTCATCCGAGTGCTGATCACTGCAGGAAACGAGACCACCCGCAACGCGTCGACGGGTGGTGTCATCGCTCTGCTCCAACACCGCGAAGAGCTGGAGTTCCTCGCCGAGAGGGTGGACGACGATGCGGTGCTCGAGACCGCGGTCGAGGAGATCCTGCGCTGGACCTCGCCGGTGATCCAGTTCGCCCGCGTCTGCACCAGGGAAACGGAGGTGGGCGGGCAGCTGATCAAAGAGGGCGACCATGTCGGGATCTGGCACGCGTCGGCCAACCGCGACGAGCGGCAGTTCGCGGATCCCTATCGCTTCGATGTCACCCGGACGCCCAATGACCACCTGGCCTTCGGCCATGGAGCGCACTTCTGTCTCGGGACCCATTTGGCGCGGTGGGAGCTGAGGGCCTTCTTCCGCTCGGTGATCCCGGTTCTTCCCGGCCTCCAGCTCGAAGGTGAGATGCTCCGGATCGGCCACCTCCACGTCGGTCCGATCCAGCGCCAGATGATCGCCGCCGCCTGAGCCTGGGCGGTCGCTGCCGCTTCAGCCGAGGTCGAGAGCGACCCAGGTCCCCTCGTTGCGCCCCATGGTGCTCTGGTGCAGTAACTGGAGGGGCGCGCACGCGGCAACGACACCGTCGATCTGGTGGTCGAACAGACCGGCGAGGACCAGGCGACCCCCCGGCGAAACGCGGGCGGCGAGGTGCGGCCCGATCGCGCGCAGCACGTCGGCGGTGATGTTGGCCACGACCACCTTGAAGCTCCCGGCGACCCCGTCGATCTGTGTGCTCGCCGCCCTGACGTAGTCCGCGACACCATTGCGGCGCGCGTTGGCGAGGGTGAGTCGGGGCGCGTCGGCGTCGACGTCGATGCCGAGAACGTCGACCGCGCCGAGCCGGGCGGCCGCGACGCTGAGGACGCCGGTCCCACAGCCGACGTCGAGGAGCGACTCATTGCCCTCGAGAAGGCGTTCGAGGTGAGCGAGCGCCAGCTGCGTCGACGGGTGGCTACCCGAACCGAAGCTGCGCCCGGGTTCGATGTGCAGCACCAGCTCCACCGGTTGCACGTCGTGGCCGACCCACGGTTGCTTCACGACGATGCGGTTGCCGGCGCGGTGAGGCGTCGCGTGTTCGCGCCACATGTCGAGGAAGTCGCCACCGCCGAGCTCTTCGAGCACGCTGAACCGCCCGAGCTTGCCCGCTGCGACGTCTGCGTCCTCAGCCGACTCGAAACCCGCGTACAGCACGGTCACGTCGTCGAGCCGCTGCTCCTCGATTCCGACGGTACCGAGCGCCCACAGGTCGCCCGAGACGATGTCCACCTCGTCGGTCGAGACTTCGAGACGGAGCCTGGCCGGTTCTCGACTCAGCTCGCTCACGGGGCCGAGGCTACCGTCGTGGGCCTTGCCGTTCTGAGGGGGAGCCATGGCGAGTACGACTGAGGTCCTGTTGACGGGCCTGCACTTCGGCGAAGGTCCGCGTTGGCACGACGGCAAGCTCTGGTTCTCGGACTTCTATCGGCACGGCATCTTCACGGTCGATCTCGGCGGGACGGAGGAGCTGATCCTCGAGGTTCCCGAGCAGCCGAGCGGACTCGGGTGGCTGCCGGGCGGCGACCTGCTCTTCGTCTCCATGCTCGACCGGTCGCTCAAGCGCCTCGACTCGGCTGGAGCGGTGACGCTGCACGCCGACCTCTCGGCGATCGCCGGTGGACCCTGCAACGACATGGTGGTTGCAGCGGACGGGACCGCCTACGTCGGGAACTTCGGCTTCGAGCCCGATGCCGACTTCGCACCGGCGACCCTCGCCATCGTGGGAGCTGAAGGTGCGGTGCGCGCGGGTCCTTCGGGGTTGGACTTCCCGAACGGGACCGTGATCGATCCCAGCGGTACCCAGCTCGTGATCGCGGAGTCGTGGGGTCGGCGCTTGAAGGCCTACGACGTCGATGGTGACGGCTCGCTCAGCGGCGAACGGGTCTTCGCCGACTTGGGCACGCGGGTCCCCGATGGGATCTGCCTCGACGCAGACGGTGGCATTTGGGTCGCCGATCCGCGCAACGCGTCGTGTTTCCGGGTCATCGACGGTGGCGAGGTCACCGATGTGATCGACCTCGACATGAACTGTTTCGCGTGCATGCTCGGCGGGGAGGATCGTCGCACCCTCTTCATGCTGACCGCGCCGACCTCCGGCGAGGACGCGCACCACAACCCCGCCGGCCGCATCGAGACGGTGAGGGTCGACGTGCCGGGGGCCGGGCAGCCCTAGGCGGTCACAGCGGCGGTTCCGCGGAACCGCCGAGAGGAGGGAGCCCGAAATCTCGACACTGAAGCCGGTCAAACCGGTCCCAGTGTCGACAGAGGCACGACCCCAAGGGATCGCACGATCTGTCGACAGCCATACCGCCCCACTCGGTCTCGGTGTCGAAATTTCGGCGATTGTTCGCGACCCCCATGGAGGAGCCGGCGTCGGCTTCTGTGGTCGAAACGGTTCGCTGAGCGAGCACTATCGGACCAAGTTTCCAGCGTTTCGCCCGCCCCAACTTGCCGGGGGCAGGGCAGGGACGCCGTCTCGCGTGGAAGGCTGCTACGACTGCTGTAGCTGCTAGGGGGCAAAGTGGAGCGACTCGAGTACGCGGCCTACGTGGACTGGATGCGCGACGAGGTCGAGTGGCTGCTCGGTGTCGAAGACACCGACTTGAACCAGCCTGTACCGAGCTGTCCTGGCTGGGACATCGCCGCAGTGTTGGATCACCTGGCTCGGGGAGCCGGGATGGGTTGGTCAACATGGTTCGCGGGCTCTGCTGACATCAACGGCTTGCAGGTCCTGCTCGATCTCCCCGAGGCGACCACCGGAACTGCCGCCAAGGCGTTGTTCGCTGAGACCATGCCGGCCTACGTGGACCAGCTCTCGGCTATCGACCCGGGCAAGGAGTGTTTTTGGTTCACTGGTCCGGTCACCGCGTTGTGGTTGATTTCGCTGGGAGCCAATGAGGTCGCCATGCATCGGGGTGACGTTGCTGTGGCGTTGGGTGAGTCCCCGGCCTTGAACGGTCCGCGTGCGGCGGACGCGTTGGCAAAGACCGCGGAGTTCATGCCGCAGCTGTGGACGATGCGACGCGGCGGCGACCCGCCTCCTGGGGCTGTGACATTGGCACCTACCGATGTGGGTGAGGTGATACAGATCGGCGCTGGTGTGCCTACGGCGACGGTCTCGGGATCAGCGTCGGATCTGCGGTTGCGGTTGTGGGGACGTTCCCCAGAGAAGGATCTCGCGGTGGACGGAGATGGTGAGGCCTTCGAGAAATGGACAACAACCGGACACGGTCCAGGACCACTCGGGTAGGGCTATCACCCGCGCTACAACGCCAAGCCATGCACGAGGTTTGGCGCACGCCACCCACCCTGTAGCGCGGCGAGCGTGCCAAGACGCCTCTGGGCGCGAACGGTTTTCTCGTGGTCGGAAGCCGGGACCGGGTCTTCGGCCCGAACAGTCAGCGCAGCTGAGGCAGAACGTCGGTGGTGAGGCGCAGGTTGCCTGCGGCGACTGCATCGGGGTCGGCGTCGCCGGAGAACGTGACCAGGATCAACCGATCGAGACCGACGTCGACGAGCTGCCCGAGGCGGTCCACGCAGTAGCTCGCGGAGCCGGCAACCGCGAACCGGTCGATGAATTCGTCGTTCAGGATCGATGTGTGTTGGGCGCTGATCCGAGCGTGGTTCGCCATGTCGTAGTTCGCGCCGACGGCGTCGAAGACGTCCGCGTCCCGCAACCCCGTGGTCGATGCTCCGGCCATGCCTGAGAAGTGAGCGAAAACGCCGACGCTTCCACTGATCAGTTCCCGGGCCCTGGTCGCGTCAGGGTCGGCGGTGCAGTTGACGTAGGCACCGAAGCTGAGATCGCTGGGATCGAGCCCCGCTGCTTCGCGCGCACTGCGAGCCGTTTCGATCGCCCACCCGAGACGTTCTGGGTCGGCACCCACTGCGAAGGCGATGCGCTCGGCATGAACTGCCGCTGCAGCGATGACACGCGGACCGGTCGCCGCCACCTCCATTGGCACCTTGGACTGCCCCGAGTTGGCGATCCATCTGTTGTGGCTCTCATAGCCGTCGATGTCGACCGGCTCTCCCCTCAGGTATCGCTGCACGTCGTGCATGTAGCCCCCGAGAACCCCAACCGGCGCGGGCTTGCGCCCGATGTAGGCCATCGACGAGTCGCCACGCCCGATGCCCAGCACCGCTCTGCCACCCGACTCGACCTGGATCGTCGCGATCGCCGACGCGGTGACCGCTGGATGACGAGTGATCGGGTTCGTCACCCCGGGACCGAGGCCAATGTTCTCGGTGGCGGCAGCGGCCAAGGCCAGGCCGCTGTAGACATCGCCACTGAGGTTCTGCGTGTCCGGGAACAACAGGCCGTCCCACCCGGCCTCCTCGGCAGCCTGCGCTGTCGCAGCTGTCGTGCCAGGTGCCGGAAACGAGACCAACCAGAACTCAGCCATACCTACCCCGTCCTTGGACCGTCGACCCGCGTCACCGTAACTGCTCACCCTCCACTGCGAATCGAATGTCCCTCTGTCGATCCGCGGACCCCGGGCTGAGCTACTCCCACACGTCGGCATCGGGGAAGAAGGCGTTGAAGGCGAACCAGAACTCGTTGCGGTGGGGGGCCAGTTCGAGTTGGCGTCCGGCCAGGGGCCCGTCGACAGCGCGTCCGAGCAGGGTCCACGTCGAGCCGGTCTCGGCATCAGTGAAGACGCTGTCGCCCTGTTGGGAGAATGTGAGGACCTGGCCGTCGAGGGTCGCCAGGAACGCGATCGCCGTGCCGATCTGCCGTGAGTCGCTGATGGACCTCTGGTCGAGAGCGTCAGCGGTCACCCCGCCCCACAGCACCGCAACGGGCGTGTCGGCCACGACGTCGTTGATGGCCGGCATCGATTCGAGCGAGCTGAACGCGTAGGCCTTGTCGGTATCGCCGATGGTGACGCCGACCACTCGTTCGAGAGCGGGAAAGCGGGTGTCTGTCGGCGACTCGGCGAAGCCGGGGAAGGGCGCAGGCAGGCTGCTGTAGCCCGTGTAGGGGTTCGCCCCGTAGTCGATCCCGAAACCGGTGTCTCGGCTCAGGACCTGACCATCGGGGTGCGCTTCGACGAACTCGCCGTAGCCCACGATGGCTGTCGGGAGGCGCGTCAACTGTCGCCCGGCGTGTTCGCCGACGATGCCTTCCCCGGTGATCTGTTGCCACAGCGATGTTGTTCGGTGGTCCCACATCACGAGGTCGCTGTTGCGGAGCAACCCCGACACGCCGAGGCGGATCTCTTCGCCGTCCAGCCGTCTGTCGAACGCGAGCGCTGTGTTGCAGAGCGGGCAGTAGGTCAGCGCGACGGGAACCCCTGCCAACTCTGCGTTGGCGATCTCGTGCCGGGTCATGATGGCGAGGGGGAAGAAGCGGGCGTCGCCGTCGATGACAACGAGGGCGCCGGGATCCTGGGGCGCGAGCCATTCGGCCCCGGCGGCCGTGCTCTCGAAGGTGGGGGAGTACAGAGGGGGGATTCCGTCGCGCGGGTCCGCCGAGGGAAGTCCGACCGCGAGCTCTGCCAGGTCGATGGTGGTGTTGGACCAGTCCGTCGGCCACGCCCCGGTGGCCAAGAGCAGCTGGCTGCTGCGAGCGTCCGACGCGACCGGCGCCGTGTCGCTCGTGGCGGGCGGTGTGGTTCCGGGCGCGCCTGTGTCGTCGACTCCCGTGTCGCTCGGGGCGCCCGTGTCTGCTGATGCGGCGGTCGGATCCGTCGCGGTTGTGCCCTCGTCGCTGTCCGAACAGGCGGCGAGCAGGGCGGCTGCGGCCACCGTGCCCGCGAATACACGTCGCAGCATCATGGCGGGAGAACCCACCTCCGGCTGTGGCGCTTCCCCAACCGTCAGCTTTCGGGGATTCTGCGGCGCGCACCTTCCGTTTCGGGGAACCTCAGCTGGCGGTGACGCGGTGCGGCAGTACCCAGAACGGAATGGCTGCGCTGTGGAGTACCCGAAAGAGAAAGGGCGGACGGGTCAGAAGCGGAGGGGTGCCTCGGAGCTCCAACCGAGGGAGTCCTCGGCGATGTTGAACGTCACCTGCTTCCAGGTCACGTCGATGGCAGCGTCGTCGTCTTCGACCTCGTCGACCATCAGCTCGAACATGCCGTCGTCGGTCTCCTCCGACGGACGGTTGAGCAGGGCCATGAAGGCCTCGGCCATCTCCGAGGGTTCGAGCATCCGCTTCTGCCAGCGCCCGAAGACCCGCTCGTTCTCGGCGTACTCGTCGGTCATGCCGGTGCGGATGAAGGGGAACATGAGGCTGAAACAGGTGACGAGGTCAGCGCTGCGTCCCAAGTTGACCTTGAGAACCTTGGGGAGCTGGAGCACCGCCCAGTTGCTCAGCGCATAGCCGGGCACCGCGGCACCCGGGTCGATCGCCTGCCTGGACGACACGTAGACGAACTGGATCGGTTCGTCGTGGTGCACCGCCTCGCCCGCCCACAGATGCGTGGAGGCGAGAAACCCGTCGATCTTGGTGTCGAGCACCAGGCGGGAGTCGTCGAGGTTGTCGAGGAAATGCTGCCGCGCCCTGGCCCTGCGCACCGCTGTGGGTTCGCCCTCGACCTGGCGAGGCGCCCGACCGAAGCTGTAGCCCGACTCGGTGAGGCCGCTGTTGCACACGACGAGGTTGGGTGGCAGGCCGCCCATCTGCTCGATCACGTAGGTCCGGCACGCCCACAGATCCCGGAAGTTGGTGACGTCTGCCTGGACCGGAAACGCGTTCACGCCCTGGTCGCGCAGCTCGAAGACCAGGTCGAAGCCGTCCTCGTGGCTGCGGTGGAAATGAACGCCCACCGACTCGGCACCGTTCAGGCCAGCGCAGAGTGCAAACGCCTGGCCGATGCCGCCGTCTTTGCCCGCGCCGGTGATGAAGACGCGCTTGCCTTCCATCGCCGAGCGGAACTGGTCGAAACGGAACGAGTCCGTGGGCGCGGTGTAGGTCATGGCTGATCCAGTGGGAGGGCGCTCGAGGGGAACGAGTGCGTCTCGATAAGTTACTCGGTGGTAACCGGCCGCTTCCACATCAATGCGTTGCGGCGCATCGTTGCCACCAACGCATCATTCTGGTTGTGGGATCGGTGTTCGAAGAGGATGATCCCCTGGTCGGGCTTGCTCTTCGATTCGCGAGCGGAGATGACCTCGCTCTCCACGCGCAGTGTGTCGCCATGGAATACCGGCGCGGGGAAGTTCATCTCTTCGAAGCCGAGGTTGGCCACCGTCGTCCCGTGGGTGGTCTCGTGCACCGAGATCCCCACGATGAGCGCTGCGGTGAACATCGAGTTGACCAGCGGTTTCCCGAACTGTGTCTCCTTCTCGGCGTAGTCGAAGTCGAGATGGAGCGCGGCGGGGTTCATGGTCATCGTCGTGAACATGATGTTGTCGGTCTCGGTGACCGTCCTGCGAAGACGGTGCTGGATCACCAGGCCGGGAGTGAGCTCTTCGAACCAGAGCCCGCCGTGTGGCCGATCCGCCATTTCAGTTCATCCCCGGGACTTCGCACGCCTGATCGAGTTCGATCTCGGCGTGGACCACTCCGTTCTGGTGCGGCCCAGCACACCAGGAGGGCGTGACCATCGTGTAGAGGCCCGAGCCGCCCGCCTGGAACACGAGGATCCGGGAGGGGTCCTTCAGCACGTGGACGAGCTTGTCGTCTGCGTCGTCGGAAGTCTGAGCGAACTTCGACCCGATGCGGCGAAGGGTGCCGAGCGAGATGGTGGCCCGTGCGCAGAGCTCCCCTTGAACGTCCTCCCGGGTGAGCCCGGCCTGGCGGATCACATCGGCGTGATCGGGGTTCATGATCACGGCGAACGAACCGTTGCGCAGGTGCACGTTGTTGCTGCCGGGGTTCGCCATGACGAGGGCGATCGCCTCGAGCAACTGCTTGTAGGAGTCGGGGTCGTCCGCGTCGCCGGAGAACATCGTCGAGTGCGGTGCTTCGGCGCCGGTGATGATCACGGCACTCTGATCGGCGCTGTACCCGAACTGGGTGTGGAGCCCGGGGAAGGGCCCGCCCTCTTCGTCCTCGGCGAGGCAATAGGTGAACTTGCCGGGGTGGCCGTGCAGCGCCATGTCGGAGGTCCCCGGCCGGGCGCCTCCGATGTTCATCATCGCAAGGCGAAGGGCACGCCCGATCGACGCGTTCGCCCGGTGGCCGGGCCCCATGGCGCCGAACCCCGACGCGAGCCCGCACATGTGACGAGCCGGCCCGCAGACGATCGTGAGCGGGGCGGTGCAGTGCGTGGTGCTCTGCATCTCGGTGAGGTCGAACTCGGGTTGGCACACCGCGCGGACCGCGGCGATGACAACGGGGGCGTGATCCGGTAGGCAGCCGGCCATGACGGCGGCGGCGCACACCTTCTCGACCGTCGCGACGCCGAACATCGGGCCCATGACGCCGAGGTTCATGTTGGGGTCGAGGCCGGTGGCGAGGATCATCCGCTGGACGCGCTCGGCGGTGGGCACGATCACGGGCAGGCCGTCGGTGCAGCCCAAGGCGTGGAGTTGTTCGACCGCCTCTTCCTCGGTCGAGGCGGTGAGGCGTGGTGAATCGAGAAGGGTCATGCGCCCTGCAGGACGGCCGCGATCTTGGGGGCGATGTTGCCCGCGACGGCTGCCATGTTGTCTTCGCCGCTGCCGGCAACCGGGTGAGGAAGCTGGATGCGGGGGACGTTGGGCATGCCGTTCGATTCGGCCACGAAGTCGCCCTGCGGCCAGAACTCGGTGGTCACGAGAGCGATGGAGGGAAGTCCCTCTCGGGCGGTGGAGATGCTGTCACGCACGGTGCCAGAGGTGCAGCTGCCTCAATGGCCGTACGCCGCGACGACGGCGTGACACTCCTCCTTGATGTCCTCGAGCATCGTGCCGCCGACGACTGCGCTGGCATCGCCCTTGTCGTACCGGACGAAGGTGGCGGTTGGCACTTCCTGGGCGAGCGCCTTCTCGACGTGGTCGAGGAACCGGACGCTGTCCGGAAAGCCGTTCGCCACGAGACCGATGCTGATCGGCTCGCTCAGGTCGATCGACAGGTCGTAGGAATCGGGTGTCGTCTCGGGTTCGCCCCGCGGATCGTGGAACTCGATCGTGGTGCTCATGATGCCCCCTCGTTCATGTCCGACCAGTTTCTCACGCGCGCGCCGTTCCGTGCACTGCCCGGCCCTCGTTTCGGGCGCGTGAGTGCACGGAATCCGGGCGCTGGTGCTCCCGAAAGGGTCAAGTTGACGCGGACAGGAAGCTGAGGAGGGCGTCGTTCCAGGCGGCGGGTTGTTCGAAGTAAGGGCTGTGGCCCGAGGCGGGAATCTCCGCGAACCGCGACCCGGGGATGAGCGCACACGAGTTGGCGAGCGGCGCAGGGGGGAAGATCTGGTCGTGAGACCCGGCGATGAACAGCACGGGCACACCCAGGGCCGAGACGTCGTCGTGGGAGACGGTCCACTGGATCGTCGCGCCGAGCTGATCCATCGGCGGAGAGTGAAAAGAGCCGAGCGCCTGGTAGAGGAAAGCGTGGGCCTGGTCCGCCTCACCGGTGCCCGGCCACAAGGCCGGGTGGCCGCCGACCAGGGCTTGGGCGAAGCTCGACACACCGCCGCCGGCGTTGAAGCCGGCCATCGCCTCCCGCAGTTCGTCGGTCCACAGCCCACCGACCGTGTCGGCGTAGGCGAGCGACAGGGCGCGCCCAGGGTTGGCGGTTGCGAAGGCGCTGATGTGCCACCCACCCATCGACTGACCGACGAGGTGCGCCTGTTGGATCCCGAGTTCGTCGAGCACGGCGGCGAGGTCCCCGGCGGCGGAGTCCGGGTTGGGCTCGTTGTTGCGGTTGGTCGAGTTTCCGAAGCCGCGGCTGTCCCACGTCACCACTCGGTAGTGGGCTCCGAGGGCCGGGACCTGCTGGTACCAGATCGCGTGGGTTCCACCTGCCCCGTGCGACAGAACGACGACGGGGCGGTCGTCCTCGGCCCCGAGCGAGGCGAACTCCCAGTAGATCGACTCGCCGTGGCTGTCCACCCGCCCGGTCGTCAGTTCGAGGTCACCCATGCGCTTCCGCCTTGTTCGTCGTGTCTGCCGTGAGAGTATTGGCCGATGCGACCGCGAGCCGCCCGATGACCGACGCAGGCCCACGCGACCAACCGATTCACGATCTCGGCGGGCGTCGAGGCTGGGGCACCGTGCCTTACGACCCGAACGAACCGGCGTTCCACGCGGACTGGGAGCGGCGGGTCTTCGGTCTGCTGGGCCCCGCCCTGGGGTCGTCGGCGACCCGCCCCGGTGAGTTCCGCTACGCGATCGAACGGCTCGCCCCCGAGGACTACTTCGACAGGGGCTACTACGGACGGTGGATTGCCACGTTCGAGACCGTGCTCGAGGAGTACGGGGTGATCGAACCCGGTGAGGTCGACCGCCGGCTGGACGCACCCGGCGGGACGGGGCCGGGGTCGCGCAATCGGTCGGTTGTGGCGGGCGATCCCAACCAGCTGCCTGCCGATCGACAGACGCCGACGCCGATCGCCCGCACCGTTCGGCGCGAGTTGGAGGACGCGCCCCGATTCGTGGAGGGCGACGAGGTGATCGCACCGGCACGGCGAGCCGACGGAGGGCACACGCGGCTCGCGGGCTACGTCGTTGGCAAGAGGGGAACGGTGGCGAAGATTCACCCAGCGGAGGTGCTGCCCGACAGCGCCGCGCACGACCATGGCGAACGCGCCCAGCACGTGTACTGCGTGCGCTACGCCGCCGCCGAGCTGTGGGGCCCGTCGGCCGAGGAAGGCGTGGTCGTGCACATCGACCTGTACGAGAGCTACCTGGAGCCAGCGACATGAGCGTTTACGACCACTCCACCTACCACGATCCGCGGTCTCCGAAGCTGCGGGTCGAGGCGCTCGAGGACATTCTCGTCGAGAAGGGGATCGTCGACCGCGCTCGCATCGACGCGACCATCCAGAAGTACGAACACGACATCGGTCCGATGATCGGTGCGCGCTTGGTCGCCCAGGCGTGGGTGGATCCGACGTTCCGTGAGCGCTTTCTCAGCGATGCCGATGCCGTCGTCTCGGATCAGGGGATCCGGGGAGCCGAGATCGAGCACCTCGAGGTGAAGGCCAACGAGCCAGGTGTTCACAACGTGGTGGTGTGCACGCTGTGCTCCTGCTACCCGTGGGGCGTTCTCGGCCTGCCACCCAACTGGTACAAGAGCCCCGAGTATCGGGCCAGGATCGTCCGCGAACCGCGGGCGGTGCTGTCGGAGATGGGGCTCGACCTCGACCCGGCGACCGAGGTGCGGGTCTGGGACTCGAGTTCGGAGACCCGCTTCATGGTGCTTCCCGAACGACCTGCCGGAACGGACGACATGGACGTGGACGAGTTGGCCGAGCTGGTTCCGCGCGATGCCATGATCGGCGTCGCGCGCGCCATTCAGCCGTGACCGATCTCGCGGATCTCGAAGGGACCTCGGCCGCGCCACCGCGGGAGAACGGGGAGCTCGTCTTCGACGAACCGTGGCAGATGCGGGCGTTCGGTGTCGCCGCCGATCTCGTCGACGCCGGTCGCTTCACATGGCGAGATTTCCAGCAGCAGCTGATCGCGGCGATCGGCGAATGGGAATCGACGCCCGAGGCAGAACGTGGCGAATGGGCCTACTACGACCACTGGCTGACGGCGCTCGAACGTCTCATCGCCGAGCGGGATGTTCTCGCCGCCGGCGAGCTCGACTCCCGGAGTGAGGAGTACGCGGCGCGCCCCCACGGCCACGACCACTGACCCCCCACCTGGCCTGCCTGCGCCTAAAATTGATGCCCGCGGTGTACCGGTGGGCGAAATTGATGCCCGCGGTGTACCGAATCGGTACATGATCCGCCTCAATTTCGGGAATCGGTACATGATCCGCCTCAATTTCGGGAATCGGTACATGATCCGCCTCAATTTCGGGAATCGGTACAGGGCTCAGGGTGGCGGTGACGGGCCTCTGCCCTCGCCGTCGTGTTCTTCCCACCACCAGGCCGAATCGAGCATGTAGCAGCGGCGGCGGGGTCCAGCGGTCTCGGGGTCGAGCGATTCGTAGCTCACGTCCCCGTGGTAAAAGGCGATGTTGCCCGGATCGGGTTCGTCGACCGCCAAGATGCGCGTGTGAAAAGACTGCGCCGCACCGATCGACGACACCAGCCCAGCGACCGTGTCGTGCCGTCTGAGCCAGTCGAGGGTGACGAAGGTGGGGGTCACCATCTCGATTTCGCCGTCGTGCCGCCGCGCCAGCGCGTCCACTGGCTTGATCCAGGCGTGTTCGGTGATCTCGCCGTGATCGATCGACACGTCGGCGATGTCGCTCGGGGCCTCGGTGACGAAGAAGTGAGTGGAGAACCGCTTGGGCCGAATGGGTGGCGGCAGCCAGTGGCTGAAGTGGGTGAGCTCGGCTGAGGTGAGGTCGATGCCCGCCTCCTCCGACGCCTCCCGTACCGCGGCGGTGCGAAAGCCGGCCAGCGATGCCCCGAGATGGGTCTCGGTGACATGGGCTTCGGCCGCGCGGTCCGAGTCGTCCACTCGACCTCCTGGAAACACCCACATGCCACCGAAGTAGATCTTCGAGTTCTTCCGCAGCATCAGCACCTCGACGCCGTCCCCCACATCCCGCGCGACGATCACGGTGGCGGCGTCGATGGGTGGCGGTGCGTCGTTCATGGTGTGTCCCCTGTGCGCGAGTGCAGGCGATCCGCGCCGGCATCGAATCCTGGCAGCTGCTGGGGCATCGCGCCGCGGTGGGTCGCTGCCAGGTCGACGACCATCTCCTCCACCTCGGCCCAGTCCGCCGCCCGCGGGCCGACCACGTGGCGGTTGTACGGGTGGTCGAACGTGATGACCTCATGGCCGGCTGCCCGCAGGCCCTCGATGTTGTGCGGCCCGTCGTCGATGTAGGCGTGGGCCGCCACGTCCGGCTTGGCGCCCAGGAAGCAGATGTCGCGATAGGGAATCTTCGCTCGGTCGAGCCAGTCGGCTGTGTCGGCGATCGCGATCGCGTGGCCCCAGTTGACGTAGAGCCGGTGGGTGACGATCCGAATCCAGATCCCGGCGTCCGACAACCTCCACAGCGCCTCGGCGCAGCCGGGCATCACCTCCATGTCGCGGAACATCCGGTACTCGAGAACGGCGATCCTGTGCAGCCGTTCGAAGTCGCCTTCGCCGAAACCCCACTCGTGGAAATCCCAGCTGCGCTCCAGGGGCAGGCTGTCCTCCGCGACGCCGAGCTCGCGTGCGACAACTCGACGAAACGTTTCGGTGTGTCGGCCACACACCCCGTCGAGATCGACGCCGAGAATGAACTCACTCATCCGTCGGCTCCTGTTCGAACGGCCAGCTGCGGGATGAGGCGCTCGATCTGGCTGGCTTGGGGAAGACCGTCTGGCCCGCCTCCGGGGCGGGCCGCTCGAAACTCTGCAGCCGCCGTCGACCGATCCGCGCCGAGCGAGATCATCGCGAGAATGCAGACCACCGCTGTCCGCGCCATGCCGGCGCCACAGTGGGTGATCACGCCGTCGCCCTGGCGCAGCCGAGCGACCACCTCGTCGACAAGCTGGAGCACATCGCCGTCGTGGGTGATGTCGCCGTCGTCGGTCGGAAGCCAGTGCGCCCGGCGACTCCGATGGGTCTCGAGCCAGTCCTGGTACTCGGGGAAACGCAGGTCGATCTCGTGCGGTGTCAGGAGGCACACCATGACATCAGCGCCCACCCGCTCGAGAGCGGCATCGGGATCGGGTCCGACAGCGGAGAACCCCGCCGCGTAGAGCCGCCCGAGCCGGGGGGTGATGAAGCGCGGGAGGGGGATCTCGTCGATGCGTGGCTGCACGGTGATCGCCATCTTAAGGAGCCGCACGAGTCGGGGGGAGCGCCAGCGACGACCAGATCGGAGGCAGGAGGAGCGCCAGCGAGGACTCGCTGCGGGAAAAGAGAAAGGGCCGGACGGCGCCCCGGTGGGAAGGCGTCATCCGGCCCTGCGGGACTCGCCACGGTGGGGCGGCTCGTACCCGCTGTGCCGGTCATCGTGGTGGGACGATGAGCCGGCGGTATCGGGGTCACATGGTGGGCTGCAACCCCGACGGCAAAACTGTACACGGTCGCCACCGCTAACGGAACATCGGTCCGACGAAAAGTCTCAACGCCGACGGAAGCGACGTTTCTTTTCCTCTGGTTCGTCGGGCTCGGGGAGGCTGGGCCACCCGGCTGGCAGGGCGGCCACTCCGTCGTGGCGAACTCGTTCGAGGTCATCGAGGGTGTAGCGATCGTCGCGAGGATCGAGCGCGCGATACCGGGCTTCGATGTCCACGAAGTTGGCGGGCGTGATCAGATCGGGAATGAGGCCGCATGGGGTCCACGACTCGCGGGGTGCGACGAAGATGTAGCCGTCAGCGAGATCGCGGAGGCGAAACGTCGTCTGTTCGCCGTCGGTCGACCCGACCACCGAGGTCACTCCGACGTTGCCGAGGGTGGACAGC
>Ga0209992_10002222_pt1 | contig 18230 bp, 20 predicted proteins | sample 2SBtaG_2_FD_182564 | JGI IMG/M metagenome (GOLD analysis project Ga0209992, IMG submission 182564) | Deep subsurface microbial communities from Kolumbo volcano to uncover new lineages of life (NeLLi) - 2SBTROV12_ACTIVE470 metaG (SPAdes)... | ecosystem: Environmental > Aquatic > Marine >... | reverse complement strand
TGACACTCCTAGTTTTTCACAAATCTCTTTTGCAGGATATTGCCCATATCCTTCTGTAACTATAATTGGAATAGGCTCGATTTTTGAGGCTAATTCATGGTTTTTAGCCTTCAAATCCATCAAAGCTTGGTAATCTTTTGGTGCGTGAGCTGGCACTGACATTACTAGTCCTGTACCCATGCCAGGCTCTACAAAGTCAGCAGGTAACACTGGAATTTCTCGTCCATCGTGATTTATGGCGTATTGTCCAATAATTTCACTGCCCTGAATTTCTCCAATTACTTTGACTTCTTTTTCAAAGAATTCTATCTTATTTGCACACTCCTCAGAAATTATCCATGTTTCATCATCCACTGAAACTTTTTTGTAAACTGTATTTGGATTGACCCACAAATTTGTTATTCCAAAAATGGTTTCAGGTCTTAATGTTGTAACTGGGAAAATAAATTCATCAAGCTTGAATTTAATCAAGAAATTTTTCTCATCAATTTTAGGCTCAACGTCCCCCATTGTATCATGTTGGGATACAGGATTCTGATCCTTTGGACACCATCCAACTGGGTGAGAACCCTGAATGATTCTACCGTTTTCTTTGAGTGTGGTGATTTGCCATTCGATAAATTTCTGATAACCTGGAACTATAGTGGTAAATTCTCGTCTCCAATCAATTGAATATCCCATCTCTATCATTCCTGATTTGATTTCTTCATGGAAATAATCTGCAATCTTTATTGGTTCAACAAATGTTTTGATTGCATCTTCTGGAACATGGTACACGTTTCGTAATCCGTCAAGAATTTCTTTCTCTCCTTTCTCAATTCTTTTTGCCATACCCAGCACAGGTGTTCCTGTATAATGGAATCCCATTGGGAATAATACATTGTATCCATTCATTCGATAAAATCTTGCATGAACATCAGCTAGTGTGTATGTTCTTCCATGTCCAATATGTTGTGGGGAATTTGGATAAGGGTATGCAACTGTAATGAATTTTTTTGGTTTCTCATTTGGATTTGTCTCAAAGTCTTTAGATTCTGTCCACTTGTTTCTCCATTTAGTTTCTATCTCATTCCAGTTTATCATAGTATTATCCTAAAATCATTGATTTTGCTTTGGCTATTGCCTGCTCTTTTTTAGATGTGTCTTTTCCACCCCCTTGAGCAAATTTGGCATCACCTCCACCAGACCCTCCCAATATTGAGGCTATTTCCTTGGCTATTTCACCTGCATTTACGCCTGATTCTACACCTGCAAATATCATTACACGAACAGTTGGACCTGCCTCAAAAATTCCACAATATGCGGCAGAACTATCCTTGACAACTAGTTTCTTGCCAAAGTTTTGATGGAAATAATCATCATAATTCTCACTAGATGTAAAACACAATTTGTCCTTGGTGTTTATTCCATCAGATTCTACTGATTCTCCAGAAATTACTTTTTCTAGTAAAATAGGAATCTGTTCTCTTGCTTTTTCTTTATTTTCTTCTCTTTGTTTCTCCAAAGATTGTTTTGCAATATCATCTGCAGCTTGTTTCTTTGCATTTTCTTCTTGGTCTTTTACATATTGAAATGCAGTTGGACCTGAGACAAACTCTATTCTCACCACACCATCTTGAATTCGTTTAGTTTTTGTAATTTTGATTAGTTCAATGTCTCCTGTTTTCTTTACATGTGTTCCACCACAAGCTTCAATGTCTTTATCTTCAATTGATACAATACGTACAGATTTTACTGGAACCACACCACCTTGATAAATTCTAAATCCGTATTTTTGTTCTGCAGTTCCTCTGTCGTAATAGTCAATGTTTACTGGGTGATTCTCTTTTACCATTTTGTTAGCTGCATCTTCAATCTGTTTTACTTGCTGTTCAGTTAGTGAAGAGTGATGTGTAATGTCTAGTCTAGCATGATCATCGTCTTTGAATGCAGAGTGCTGCCAAATCCAAGAACCTAACACCTCTCTTGATGATGCATTGATGATATGGGTACTGGTATGGTTTTTTGTAATGTTTGCTCGTCTTGTTTCATCTACTTTACAAGATACTGTTTCTCCTTCTTTTGGAGTGCCGCCTTCTAACTTGTGAACTATAATGTCTGCATGTTTATCGACATTGATCACTTTGAATCCTGCGATACTGCCATAGTCAGGTTCCTGACCTCCACCTCTTGCATAAAATGATGTTCTATCTAATACAACTTGATCATCAAAGACCTTGATTACTTTGGCATCAAATTCCATTGGGTCGTCTTTGTAAAATAGAGTCTCAGTTTCTGGCAAATCTTCTAGAGGAAGTTCTGCAATTGCCTTTTTCTTTTCAGACTGGTGCAAATCAGAGAGTTTAGAGTAAAACTGTGAGGGAATTTCGCTAATTGCATCAACTTCTTTGAGATATTCAGGTGTAATGCCATCTGATTCATACAAAGTAATGAGTTCACCAACTGATGGTGCTCCTCTTTCGCGAATCTTTTCTGCCTTTTTCTTCATGTGAATTTTAGAATCTTCATATCTTGCAGATTCTAGCTTGAGTATTGCCTTGACGTCTTCTCTTTTTTCATCAAGTTCAGGATAGGTATCTTTGAGATAGTCAATGTGAGTATCTATCAAATCATCAATGTCTAGTTTTAGATTCAATCTGTTAATTGTTCCATTAATTCTTCGCAACATCATTCTCAAATTGTATCCTCCACCAACGTTTGATGGTAATGCACCATCAGTAATTGCAAAAATCAATGTTCTCAAATGGTCTGCAATTAGATAGACTCCTTCTAGTGGTGTGATCATTTTGTTTAACTGATCATCTGTAATTCCTGCGTTTTTCACTGCAAGACGTCTTACTTCGTTTAGGTCATCATAATGATCAATCTCTTTTGCAATTTCTGTAAAGTATTTTTTCAATACTTCAGAATCTGAATCAATTCCTATTGCATTGAATAATTTTTCATTAATTGGACCAAAACAACAGTCATACGCAGTAGGTGTTCCCATGGTAATCCATGCAAATCTCTCAAGACCTGCACCCATGTCTATTACTCGCTGGTCTAGTGTAGTATGCTGTCCCAGTTCTCCTTGGAATTCAGTAAATACTGCATTTCCAAGCTCTAATCCTCTAACAAAGTATTCTAGTGATGGTCCAAACGAACCGCCACCTGCCCATACATCTTCAACAAAGACAACTTCTTCTTTTTTAATTCCAAATTGATTAGTTAGTAATCTAAAATCTAAATCAACACATTCATCTTTCCAGTATCCTCCCAAATCTGGAACACTGTGTTGTCCTATCATACAGAAACTCGAAAAATGTCTGCCAGTAACTCCGACATTTTCTAAATCTTTGAATCTCAAACATGTTTGTGGAACTACAAGTGGATTTGCAGGAAACTCAAAGACTACTTTGCTTCCCATCACTCGCTGAAAGTCTACAACTGATGCAATTGTAAAAAACAAATCGTCTCTCCATCTGCAAACTACAGGATATCGACTCACTGAAGTGTGATTATTTTTTACAAAAAACTCTTCGACTTGTTTCCATGATTGTGTATAATCAAATCTTTTTGAAGTTGGAGGCTCACCGATAAACGAATAAGTATCTAATCCGTCATCTGGACACAAATCTCTATCCGCATTTAGAGTCCAAAAGAATCTGCCACACTTGGTACATGACTTTCTAACAAATCCTTGTTCTTGGAATAATTTGACGTTATAGTATTTCTCAGGATCTGCTGAAAATTCTTTTAGAATCTCTCTTTTATCCAACGATGAGCCTGCTTGATACCGATATTAAGAATTGTCGATTAATAATACATTAAATACACTCTGTGTTCCATTCTATTCATGTTTGGAAGAAAACCTACTTTGAAAGAAGGAACTACTGTTTTCTCAATTAAAAAAAATGGTGAATTTTATGATTTTATTTTCGGTGTTGTTACTGGCGTTGATGGAAGAAAGGTGGGAGTTAACGGAGTAATTGTAAATCCTGTTGGACTCAAAAATAAGGTAGCTCAAGGAAAAACAGGTGAACGTTCAAGAGAAATTTTAGAACATCCAACTCCTGATAATGTGGTCTTGGCTTTGGTATATAGAGTAGAACATGAAAATTATGCTGAAGTATTAGATCTTGATGTTGATAAATGTGATATTCTTCCTCCCAAAGTTTATTCAATGCTGGATGGATGGATTCGTGAATCATTACCTGAATTTTTCAATGCTGTTTTGTCATTGCCAGAAGGCTCTGAGAGAGATGAAGCAAAACGAGTATTGAGAAGTAGAAAGGATACTTTGTCTGATCAGCATCTCAAAAGAACAGTGTATTCTGTTTGTAGAAGTCTAAAAATTCTCAACTAGATTTTCCAGAATTTAGGCGTGAGTTCTCCATAGTTTTATATTATCCAGTGGGAAAATTTCGGTACAATGGAATATGTTTACGCTGCTTTACTTCTTCACAAACTAGACAAAGAAGTTAACGAGGCAAACCTCACATCAGTTGTCAAAGCATCTGGTGCTGACGTTAATGAAGCCCAAGTTAAATCTCTAGTCGCAGCATTAGCCGATGTCAACATCGATGATGCAGTTAAAGCCGCACCAGTAGCAGTTGCAGCAGCCGCACCAGCAGCAGATGCAGCAGCAGACGCTCCGGCAAAAGAAGAGAAGAAGAAAGAAGAACCTAAAAACGAAGAAGCAGCCATGGAAGGATTGTCTTCCTTATTTGGCTAAGCAACTTTATTTTTCTCAATTTAATTTTGATCTTTATTTTTGTTAATCTTAATTACTCCTAACTCACAGTTTGTATTGATTGGTTGATTTCTCTTTTCCAATAGATGGTTTCATTAGTATTCTGGATTATTTAGGGACGATCGCATTTGCAGTTACTGGAGCTTCTAAAGCAATTGCACATAAGGCAGATATTTTTGGAATTATAGTACTAGCTACTGTAGTTGGCGTTGGAGGTGGAGTAACACGTGATGTTATTTTTGGACGATTTCCTACTGCTTTCTCTGATCCAATCTATGTTGGATTAACTGTCGCAGTTGGAGTTGTAATGTTCTTCCTTTTTAGAAAACTCCAAAAACGGATGAACATTTGGTTGGTCTTTGATGCAGTTGGATTGGGGGTCTTTTCAATTTTAGGTGCATCTATTGCATACCAAGTAGTTGGGTTAGAATTTCTTCCAATGCTCTTTGGTGGAATGATAACCGCAATTGGTGGTGGAATATTACGAGATGTCTTTGTACGCGAGATACCTATTGTGTTTGTCAAAGAAGTCTATGCAATTGCAAGTATTATTGGAATTGTTGTATTTTATCTAATACTTTCATCTGGAGTAGATATTCAGATTGCATCAGTAATTGGAATTGTTGTAGGAACTGGAATTAGATTACTTGCAATGAAGTACAAGTGGAATTTGCCCAAAGTTCGAGAAATTTAATCCATTTTAGGCTCAAAAATAACTGTGTTTTAGTTTAAGACTCTAAAGCTCAGTATCATCATAGCCACTATCCTTACCACAATGAGAACAAGTTCTTTGATTTTGTAGTAATTCCTTTCCACATTTTCTACAGGATTGAGGTTTCACAAAATAATTAGCACATTATTTAATTTAAAAATATTTTCTAAACAAAAAATTAGAATGGGATGAACTCATCCACTTCTGTAACAATTATCACACCTTTACTACTGCCGGCAATAGATTTCTTTATTGCATCAGATGTGGATTGAACCTTTTCTGAATCTACTATTGTGGCTATTATTTTTCGTGGAAGGTGTGAACTTGTAGCACTTGTCCCTCTACCAGAACGTGTTTGTTCTGTTTCTTTGCCTGCACTCTTTACGTCATATATTATGGCATCAAGATTTAGCTCTCTTAGAGATCCAATTACAGCATCGACCTTTTCATTTTTTACTAGTACTGCCAATCTTTTCATTCCCCTTGTTTACGCTCAATCGTATTTAAGATTGTGAAAATTTGTAAATCCGATGCACTCAATAACATTGTTTACGATGCTGATCGCCAACAATAAATCAAACAACATGTAAATTCTAACCAGTGAAAGACCAGTAATTTTCTAAACTCCTCAGTTTAGTTTCATTTTAAGGTCTTTTACTTATTTTCTCAAAGTTAACGCATTAAGATGTGAAAATGCTTATCTGAACCAATTTATGAAATTCTGTTATGGGTTTATTCGATAGATTTAGTCGTACATTTGACAAGCATGGATATGATCTAGATGGTTTTGACAAAGATGGGTATGACAAAAAAGGATACGACAAAAATGGGTATGGTAAGGATGGATACAACAAAAATGGGTATGACAAAAAGGGTTACAACAAAAATGGGTTTAACAAAAAAGGATACGACAAAAAAGGATACGACAAAAAAGGATACAAAGATGGGTATGATGAAGATGGATTTGATTTCAAGGGTTACAATGAAGATGGGTTTAACAAAAAAGGATACGACAAAAAAGGATACGACAAAAATGGGTATGATAATCGGGGTTTTTCTTTAGATGGAATTCACATCGATACAAAAATTGCTTTTGATAATGATGGGTTTAACAAAAAAGGATACGACAAAAATGGGTTTAACAACAATGGTTATGATAAAAATGGATACGACAAAAATGGGTTTAACAAAATTGGATTTAACAAAGACGGATATAACCTAGATGGATACGACAAAAAAGGATACGACAAAAATGGATATGGTAAGGATGGATATGATGAAAATGGATTTGATAGTAACGGATATGATGAAAAAGGATACGACAAAAATGGATATAATTTAGATGGATATGATGAAAATGGATTTGATAGTAACGGGTATGATAAACTAGGATATGATCACCTAGGTTATGACAAAGAAGGATACAACCAAGAAGGATACAACAAATACAATAAAATGAAAAACGAAGTAAACAGTGATTAAAATAATTTTAGAAATTATGCTGGGGTGTAATCTTTTGCTTGACCTGCAACGCCTTTTGCTTGAGCATCGGCTTTTTGCAAGATTTGCTCTTTTGTCTCATCTGTCATAAATCCAGACTCTATTGACAAAGAGCGGGCATATCCTGATGCTTTGCTGAGAATTTGTGTAACGTTGTCTGCAGTAATGTATCCTGCCTCAATAGACAATGATACTGCTTCTTGGTGTGATTGAGCAAAGGCATTTCTTATCTTCTCAACATCGATAATCATTTCTGCCTCTGCATACTTTAGACCATCTTCTAATGCTGAGTAAAGTGAAATTCCAGCTTCTACTGGTTTGATATCTAATTTACCTAGAATTGATGCTAATTTTTCATTGATTGCCTCACCTTTTTTCACAGGAGTGCTATCCTTTGCAATCCAAATTGTTCCTTGATCAATTTTTGTTGGAATTCCAGCTTCTTTGAATTCAGTAAGCATTGGACCTGGTGCAATACCTGTATTTTTAGCTGGAACTGTAATATCGACACTTGCAATATCTCCACCTCTTGCTGCCATCATGATTTTGTTTTTGGCAAGAAGAACATTTAGCTTGAATGGTGACATGTCTGTAAATATGAACATGATTTGGCCTTTCAATTCGCCTATCATATCTTTGATTCCTGGAACGTCTAGTGTTTCAAGTGCTTTTGCTGCAACTTTATCTTTAACACAGACAAATTCGACTTGACCCTTGAGTGTTTTCCTTAATGGTAAAATTTGAGTGGAACGAACTTTTCTCATTTGGATAATGGACATAACTTTGTATTTTTTTGGAAGCTCTTGGAGTTGTTGATACATTTGAGATTTTCTTTTAGGATAAGATGTTCTATTTTCATGCATATTTCTTCTTGACCTCTTGTGCTTGTTTAATTGGTTTACCCATTGTAGTTTTAATCAAAATCTTTTTCATATTTTTCTCACCGTTTGGTAATTTCTTTTCAATTGCATTGAGAACTGTATGTGCGTTAATTACCAAATCTGCATCATCCATTGATACATCTCCAATTTTGGATGAAATTGATAGTGATGCTCTTGTTCTTACTTTGATGCAAGATCTAAATCTTTCCAAGAATGCTTCAATAGATGCATCAAAAGGAACTGGTGTTGGCATTTTTCCTCTTGGACCTAAAAGCTGACCCAAAGTTTTACCTACAGTTGGCATGATTTTTGTATCTGCCAAAAAGAAATCATATTTGTTAATGAATTTTCTAGATTCTCTTTTGTTAGTTCCAAATTTCTCTAATTCTGCTGTTCCAATTACGGAATCTGCTTTTGCAGCTTTTGCTTTTTGACTCATATCCCCTGTGGCAATAATACAAACAGTTGCCGGAGAACTTGTTTTTGGAAGTTGAACAACTTCATTAATTGCAAAGCCTTTCTTTACATCAATATCTTTGAAAGTTATGATTAATTCTACGGATTGTTTGAATTTTCTCTCTTTAGTTGAAGATCTTGCTGATTGTACCATTTCAGTAAGCTGAGCATCTGTAATCATTATGAGCAGTTTTCGAGAAAACCTACTTAAAATCGTTTAGAGATTTGCCTTTTTTGCCAATCATTTATTTTAAAAAATTACATATTTTTGCTAAAATTATTACAAATACGGTAAAATTTATGCTGAAAACCTACATATATTAAATCAGAACCATATTTTTCGAACACGTTGCATCGATTTGATGAATTAGACATGAAATTACTTTATGAGTTAACTACTGATGGTTCAATTTCTGTTCCTACACTATCAAAAAAACTTGGAATTAATGCATCTGTATTGTATAGTCGAATTAAGAGATTAATGAAGAAGAAACTAATTAAAAAATTCACTATTGAAATCGATGATTCTCTTTTGGGGATAGGTGTTAAAGCCAATGTGGGTATTAATCGAGATCCAAAGTTTAAGGACATCATTCATAAAAAATTCATGGAAACTGCAGAAGTTGTTTCTATCTCTGAAGTAACTGGAAGATTTGATATTATGATTAAGGTATATGCAAAGAACTTGGAAGCCCTTCATTCAGTAGTAATTGAAAAAATTGGTAAAATTGAAGGAATTCAGAATACTGAAACATTTGTAGAATTACAAAAAACCGATAAAGATCCTGTTTATCTAACTCAATAATTATTGGAATTTTGCATCCCATTTACCTTCATTTACTTCAGCAGTAATTTCTTTTGGAGTTTTTCCTTCTACTTTAACTCCTAATGGAACACAGGTTCCAATGATTGTTTTTGCAACTGATTTTAATGAAGATGCATAAGATGTCTCAAGTTTTGTATTTGCAACTTTAACAATCGAATCCATAGTTACATCCCCTACCCATTCTGTACCTGATGTTCCTGAACCTTTCTGGATTCCTGCTTCTTTCATAATGAGTGCTGCTGCTGATGGAATTCCGATTTCAATCTCATACTTTTTTGTATCTGTATCAACAATTACTGTTACGGGAACTTTCATTCCTTCGAAGTCTTTTGTTTTATCATTAATGGAGTTGATAACTTCCATAATGTTGACTCCTAGAGGGCCTAATGCTGGACCTAAAGGTGGACCTGCTGATGCTCCTCCTCCTGTTACAAGTGATGATACTTTTTGTTCTCCCATGTTAAATCAAACTCAAAATGAAAATTTAATCCTTCCTAACCCTCAGTAGACAGCTTTAGGTAGTTTGCGTCTACTGTGACTGGTAATTGGTATGATGCATCTAACAAAACTACGGTTGCCTCTTCCTTTTCGACATCAATTCTGGTAATTGTTGCCTTCATTCCTTTGAATGGACCACCTGTAATTTCTACTACATTATCTACTGTTAATTGTGAAACTGTTGATTTCTTAACTAGATATCCTTCAATATCTTTGAATTCTAATTCTCCTCTTAATTGACCTCTGATGTGTCTGACTCCTTCTACTGCCAAATATGCATCACTAGGATTGATTGCTTCAATTACAACATATCCTTTAAGATCACTTACCCAAAATACTGATTGAATGTTAATTTGATTTGCATTAGCTTTTGCTTCTAATAATCTCATTACCACTTTCTCTTGACCTCCAGTGGTTCTAATTGCAAACAAGTGTGATTTTATTTCCTCTGACAATGTTATCTACCAAACGTAATTACCGAAAAGACAAACTGAATTGTAAAACCGATTAGTCCTACACCTGCAATTCCTAACAAAACGAGTCTAAGGTGTTGTTGATACTCATCTTTGTCTGGCTTTTTAGCCATTTTCATGGTATTTGCCATATTTTTCAAAGTCTGCTTAGGGTTCATTGCTGGAAATTAATAAGGTGTCCTTATATCTCTTATCTCATGGAGTTACTAGTTGCGTATCAAGATGACCCTGCAGGTCATAATATGGCAAAATTTCTTTCAAAAGAAATGACATTGGATGGCGATGTTTTTCGTGGAAAATTTTATGATTTACTAATTATTCCAACTCCTGCAATTTCAGCTGATTGGTTGGAAGAAAAATATGATTATGATGGATTTGTTTTTCTTTCAAAACATGCGGCTGAATCTGGAGTATTAGCTTTGACTTGTCATAGTACTGGAAATTTTTCTACTGCAAAATTTGGTGGCAATGATAAGCAAATTGCAATCCCTAAACCTGACCTTCAAAAAATTTACCTTCAGACACTAGAGAAAAATCAGTCACAATTCTCTGATTTTCAAATAACAATAGAGGCAACCCATCATGGACCTACTGCATTATCTAAACCTTCAATCTTTATTGAAATTGGAACCACTGAAAAACAATGGACTGATGAATCATTATGCAATTCAGTAGCCGCACTAGTTCACCAAGTGATGTCTCAATCTATCAAGGAACATCCTGTGGCTATTTGTTTTGGTGGAACTCACTATCCTTCAAAATTCACTGAAGAATTACTACATGGCAAATTCGCACTTGGTACCGTTGTTCCAAAACACGCATTAGATGATCTTGATGAAAAATTATTTTCTCATATTCTTGAGCAAAACAGTATGGCAAAAGCTGCTCTTTTAGATTGGAAAGGATTGGGTTCAAACAAACAAAAAGTTCTTGACCTTTTAGAATCTACAGAACTTGAGGTAATCAAGCTTTGAATCTACAGCAAAAGATTTACAAAAAATTACTTGAAGTTCCTAAAGGACAAGTTACAACTTATGGAGAACTAGCAAAAGCTGTTGGATTAAAGAATGGCCAAAGGGCTGTTGGAAAAATTATGAACAAAAACCCATATCCTGTAATTATTCCCTGCCATAGAGTGGTAATGTCTACTGGAAAGATTGGCGGATATGCCTATGGAGAACATGTTAAAACTAAGATGCTAAATGATGAGGGGATTGAAATTCAAAATGGTAAAATTATTGATTCAGAAAATTTAATTTATAGATTCTAATCTTTTCGTTTTTCTCTAATCTCATCCATCAAGAGTCTGAGGTGTGCTTTGTTTCTAACAGTATTTCCACCTACTTTCTTGTACAGAGCCCAGAATTCTGGATTTGTCAAATCTTTTCTGTCTTTTGCAATTTTTAATAATCGTCTTAATGCACGAACCTTTGCAACATAGACTTCCTTTTTACCTACTCTTGCTCCTTTTCTTCCTTGTTTGGAACCTTGAGTTGTACCTCTTTTGTTTTTCTGAGCTTTCTTTTCATGAGCTCTACCTTTTGAAGTACCAGTAAATGATTTAATTTTAATTGTATTTGCTGTAATTAGACTTCGGATATTTTCTCTTGTAATTGCATCAGCAATATCATCTAGATGGTCTGTATCAAATCTAATTCTATGAACTCCAACACCAGTTACTCTGGCTGCGAGTCTTTTTTTAGCTTTAAGATTTACTACCACTTGCACTCACTCTCGCATTAAATATTTTGAATTTCTGTTCAATTGCTTTTACAATGATCTCTTTTCTTTTTTTAGTACCAACACTGTGACCAAATCTCACTCCGTCTTTCTTTGGGTCTAATTTTTCTAAATCATTCAAGTTGTAAACTAGGTTATCTGTAAATCCTGATGGGTGTAATCCTCTTGATGCTTTTGGTCCACCATATCCAACTTTTACAAGACCTGGACGGCCTCTGCTTTTTTGTTTTCTTTGGTGGTGATCAATACCTTTTGGTTTTCTCCAATTGGTTTGAAGTCTAACATAACGCCAACTTTCTGGTCTGACAAAATCTGGATTATTTTCTTTTACTTCTTGTCTCTTTGCCAGTAGATCTTTGTTGATCGTCATAAATTGAGTCTTGAATTTTGGAATAAATACGTTCCTAGACGAGAAGAAATTATGCTATAAGAAAAAGATAATAAGGAAACTTAGGGCGGATCGAATATCTCATGAACCAGCCTGGGATTGATTACAGTATTTTTGGAGGCATAATCCTCTGACCCAAGTACTTGGTACTGCAGCAACCGAAAAATTCTCATCACAATTAACAGCCTTTGGAATCAAACCATCCAAAGTCCACAGAAACCTAGATGTCGATGATATGGTGAAATTGGCAGTTGAACGTAAAGAAGGAGTTGTCAACTCTACAGGCTCACTTTCAGTCGATACTGGAAAATATACTGGCAGATCCCCTGATGATAGATTTATCGTATATGATGATAAAACTCACGATGCTGTTGATTGGGGACAAATTAACCATCAATTCCCAAGCGGTAAATTTGAAAAGCTTTTTGAAAAAATGAAAGACTTTGTTGATAATAAGGAACTTTTTGTTTTTGATGGTTTTGTAGGTGCTGACCCTGAAACCCGTTTACCTATCAGAGTGATTAATGATCATGTTTGGCAAAGTATGTTTTCAAGTAATTTATTCATCAGACCTTCTACTGAAGAATTAGAAAAACATGAACCCGAATTTACTATTTTATGTATTAATGATTTTGTAGCAGACCCTGAAATTGACGGAACAAGAACTGATGTCTTTATCCTAATTGATTTGACAAGAAAAATAGTTTTGATTGGTGGAACTGAATATGCAGGTGAAATGAAAAAGTCAATGTTTGGTGTAATGAATTTCTTATTGCCTGACCGTGGAATTTTCCCAATGCACTGCTCTGCAAATATTGGTGAAAAAGGAGACACTGCATTGTTCTTTGGATTATCTGGTACTGGTAAAACTACACTTTCAGCAGATCCTAATAGAAAATTAATTGGTGATGATGAACATGGATGGTCTGATAATGGAACTTTTAATTTTGAAGGTGGATGCTATGCAAAATGTATCAACCTTAGTCAAGAAGCAGAACCTGAAATTTGGAATGCAATCAAACCTGGTGCACTTTTGGAAAATGTTGTGTTAAATGATAATGTTCCAGATTATGATGATAACACTTTAACAGAAAATACACGTGTTGGCTATCCTTTAGATTTCATTCCAGGTGCTGTAATCCCTAGTGTTGGAGGAAATCCTAGAGTAATCATATTTTTGACTGCTGATGCTTTGGGAGTTTTGCCTCCTGTTTCTAGATTAACCAAAGAAGGTGCAATGTATCATTTCATGTCTGGATATACTAGTAAATTGGCAGGAACTGAAAGAGGAATCAAAGAACCAAAATCTGTATTTTCTCAGTGTTTTGGAGCCCCATTCATGCCTAGACCTGCATCAGTTTATGCCAAACTCTTGGGAGAAAAAATCAACCAACACAATACTGTAGTTTACCTTGTCAATACCGGATGGTCTGGTGGCCCATATGGAGTTGGAAAAAGAATCAAAATCAAATACAGCCGTGCAATGGTTACTGCTGCCCTTTCAGGAGCACTTGATATTGTCAAATACCGTCATGATGATTTGTTTAATCTAGATATCCCAACTGATGTAGAAGGAGTACCTTCTGAGATTTTAGATCCAAAGAATACTTGGGTTGACAAAGATTCCTACGACATGTCTGCAAAAAAATTAGCTCAAATGTTTGTTGAGAACTTTAAGAAATTTGAAAATGTCTCACCAGAAATAATTGAAGCTGGTCCTAAATACACACAATAGATTATTTTCTCTTAATTATTCCAAATATTCCAATTCCAATTACAACTATACTGATGATGAGAATTTGTTTTTCTGGAATTTCTAAAATCTCTATTCTATCTTGATTTTCATTTAATGAATTAATTTCAATTACGTTAAATGCATTTGATGTGGTGCCATTGACTCTAATTTTTGCATCTACCCAATACTCTGCATTTTCAAAAACATCAATTGATACTTTCTTTTCAGGTGTTGCAGTAATGATATGTTCGTTTCCATCATTACTATTTATCACTGAAATTTTTACAAAACTCCATTCTTCTGGATGGTAAACCTCAAAGTATAGTTTTTCATTTTGCTGTGATATTGAAATTGAACCTTGTGTGTAGTGTAGCAAAAATGGAACTCTGTAATGTATTCCTTCATGACTAATCAGTATCATTCCTTCATGTTCTCCAAAATTATCTTCAAGTACGCTCATCCTAATTTTCAAAATATTTTCATCTGTATGTTCCCAATCAAACTTTATGAATTCAGGTCCATCAAATGTAACATCAAATCCATCCCATGTCCCATCAATTGATTTTAGCTGAAATTGTTTTTCAAAAACTTTATTATCTGATGATGTAAACCCTACAAAATTTGGTGGCTCTATGATCAGTTTTGCATTAAATGCATTTTCAATATCTAACCTTCCTGCTCCTGCTTCATGAATGGAGAAATCCTGCCCATAGGCATCTGAAACAGGCTTGACTGTAGTCAGTAACAAGGATTTGATTTCATGGTGATGAAGATCTGGGTTTTTTTGAAGTAATAGTGCTGCTGCCCCACTCACATGAGGGGCTGCATAACTAGTTCCACTAGTAAAGTTGTATCCTGCATTATTTTGGGTGGTGTTAATGTATGCGCCAGGTGCTACCATATCTGGCTTTATGTAAAATGGAGAAACTGGTCCTCTTGAACTAAAGTGAGCAACAAAATCTGGATTGTAAAATAATTGTAAAACACCTTCAGTTTCTTCTGTAAGTGATTCTTTAATTTCAAGACCTTCTTCTCTGTCAATTGATACTACTGGAATTTGAGGCGAATATCCTGGTTCTATAAATTCATGAATCAATTCTCCCAAAAAAATCCCGGGATCATTATTGTAAACAATTACTGCTTTAGCACCTGCATTGGCAGCATTTTTTTCTTTAATTGAAAAATACAATAACTGTCCTTCCACATCACTACCTCGCTCAACAATTACTATTGCATCCTTTACATCCAACTCTTCAAAATCTTCAATCTTTCCATAACCTGCAAAAATTATTTTTTCTTTTATTGGCTCTTCTAATTTTGTAGATCCCACCATTGGAATGACTGTAAATGGTTTTTCATCTACTTCTAATGTTGCAACCAAACTTGAAGTTAAATTGTTATATGTTGCACCAACTGTTACACTTCCAAAATTTCTTCCAGGACTTCCAATTGATTTTAATTTAGGTCCATCATTTCCAGCAGCAGTGACAACGAAAATCTCTTCTTCTAATGCTTGATTTACTGCACGTTCAATTTTTGCATTAGTTTTGTTAACTCCTAGACTGATATTGATAATGTCTGCTTCATCTTCAATTGCTTTTTGAATTGCTCTTATGATGAGTTCAGATGATACTCCCTCGCCATCTTCTGAAACCTTGTAAGCCAAAATCTTTGCTTTTGGTGCAACTCCTGATTTTTCGCCATCTGCTGCAATTACTCCTGCAACCTGAGTGCCATGACCATTTGTATCAAGTGGCGGTTGATTTTCCTGAATGAAATTGTATCCTCCTATCACTTTCCCATCCGGTCCCCATCCAAACAAATCTGGATGGTTGTAATCTACACCAGTATCAATTACTGCAATCTTTACTCCAGTACCGTCAATTCCTTCCATTCTTGGAATGTCTATTCCAATATATGGAACACTTCTGTCTAAAAATAATTCAAAGTCATCTTGTGTTTGTAATTGTGAAAAAATCAAAATTCCTGAAAATATCAATACTGAGGAAAGAATTAGTAATGATTTCACAAATTTTCTAAGCGTTTTAACAAGTAAAAATGAATTGCTTAGTAAACCAATAAATGGAATAAATCTTCTAGTGGTCTCATGGGAAAATACACACTTCCTGAAATGCCATATGCTTATGATGCATTGGAACCTCACATTGACGCAAAAACAATGGAGATTCATCACACAAAACATCATCAAACATACACTGACAAACTAAATGCAGCTCTTGAAACTTGTCCTGCTGAAATTCAAGACAAAGATATCATTGATATCTTGTCTGATATCAATTCAGTACCAGATGACAAAAGAGGTGCAATTAATTTCAACGGTGGTGGTTATGACAACCATAGGTTATTTTGGAATAACATGAAAGCCAATGGAGGCGGTGAACCTGGAGGATCAATTGCTGATGCAATCAACGATTCTTTTGGAAGCTTCTCTGACTTTAAAGAGAAATTCTCATCTACTACAGCAGTAATTCAAGGCAGTGGTTGGGGCTGGTTAGTATACAATCCTTCCACATCAAAGGTTGAATACAAATCAATGCCAAATCAAACTAGTCCAAGAACTGAAGGATTAGTTCCATTGTTAGGCTGTGATGTATGGGAACATGCATACTATCTCAACTACCAAAACAAGAGACCTGTCTATATTGAGGCATGGTGGAATGTTGTAAACTGGGATGAAGTAGAATCAAGATTCTCAAAAGCAAAATAAAGTTAAATCTTTATTTTTTATTTTATTCATTTATTTTGAATTTGCCACATAATCATGAATCCATTTATAACCATCAGGAAGATGTTTGTTGTAAATGAGTGAAGAACAGGCAGAGCAACTAATGCAACAAATGCAAATGCTTGAAACATATTTTTCTGATTTGTCCCAAAGAGAATCAACTTTTGTCAATATTTTAAGAGAAGCAACTGCTTCAATCGAATCTATTAAGTCTCTTGGAAAAAATCCTGAATCTGAAACTCTGGTTCCAATTGGAATGGGTACATACGTTCCTACAAAAATTTCATCAACTTCAAAGATTGTGATGAATATTGGTGCAGGAGTTGCAGTCGAAAAAGATTTTCCTTCTGCAATAAATTATCTTGAAGCAAGAATAAAAGAAATTGAAATTGCATTACAAGATACTGCTGCAAAAAAACAAGATGCCTCTTCTAGATTGGAACAAGGAAAAGCACAGATGAATCAAATGATGCAGGCTATGCAACAACCCACACAACCACCAACTTCAGGATAAACCATGTTTGATAAACTTCGCAGTGCATTTTCAAATGCAGCGAAAAGTCTTGGTGAGAAAGAACTTAATGAAAAAGACATTGAAGATATTCTTTTTGAATTAGAAATTTCTTTGATGGAATCCGATGTTGCTACTGAAGTTATTGATTCAATAAAATCTGATCTTAAAGAAAAATTGATTGGTTCTAAAGTCGACAAAAATGAAATTGAAAAATTTGTAAAAGATAGTTTGATTTCCAGTATATCTACATTATTTGATACTGCTGGAGAATATGATCTGTTTGAAAAAATTAATGAAAAGAAGAATGATGGAAAACCTTTCCTAATTTTATTTGTTGGAATCAATGGAACTGGAAAGACTACATCTCTAGCTAAAGTTGCACATTTGCTAAAAGAAGCAAAATTCTCTGTAGTGATTGCAGCAGCTGATACCTTTAGAGCAGGCGCAATTGAACAATTACGCGAACACACAAATCGTCTTAATCTAAAACTGGTTGCACAAAATTATAATTCAGATCCTGCTGCTGTAGCACGAGATGCAGTGTTGTATGCAAAATCTCACAAAACAGATGTTGTTCTAATTGATACTGCTGGCAGAATGCAAACAAGTGAAAACTTGATGCAACAAATTGCAAAAATTACCAAAGTTGTAAATCCTGACATGAAAATTTTTGTTGGTGACTCTCTAGCTGGAAATGATACTGTTAACCAAGCGCGAGAATTTCATGAACATGTAAAATTTGATGCTTCTATTTTGACAAAAAGTGATGCTGATGCAAGAGGCGGTGCTGCCTTGTCTATTGTAAAAGTCACTTCTACTCCTGTTCTTTATGTTGGGGTTGGACAAGAATACTCTGATCTAAAACCATTTGATAAAGAACTTTTTCTAGAAACTGTTTTTGGTTCATTAGACAATGTGGATATAGCAAAAACCACTGAACCTGAACCAACACCAGAACCTGAACCAACACCAGAACCTGAACCAACACCAGAACCTGAACCAACACCAGAACCTGAACCAACACCAGAA
>Ga0209992_10002221_pt1 | contig 18232 bp, 11 predicted proteins | sample 2SBtaG_2_FD_182564 | JGI IMG/M metagenome (GOLD analysis project Ga0209992, IMG submission 182564) | Deep subsurface microbial communities from Kolumbo volcano to uncover new lineages of life (NeLLi) - 2SBTROV12_ACTIVE470 metaG (SPAdes)... | ecosystem: Environmental > Aquatic > Marine >... | reverse complement strand
TGACAGGTGATAGAGTGAAATATGAAGCCAATTACAAAAATGGAAAATTAGATGGTTTTCAAAAAAGATACCATTTTAATGGCAATCTTAAATCAGAAGAACCTTACATTAACGGAGAAAGACATGGGAAATACACCGCCTGGTCTAAAGATGGAAAAGTTTTATCTGAAATAGTTTACGAAAATTCCATGATCATCAGCAAAAAAAGATGGGATGATGAAGGTAATTTATTAGAGGAATATGATGCTAAAAAATAGAAAAAAATTCTTTGTACTTTTTTTATTAAACTAATCGTTAATCCTATTAATTGAACTTGAATTTGCTGCCAAAAAAAATTATAATATCGCTCCTGCTTTTTTTTTCTTTTTCAGTATATGCTCAGTTCAATGCCGATTCTGTTGAAGCCATATGGCAAAATAAAAATGAATCTGCAGACAATAGATTGGAAGCTGCCTATCAGCTTATAATTTACGAGTACAGTAAAATTGACCTGGAGCTAGCCAGAGAAACGGCTAAAGAAATGCTAGCGCTTTCTGAAATATCAAATAATGATAACTATAAAATAGAAGCACTAAGGTCTCTGGGTATTGTAGACAATTACCAAGGAAATTATATAAGCTCACTAAATTTCTATGAACAAGCATTAATTGTTGCCAGAAACAGTAACAACAAAATAGCTGAAGGAAATGTATTAACCAATATAGGCAATCATTTTGGAGAAGTTCGTATGCTTACCCTGTCAATGAATTACTTTAACGAAGCTCTTAAAATATTTAATGAGATAGATTATGAGAGAGGAACTGCTCTCATCTTTGACAACATGGGACTAGTTTACATAGAATTAGAAAACTATGAAAAAGCAGAGGAGTACATGAATAAATCTCTTGAAGTTGCAGTTAAATATAACCTTAAAAGAGTAATTACATTTTGTCATATCAATTTATGTGTGATCTATAAAAAAACTGGATTGTTTCCTAAAGCCAAAGAATTTTGTGAGAAAAGCATTTCATTTGCTTCAAAAATATCAGACTCCTTGCAATTAGCTGAATGCTATTCGGATTTAAGTGAGATTAATCTACAAATGCAAGCGCTAAATGACGCAAAGAAAAATGCTAATATTAGTATCCAGCTTTGTAAAAGAACTTCAAATTTTCAATTGATCTACAAACCCATTATCATCCTTAGTAAGGTATATAAAAAGGAGAAAGAATATCAAAAAGCGCTTATAGGGTTAAATAATGCTTATGGCTATGCAGAAAAAATTAACTCCTTAGAACAAAAAACAGAAATTAGTCATGAAAAGTACAACATCTATAAATTATTAGGTGAAAATGATAGTGCTATCATACAATATGAGCACTATACAAAGCTTAATGAAGCTTTAAATATTGAAAATAGCTCGAAAGATATTCTATTAACTGAAACCAAGAATAAATTCATAAGCCAGGCTAAAAAAGACAGCATATATTATGCAGAGAAAGACCATGTGAAAAATGAAAAGATCATTCATCAAGAAGATCAACTTTCTATAGAAAGACTTATGAGGTATGGTTTAATTGTTTTACTTGTTCTTACCTTGGGATTAGTATATTTTATCTACAACAGATTCAGACTAATTAGAAAACAAAGAAACATCATTTCTGAGCAAAAAAAACAAGTAGATCAAGCCCATAGCTCTGTAAAAGACAGCATCGAATATACAGAGCAAATACAACGAGCTTTATTACCATCTAAGGAAACTCTTTCATCCCTTTACAATGAATACTTTATCTTTTATTTACCTAAAGATATACTGAGTGGAGATTTTTACTGGACACATAATTTCGGAGATAAAAAGCTGATAGCATTGGGAGATTGTACCGGACATGGAATCCCTGGCGCTTACATGACCATTATGGCTATCAATTTACTTTCGAACATTATAGAAAAAGACATATCTAATCCAGAAAAAATCATAGCTGAAATGGATCGTTTACTCATTGATAGATTAAGGAAGAATGATGATGATATTAGAGATGGCTTAGATCTTGCACTTTGCTTGATCGAAAAAAACAAAATCGTCTTCAGCTCTACTCATATTCCATTATATCATATTTCGAATCAGCAGCTTAATCATTATAAAGGAAGTAGTGTTTTTCTTGGAGATGGTGAATTAGGACTACTAAAATCTCAAGAAATTGAATATCAAAAAGGGGATATTATCTATTTACTTTCCGATGGCTATGCCGATCAAAAAGGAGGAAAAGAAAAAAGAAAGTTCTATTCTAAGCGAGTCAAAGAGCTCATCATCAATAATTCTCACCTCACTATAAATAAACAGCATCAAATACTTGAAACCACCTTTCTAGATTGGAAAGGCAATGAAGATCAGGTGGATGATGTTACAGTATTGGGTATTAGACTTGATTAAATAGGCCTTTTCTTATTCATGCTTATGAAATATCAAGGATTACCTAGGGTGATCCTTTTGGGGAGTGATTCAAACAAAAGGCTTCCTTCACTTCGTTCAGTTGATCCTATTTTTTCTCTTTGCTTATTTAAGCAAGCTTAAATCGCAGACAAAAAAAAGACCACACTTTGTAGTGAAGCCTTTTGTTTGTCGGGATGAGAGGATTCGAACCTCCGATCTCGCGCCCCCCAGACGCGCACTTTAACCGGACTAAGCTACATCCCGAAATTGATGGGCAAATATAAACGTATTTTACATTGGGTCTACATCAATCTTTACCCTAACCGATCTTAATTCTTTATCTGTTTTAAGCTGAGCCAGCTGATCCAGTAAAAACTCCTTAACTTTCTTTGGTGAAGCGATCTTTTCGAATTTCATAACAATGATCTTTAGATAGCTGTTTCTGATCCTTGGAATCGATGGATATTCGGGTCCCAGAATACGGGAACCCATTTTTTCCTTTAATAATCCAAGTAATACATCACCTGCCTTATCCACCTTTTCTTTATCCTTGTGCATTACTGTTAGCTTGATCATTCGATAGAATGGTGGATATTGAAAATGCTTTCTTTCAGCTATTTCCTGCTGATACATCCCCTCATAATCATGGGCCATCACCTTCTGAATGATCCAATGATCGGGTTGATAAGATTGTATGATTACTCTACCTCTTTTCTTTTTCCTTCCTGCCCTACCGCTCACCTGAGACATTAGCTGATAGGAACGCTCAAAAGCCCTGAAGTCGGGATAATAAAGCATATCATCTGCATTAAGAATCCCAACCAGGGATACATGATCGAAATCCAATCCCTTGGATACCATTTGGGTACCAACAAGAATATCGATCTCTCTATTTTCAAAAGATTCAATGATCTTATGATAAGCCTGCTTAGAACGGGTAGTATCCCAGTCCATGCGTTGAACCCTTATTTCATTGCCTAAATGAGTAGCAATTTCCTCTTCTATTTTTTCGGTACCAAAACCAATGAGCTTCATTTCTGCAGATCCGCAAGCACCACATCTTACAGGAGCCTGTTGTTTAAAACCACAATAATGACAATGCATGGATCGATCCTGCTTATGATAAGTAAGACTCACATCACAACGAGTACACATTGTTTTCCATCCACAGGTCTCACAAACCCATTTAGGGGCATATCCTCTACGATTCTGAAACAGGATCACCTGCTCTTTGTTTTCAATGACTTCCTTAATTTCATTCAACAGCATGGGTGAAAAAATGCCCTGCATTTCCTTTCTTTTAATGGCTGTCTTAAGATCTGCACATTGAATTTCTGGCAGCATTAAACCTTTATATCTCTTTTTAATCTCAACCAATTTAAAAACTTCTTTCTCAGTATTTAATTTACTCTCTAAAGAAGGAGTGGCAGATCCTAATAATATTTTTGAGCCATGCAAATTTGCCAGCTTAAAAACTGCATTTCTAGCATGGTACCTTGGAGCTGGATCGTATTGCTTGAACGAATACTCGTGCTCCTCATCAACTATCACCAATCCTAATTGATCAAATGGTAAAAAAATGGAGCTTCTAGCACCTACAATCAAATCGTATTGATGCAAACTATCATCCAGGACAGATCTCCAGACCTCTACCCTTTCATTAGGAGAAAATTTAGAATGATACACCCCTACCTTATCGCCAAAGTATTTCCTGAGTCTTGTAATCAGCTGAGTAGTTAAAGCGATTTCCGGTAGTAGATACAATACTTTCTTTCCCTGAGCAATCTGGTCCAAAATAAGCTGTACATATATTTCAGTCTTGCCACTTCCTGTAACACCATGTAATAGCACGGCTTTATTTTCATCAAAACCCTCCTTTACAGCTTCATAAGCATCTACTTGATCTTGTGTCAGCTCTTTAGCGGCTGTTCTCTCTCCCGAATAAGGACCAATCCTTCCTATCTCTGAGCTTCTTTCAAAAAGAATATTTTTATCTAGCAATCCCTTAAGAACTGCTGCACTATAACCTGCTTTTTCCAACAGCTCCTTTTTATGAACTGCTTTATAATGCTCGTAAAAATTAGATAAATTCAAAAACTGCAAGAGCAGGTCTTCCTGTTTAGCTGCCCTACCTAATAGTTGAAAAGCTATTTCTAGCCCACCTTCTTGCTTAACATGATCACTAAGCTCTATGTACTTCTTTAGCTTAGGACGATAAGCACTCTTGAGCTCCTCCTCCTCAGCAACCAATCCTTTATCGATCATCTTTTTAACCAAAGGATAAATGGTCTTTCTGTCAAGGATATTACTTATATCTTCTAATGTAAGTACGCCATTCACATCAAGCGCATCCAAGATAAGCGATTCGTTATCTGTAATTTCACTTTCCGCTACCTGCTCGGCATAGCTATTGCGCAGGATCCTGGTCTCACTCGAAAGCTTTAGTGAGCTGGGCAAAGCAGCGAGCATCACCTCTCCAATATGGCACATGTAATAAGTAGCGATCCATTCCCAGAATAATAGCTGATTATGAGTAACAATGGGTTGTACGTCCAGAACATGGTCAATGTATTTTACTTCATATGCAGGAATTTCCTGATGTACCTTTTGAACAATAGCAGTATATAATTTATGCTTTCCAAAAGGTACAATTACTCTTTGCCCTGGTTTGATTTGATCTTTTAATTCATGCGGAACTCTATATGAATAGTAATTCGGAACCGAAAGTGGCAGAATAACATCTGCAAAATATGTAATACGATCCGCTACCATTAAATGGAAAGTACTCTTACAAGCTCCAATAAGCTTTGATTCAACTCTTTATTGTACTTGATCGCTTTTTCAAAAGGGGTATAGGAAAGCTGATTGTTCTGCACACCTATCATCACCCCATTCTTTCCCGATTTTAATGACCTCACAGCTTCAACACCTAATCTACTGGCCAACACTCTATCATATGCACTAGGAGAACCTCCTCTTTGCACATGACCGAGTATGGTGACTTTAATATCGAAATGATCGTATTTCTCTCGAACAGCATCCGCTACTTTATAAGCACCGCCATAATCATCCCCTTCAGCAACAACTACAATACTACTTGTTTTGTTCTTCTTCCAGTCAGTTTGTATTTTATGCAATAATTGTTCTATATAAGTAGTAGTTTCAGGAACTAGAATGGCTTCTGCACCTACTGCAATACCACTACGTAAAGCAATAAAGCCAGCATCTCTTCCCATTACTTCAACAATGAATAACCTGTCATGACTATGGGCAGTATCCCTAATTTTATCCACCGCCTCAACCACAGTATTTAAGGCAGTATCATACCCAATGGTACTATCGGTCCCGTAAAGGTCATTGTCTATCGTTCCAGGAATACCTACCATTGGAAATCCAAATTCTTTTTCAAAAACCATGGCTCCAGTAAAAGTACCATCACCTCCAATAGCTACCAACCCTTCTATTCCTTTCTCCATTAGTTGAGCATGGGCTTTCTGACGTCCCTCGATAGTCATGAATTCTTTACTCCTTGCAGATTTTAAAAAAGTACCTCCACGCTGAATAACATTACTCACATTCCTAGAATTAAGCACTTCAATATCCCCAGCAATAATCCCATTGTAGCCCTTTTTAATGCCACATACTTCCAGACCACTATCTATAGCAGAACGCACTACGGCCCTGATACATGCATTCATTCCCGGTGAATCACCACCACTGGTAAAAACCCCAATTCTCTTCATCTGATCTGATTAGTTGAACAAAGTTAAAAAAGGATCAATGAGATTGAAGATTTGACTTAAGAACTTATGAAATAATCAAAAAAATAAATAGTTCTGAACATTAATTTAATTTACCCTAACTAATTTGGAAGTTACCCTCATTATTATTTTCTTTGGTAGCTATTATCGAAAATCATTGAGATGACCAAACTAACTAAACTATCCACACTCTATTTTCTGGCATGTATTATTTGCTTTACCAATTGTGAATCAGCAGAAAAAGAAACTGAAAATAATGACGCTAATAATGAAGAAACTAACAACAGCCAAGATCACCAAAACTTGGATATTGCTGTAGGCGGTTCTATTTTTAGTATCCCCTCTCCTATCCAGACAGCTATGTACATAAAAGAAGCTGGTGCAGAATTTGATGCTGATGCAATGAACCCAATGGAAAATGCTCCTAATTACTCTACTGATTTCCTAAAAGCATTTAACCTGGGTATTTACGGAACCGATCTTGGATACGCTGCGATCTATGAGAACAATGACCTAAGCATCAAATACATGAAAACGGTAAGGGAGATGGCCAACTACATTGGTCTTGAAAATGCTTTCAATGATGAGCTACTTGAAAGGTTCAGCAATAACATGGGAGTAAAAGACTCCATGACTGTGCTGGTATCAGAAGCTTACAAAGAAACCGATCTATATTTAAAGGAAAATGACAAGGACGATGTTGCAGCATTGGTATTGGCTGGCGGATGGCTAGAAGCCATGTATATCGCTTGTAAATCGGTTCAAGAGTATAACAATCAATTGATTGCCAATAGGATCGCTGAACAAAAATCTGCTCTTGAATCGTTAATTGACATGCTGGGTCAGCTAGGCACTACTGACGATTACATAGACCTTTCATCTGAACTAGAAGAGCTCTATGGTATTTTTGATGAGATAGAATATGTATATGAATACATTCCTTCAGAAACAGACGCTTCTACTAAAACTACAGTCATCAAAAGTAAAAGAGAGATCAACAAAACAGATGAACTAATTAACAACATCACTTCAAAGCTGATGGAAATAAGAAATGAATACACACAATAAAATGAAGAACCTCAAAATCTACTTTGTAATAGCGATTATGTGCATTTCTACAAGCACATTTTCACAAACTAAATGTGACGAGCTCGAACCCCTGGTAAGTGAGCTGCTTCAATCAACCAATGAAAACTCTAAAAGTATTTTTATTTCTGATGGACAGGTTTACAAAGCATTTGTAAATAGTGATGAAAAAGCAGAATTCAAAGTAACATTATACGGAGGATCTACTTACAGAATTGCTGGCTCCACTGCAGATCAAGGTGCGCTAGTTTTTAAGCTCTATGATACTGAAACAACTAGAAATCCACTTTTTAATAGTAATCAATACAAAAATGCTCCATATTGGGATTTCAAAGTTGAAAACACCATAGATTGCATTGTAGAAGCATCTCTTGATTTAGATGTATCACTAGATGGATGCATGCTTATGATGATAGGTTTTCAACAATAATTATTACTCCAATAAATTAAGCTAAAATAGATCCATGAGTGAAAGAATCCTCAAAGCATTGATGCAATTGTTTGCGATCATCGCAAAAGTAGAAATCAATGAGGAAACCAATGAGATCAATTCAGATGCTGGCTCTAGAAAAATCGTTAGCTTATTCTTAAAACAAGAGCTCAACCAAGAAAGAGTAAAAGAATACCTAGACCTGTTTGATGAGTTTTTGGAAACTCATCAGGGGAAATCAAAAAAGAAAGACGGAAAAAGGAAAAGAACTTCTGTTAACTCTGTGAAGATCTTAAGAATCTGTACACAGATCAATGAAGAGCTGGCACAAAGACAGAAAGTAATAGTACTTATTAGGATCTTAGAATTCGTATATGCAGACAATGAAATTTCCGAACAGGAATATGAATTTGCATCAACAGTAGCAGACACCTTTAACATTAGCCCAGAAGAATTTAAATGCTGCCTAGATTATGTGAAAGCTGGCACCGATGATGAGATCAGCTCAGAAAATTATTTAGTAGTAAATAATCAAGAGTCCTCAAAAGACAAAGTATCTAAGCATATTTATTCCGAAACTATTTCTGGTTATCTGAGGATTATTCAGGTTAATTCAGTAAATACCTATTTTGTTAAATATTATGGAGATCATGAGCTGTATTTAAATGGACAGCTTCTACCTGCTGGTAGGGTTCAGATCTTAACACAAGGTTCTTCTATTAGAAGCTCGAAAGTTCAGCCAATTTATTATAGTGATATCATTAGCCAATATTTAAGTGATGACACTTCTTCCAGGATCATTTTTAAAGCACAGAATATTCAATATAAATTTAAATCTGGTCACCTAGGTTTAAGGGATATTTCACTTGCAGAAGAATCGGGTAAACTCATAGGTATTATGGGAGGTTCTGGAGCAGGCAAATCCACATTACTCAACGTCCTCAACGGCAACTACCCTCCTAGTGAAGGATCAGTTACTATTAATGGAATTGATATCTATAAAGAATCCAAAAAGCTGGAAGGTGTTATTGGATTTGTTCCTCAGGATGATCTATTGATTGAAGAATTGACTGTCTATCAGAATTTATTTTACAATGCCAAGCTTTGTTTTGGTAATTATGATGACCATCAGCTCATGAAAATGGTTTCGGAAATTCTTAAATCTATTGGATTATATGAAGCCAAAGACCTTAAGGTAGGCAGTCCTTTGGAGAAAACAATTTCTGGAGGTCAAAGAAAAAGATTGAATATTGCTTTAGAGCTTATTCGTGAGCCTTCGGTTCTTTTTGTTGATGAACCAACTTCTGGTCTTTCATCAAGAGATTCAGAAAACATCATGGACCTCCTCAAGATCTTAGCGTTAAAAGGAAAGTTGATCTTTGTGGTGATCCATCAACCTTCGTCAGATATTTTTAAAATGTTTGACAAGCTTATTATTCTAGACGTAGGTGGCTATCCAATCTATAATGGCAATCCTGTAGATGCTGTCATCTACTTTAAAAAACTGGTTAACCATGTAAATGCAGATGAGAGTGAATGTGGAGTTTGTGGTAATGTCAATCCAGAACAGATTTTCAACATCATAGACATGAAGGTAGTGGATGAATACGGAAATCACACACCTAACAGAAAGGTATCTCCTGAAGAATGGAACAATCATTATGAAGCCCTACATGAGAGCAATGAGATTAAAGATGAAGAAGAAGAAATTCCTGAAAGTATCTTTAAGATTCCCAATAAAATAAAGCAAGCTGTCACTTTCTTTGTAAGAGACTTTAAATCTAAGCTGACCAATACTCAGTACATGATTATTACTTTGTTTGAATCTCCTGTATTAGCTGCTATTTTGGCTTTTTTCATGAAGTACATGGACACTAACTTTTTAGGAGATAACAATTACACTTTTTATGACAGTGAAAACCTACCTCAATACCTTTTTATATCAGTAATAGTTGCGCTTTTCATAGGTCTCACTACCAGTGCAGAAGAAATTATCGGAAACCTAAAAATCCTAAAAAGAGAAAGGTTTTTGAACCTAAGTAAAGGAAGCTATCTATTCTCAAAGATCCTTCTTTTGTTTTTCATCTCATTGATCCAAACCTTATTTTATGTATTAATCGGCAACTGGATTCTTGAAATACATGGGATGAACATTGCCTACTGGATGGTACTGTTTTCTGTTTCCTGTTTTGCTAATTTATTAGGGCTGAATATTTCTGCGAGCTTTAACTCTGTAAAAGTGATCTATATTCTGATTCCTATTTGTATCATTCCTCAGCTACTTTTTAGTGGAATCATTGTTTCTTTTGATAAGCTAAATCCTCTATTTGCTGCTAAATCACATGTGCCAACAATTGGAAACATAATGGCTTCTAGATGGGCATATGAGGCTATGGCCGTTACCCAGTTCAAAGACAATGATTACGAAAAAATATTCTATGACTTCGATAAAGAGATGTCTTTTGCCAACTGGAAAAAAGACCAATGGATCAGCAACCTAGAATCTAAATTAAAGGTAATCAATAGGTACACAGAAAAAAAGAATGAAGAAGTAGATGAGAATAAAACTAAAGAGGTTCAAAGGCAGCTAACTATCCTTAAAAATGAGCTAGAAAAGGAATTAAGGAACACTTCTGATGACTGCAAAGAAGCTAATCTATGTGAAGCACTAGAGCAATTAACACTAGATAAATTTAATGCAGACACTTATTATAACATAGACAATTACCTTAAGATCATTAAGAAGGGATACATGCTAACCTATAATAAATTCGAAAAGAAAAAAGACGAGATCCAGCGAACCTATACCAAACCATCTAAATCTTTTATAGAAAAAATAGATAACAAACTCGCTTCAAATAGCATAAATAAAAAGCAATACAATAGTATGAAGAAGCTCATGAGTAGGATCAAAGATGAGAGCTTTAATCAATTCAAACAAAAATTCAAAAACAAAGCACTTGAAGATTTTGTTACCAATTCTAACACCATGACTTTTACAGATGAGAATGAATTTAGTGTGATACAGAAAAAAGACCCTATCTACCTAGACCCATATGATTTTGACTATTTTAAAGCTCATTTCTATGCTCCTAAAAAGAAAATATTTGGGGTTTATATCGATACATTTTATGCTAATCTTATTGTAATATGGCTAATGACCACATTACTCATCATCACTCTCTATTACGATATACTGAAATGGATGATCAATTCATTCTCTAACATCCAAAGGCTTTTTTCTTTTCTTCGATTGAAAGCTAAAAAGTAATTACTTAATAAACAATGATCTTTTTAGGAGAGGACTGAACCCCATTTCCTCTAAAAACGATTAGATAAACACCTTTATCTTTTATAGAAAAAGTAGTTGATGTTAATTTCGAATACTGAACCAGCTTACCAGCTAAATCATAAAGTTCATATTCATCTAGCTGAAGCTCTGTATTAATGTAAAATTCACCATTAGAAGGATTTGGATAAATAGAAACAGATTCAAAATTTGACACATCATTAACAGCAAGTGTATTATATGCTTTAAAATTATCTATACCCGCTTCGACTAAATGACCACCATCGGCTTGCCAATCTGCTGTAACAACCTTTAATTTTAAATTACTCCAATCCAAATTCCCTGGAACTAGAAAAGAGGTGTCAGCCCATTGCATCCCACTTTGAGAAGCTAAAAATTCACCAACTAGCTCTTGCTGACTTCCATCTGAAAGGTAGACACTTAAGGTATCATTGGCAGGACTATTACCTCCATCATTGAACCACCAAAGTTGCATATCTACTATTGCACCACCAATTGAAGAGCTTAAACTTATAACAGGTGATTCTAGTATAGTAGAAGATTGATCTACATCATCAGAACCAGCATTACCTCCAGCATTACCAGTAACATAAGCCATATCACCACAATCTATTGCATCTTCACCAGGATTACATTGATTTCCCTGATAAGTAGTCCCGTCTGGCACATCTCTCTCCCATACACCATCTGGAGCATTACCACTGACAGTCCATCCAAGATCTAAATTGAAAAAGTCTGCATATCCAGGTTCAAGGTCTGCAATGTAATTCAGATTGGAACCATCGATCAATTCACCTGTTGAGCAATATTCAACATACCCCCATAAGCCTACATGGATATTGTATGTACCTGGGTAGAAGCTAGAAAATGTAACATTTCCATTGGCATCCGTTTGTCCATTGAAGGTGAAATCATTGTTATAGATCAACACTTCTGCATTGGCAATTCCAGCAGTAGCAGAAAAATCATTGGCATGTACTATAAGGTTAAATCCTTGCAAAGGAATCAATTGCATATCCTGAATAGTCACAACCCCATTTGAAAGAGAAACGCCAAATGCTGTATCGCTAATGTATTGAGGGTGAGAATACACCACATCATAAGTGCCTGAATTAGCATGACCAGTAGCATAATCTCCTACCAAACTAGATTGATCAAATATATTAACGCCTAATATTTCAATGTTAGCATTATTGATAGGTGCAGTAGTAGAAGCATCTGTAATATTCCCCTCTAAATAACACCCTCTCTCATAATTAACTCCTAAAACATACAATCCTTTTTCAATATCAGATGCAATTACATAACCAGATGGAAGCCAAGGATATACTCCCCAACAACCATTAAATCCATCTCCAGTAAAATTTGGTGAAGTATCGAAATTCCCTACCTCTATCATATTACCCTTATTAGAAACATCATGAATTACTACACCGTCTCTATAATAAGAGGTTACTATATAATCATTAATAAAATGAGCATTGTGAGGAATCACATTCATTCCAGGACTGCTCTGGACCCTGTCTAGCTCCACCATATTAGTTGGATCTGAAATATTGTATTCTCCTATATATCCATTACTGATCTCATCAGTTGTATATACATAATCTCCATCATCTGAAAACCACAAGTTATGACAAAAAGCTCCTGGTGAAATCTGCTGACCCAACATTTGCATATTGCTTACATTAGCAATATCCCAAATTGTAAAAAAACCATCTGTAATATGCGCTAAATACAAAGTATCTCCCCTCGCAACACCGTCATGTACATACCAATTATCAATCTCACCTATTTCTGTAGGATCCGTTGGATTCGTATTCAAATCCAACATAATGCATCCGCCATTACCTCTGTTGGCACCAAAAATATAACAGATGCCATTTTCATCTATATAAAGATTGTGAGCAGATTGCCACTCATTACCTGCTGGACCTGTGTAATAATAGGTTGCAAGATTGGTATTACCAGGAAGTGAATTCAGGTCAATGATCAATAAACCATTTTGAGCTTCAGTAGTTACATAAGCATAACCATTGTATGTTTTAATATCTCTCCAAATAGAATTCATTCCAGGTTCATAAAAAATTTCTGTTGGATTGGTAGGATCTGTAATATCAACCACTGAAGTTCCATCATTCACACCTACCAACGCGTATTCATTGGAACCAGTAGACCATCCCCAAATATCAGACAGATCTGAATTATGCATGGATACAAGATCTAAATAACCCAATTCTTGCATATTTAAAGGGGTTGAAGAACCTCCGCCTCCTCCGCCTCCTCCACCAGAACCGGTAGTATAGTTATAGGAAACATCATCTACATAAAAACCACTTCCATTGAGCGGATAAAGGTCTATTGAAGCCAGCTTATTATTACTGTTTGTAAATGAACCTACCGAAACAGCATCTAAGATCAGCTCCCATGAATTGGCAGTAAGATCTATGTCCATTTTAAATTGAAACCAGCTATTGACCGGATAAGTTCCTGTAACAGAATTAGCACCTCCATCATCAACAGTAACAGACCCATTGTCGAAATTGGCATGTAAGGTCCAGGAAGTACCTACATTTACATCACCCTGAAAATTAAAATAAGCATTCTTTCCAGTCTCGACCTTCATCGCGCATTCAAATTCAAAATTTCCAGTAGTGTATTGACCTCCAAATGGCAGCACGACATCCTGTGGACCGCCACCCCCAGAATTGGAAGTAAAATAAATAGAATTAACCCCACTTCTGGCATCAACATCTGTGATCTGCACATCGTCTGCTCCTCCACTGTTACCACTCCAAGTAGTCCAATCAGAAGAAACTACTGCTAAATAATCACCGGAAGTATAAGATTCAAAATCATCCGAGAACGATTGTGCAGTATAATTAAAAACAATAAATAAGGAAATAAATAATGAATAGAAGTATTTCATTTTCATAGAGTTGGTTTTAAATAAAAACAGAAGTGTTCAAACATCATTTCAATGACGTTCAAAATATTAAAAGGTTTCCTGTTATTTAAAGATATTATTATTCAGAAAAAAAACTACAATAACAAACATTAAGTTTTACCCATTGTATCGGTCAAATAAAGTGTTTTTTTTATATTTGCAGCCCAAAGGGCGCGTAGCTCAGCTGGATAGAGCACCTCCCTTCTAAGGAGGCGGTCCTAGGTTCGAATCCTAGCGCGCTCACTAAGAAAGAAAAGTTCGACCTTGGTCGGACTTTTTTTATTTTAAAGCATAAGCAATCCTAGTCTTGCCTTTTTTAGATTTTATCTTCCTAACTACTACACTGCCTATTTCCCTGGCTGAAGTCACATGGGTACCACCGCAGCCACAATATGGAAAACCCTGAAAGTTAACCACTCGAGCAGACTTTCCTTCAGGTGCCCAAACCCCCTGCTCTTCTGCTTCTGCAGAAGTAAGAGATTTATCTTCAACTATAAGATCTGAATCAACCAATTCATTGATCTTTTTTTCAAGTGTTGGAATAAGATCAGCTCCATTTTCTAGTACGCCTTCATATTCGACATATGGACCTGCTGGAAAATGAAATCCTTTAGTAGGAACTAAACCATCTAAACCCAGCTCATCTACAGCACAATCCAATAAATGACCAGCAGAATGCAATTTAGCATGAAGGATTCTTTTCTCTTTTTCAACACTTAGCTTAGCAATATCTCCGTTTTGAAAAGAACCATTCTTAAATTCTCCATAATGATGAACTACTCCATCAACATTTAACCTTACATCCATTACTTTAAACTCTGCATTTTCAGAACAGATCATTCCTGTATCTGCTGGTTGCCCTCCTCCTTGAGGGTAAAAGATCGTTTGATCAAGAATAACAGCCATGCCTTTTTCGTCCTCAATTGTCTCCAATATTTCGGAAGAAGATTCAAATAAATAAGTATCTTTTAAATAATTCAATTTTGTCATACCAATAAATTTATATTTATTGCGTTGTGTTTTTATATTTAATGCTCTAAAAGTAAAGAACTTGAAATATTCTCAATTGATCATTACTGTTTTTTTTTGTAGCTGTACTGTTTCGTGCATTTATCAACATGCTACAGGAACCACTACGACAGAACAATCTAAAGAAATTACAGCACAGGATAAAGCAGAAGAAGCTATCAATGAATACGTGATCACCCACTACAATGAAGTTGGTAGCTATACTGGTTATTCTTTTGGACAGCTATATAGCTTAAAACCAAAAGAAATAGTAGAATTAGATCAGCTAATTGAAACTCGAAAAAAATTACCAGAAATGAAGGCCCATTATAAAAATGCGCTGGATTCTGTAATAACTGCTACCGACACATTAATTGTACTAAAGAAAAGAGAGATCCGTAAAAAAAAGATCTACCATACCTATGAGGTGAATCATCTTTTTACAATAAAACCTCCGAAAGAAGCATTGAGACTGTACGAATTCACCTTCTATTTATATCCCAACTTTAAAATAAAGGATGTAAAAATGGAATTAAAAACCACACTAACTCCAGAAGAAAAAAGCCTTTTTGAATATTTCATTGAAAGATTCCCTCTTGTTACTGACGATGATCAGTATTTCGAAAACGACAAAAACAAAAGGATGTATACAGCTTTATCTAATTCATTGCTTAATGCAAAAGAAAATAAAGAAGAGATCATTCACCAAATACTTGCCATTGTCAAGCACATTAGACAGCATAATGAATTCAAGCCGGATCTATTCTGTGCACAATTAATTAAAAACTGGGTAAAAGACCATGAATATGGGCTCAATTATAGACCCATCATATTTACTCGTATAAAGGAGAATGAGAAGAACCCAAATCATAAAATGATGTACCATAAGCTTCAATATCAACCCGCCTCCTCACAAATGAAAGAGATTGCGCTGTCTTTTGAATTTGATGAAAACTACCTACCTGTAGAAATCATAGAATACACCGACCAATACGAACAATACTTTGAGTAACTACTAAGGTGCTATTTGAGACAAGACCCAATCCAATGATTTAGCAATAATTGTATCAGGACTTTCAATTTTACCTACTACTTGGTTTTTTTCGTTGATGGGCAAAAAAGAAGCACCACAACATTTTAATTCATAGTCCAATTTAAGCTTTGCATTTTCAGGAATATCCTTTACTGGTATATTCTCCTGATCAATACAAAAAAGATATTTCGCCCCCACTTTAGCATATTCAAAACCTAATCTATATGGCTGTTCTTTAGAAAGTTTTTCTGCGAAATATGAATAGCCTAATACCTTTATTTTTTGTCCTCTCAGCTCTCCTTTTACTAGCTGAATAACCTTAACCATTACAGCTGAATTCCTGTTAGGAGAACCAGGATTTAAAGGCTCTTCTCCTTCTAGATAATAGGGATCTTCAAAAGATACAATCTCTCCAACAAATACAACTTGAGCATTTTCTGCTTGCTCCAACATTGGATAATAATTTTCACAATCACAATTTTGAGTGAAACAATTGAAAATAAATGGAATAAATGCCATCAATATATTCATGGTGTATCTTTTTCTTTGTTTTCTTTAGTAAAAGCACTGGGGAGTAAATGGATACCATGCTTATCTGCCACTTTTAATAAAAAAGGAATTAACAAGCTAGATCCTGGTATCATTACAAAAGGAACGCCTATTCCCATCACCTTTAGCAAATCATACACTTGTGTCCTGAGCTCCTTTTCTTCTTCCTTTGTAATCTTCCCCTCTTTTAAATACTTTACCAACACCTTACTGGCATGCTGTGTTTCTTTGGCTTCCTCATTTAAATTTCCAAAAAAATGCTTAATGGCCTTGGTCGATTTTTCTTTATTCTCTTTAAGCTTATCCGCAAATTCTTTCCTACCCTTCTTTTCGAAGAAGCTAAAATCTATATCCCAGATCTTGTCCTTTTTCATAGAATGTAAATATACCTGTTTAGATAAGTCCTATACTCAATATCTTAATTAAAATAGAATTCTGTATTGAATAATAGGCAAAAAGCTATTCTGATAAAAGGTTTTTTCAGTACCAGACTGTTCATCATAAGCCCTGTAAAATACATTCTGATGATTGGTTAAATTTTGAAAATTTAACGCCCATTCCTGTGTGATCTTTTTTTGATTTTTCTTGTATCCAATTTTTAGGTCGGTTCTAAAATAGTCTTTTAGCTGTGGCTCGAAGGCATTCTCATAATCATAAACTGCTCTTCCTGCCAATTGGCTTTCCTCTAAGTTGACAGGAATGTATCTTTGCCCACCATTCATCGTTAGCTTTAGATCAAAAACCAATGAGCTTTCTGTTTTTTTGGTCTCCTTTTTACTCTTAAATCTAAACTCCTTACCCAATAATAGATTCACTGTATAATTACCATTAAAAGCAGTATTTCTAAGGGCTCCATCACTTCCAGTATACTTAGACTCATAAAGTGAGGCAGTAAAAAGATAGTAAAATCCTTTGTGAAGAAAATGTTCTAGCGTCAGCTCAATACCATAATTATAAGCTGTTCCTTCATTGACCAAAGTATCTGGAAAAGCCAGCTCAAAATTAGCACCGTAATTCAAAATACTATAGGCTCCATAAGTGTTACTTATTGGAACACGATCTAAGTGTTGGTAATAAGCCTCTGTTTTTAAACGGGTATGCTTACCCAAAGATCGATCATAGGCAGCTATAAAATGTTGACTCCTGGTCATTCCTAAATTTTTATTAGGAATAAAAGCTTGTCCATTAGCTCCTAATATAGGTTGCCCAAATTCATCTTCCAGCTGTTTAAAATACAATCTGGATGGAGGAAGCTGATGATGCATTCCATAAGCCACACTAAAAGTATTGTTCTCATTTAGGTTATATTTTAGACCTAATCTTGGTTCAAGGGCAAAAGCACCATTATAGGTAAAGTACTGCCCATGTAAACCTGTATTAAGAGTAATTCGATTGTTGATCCTGTATTGCCATTGTAAATAGGGTTGTATTAAAAAAGCAGCACCTTCATAATCGGTGATTTGTCTCCAGTGAGGGTCAACAACAAAATAATCATTGGTAGGTAGGATAATGCTATCCGTCTTTATATGGATACTATCATTTAAATTAAAAAATCTTCTCTGATTGTTAGCGCCAATACTAAATAGGTGTTTAGAATTTAGCTTATAATGATAGGAGGTCTTAAAAGTCTGCTTGCCTTCTACAGAATTATTCCTGTAAAATGGAAAATAGGTTTGTTCAAAAACATTCAAAGAATCG
>Ga0209992_10002219_pt1 | contig 18251 bp, 17 predicted proteins | sample 2SBtaG_2_FD_182564 | JGI IMG/M metagenome (GOLD analysis project Ga0209992, IMG submission 182564) | Deep subsurface microbial communities from Kolumbo volcano to uncover new lineages of life (NeLLi) - 2SBTROV12_ACTIVE470 metaG (SPAdes)... | ecosystem: Environmental > Aquatic > Marine >... | reverse complement strand
CGAAGATGATGATGTAAATGTGAAATTCGAGTTTTTCCATTACGGCATATAGTCCCAACATCGCAAAGATGCTCAGGTTCTCGTTGAAGTTCTGCACTGCGATCGAGCGGCCTGCACCCATTAACAGATGACCGCGATGCTGCAATAGCGCGTTCATCGGTACGACAAAATAGCCACCCATTGCACCTAATACGATAAGCAGGATAATTGCCAATATACTGTTGGTGATCGGAATCATTAGCATGACTGCGATACCCATTGCGATACCAACCGGTAGTACTTTGACCGAGTGCTCTAGCTGGACGTATTTGGCGGCAAGCACGGATCCGATCGCGATGCCAATCGCAAACCAGGCAGTCAGCTTAGCGGCAGCACTGATGTCGTAATTCAATGCGACCGCAGCCCATGCGAGCAGTAGCAGCCTTAACGTCGCACCAGCCCCCCAAAACAATGTGGTGACTGCCAGTGATACCTGCCCGAGCGGGTCTTTCCAAAGCAGTCTGAAACAGTGCCAGAAATCTTTGGCGAGAAATGCCGGGCTGCGGCTGAACGGCTTATGATCTATCGGCACATGCGGGATATACAGGTTGAAGGCGGCGGCGATGATGTAGATGACCACGATGATTGCCACTGCCATATCCGCTACGCTATTTATCAGCGGTAGAGAAAGGTCTTGCACTGCTGTTCCGAACATATCCTGATTAATAAGGATGCCGCCTACCAATGCGCCCAGCACGATGGCGGCGACGGTTAAACCCTCCATCCAACTGTTTGCTTTGACCAGTAGATTGTGCGGTAGATATTCGGTGAGAATGCCGTACTTGGCAGGTGAATAGGCCGCTGCACCCAAACCTACCAGTCCATACGCCAACAGCGGATGCAAGCCGACCAACATTGCGATGCAACCCATCAGTTTAATGATGTTGCTGATGAACATGACGCGACCCTTGGGTAGCGAGTCGGCGAACGCACCGACAAACGGCGCCAAAATGATGTAGGAAAAAATAAAGAATTGCTGTAGCACAGGTGTATGCCAACTCGGGGAATGCAATTCCGCAAGTAGTGCAATGGCAGCAAAAAGTAGTGCATTGTCCGCAAGCGCGGAAAAGAACTGCGCTGCGAGAATGATGTAGAAACCGAAATTCATCAACAGGAAGGCATTTTTGTGAAGGCGTTTTATATCACGAAAGGACTGCCCCTGCTATCATTCGGGGCATCATTCCTTGCAATAAGTAGATTTCATGCCTCGCCCGATACAAGCACACATCGATCAATCTGCGTTGGAGCACAATCTCCAAGTTGCTCGCCGTACCAGTTCCTCGCGTATCATGGCGGCGATCAAGGCAGATGGATACGGGCATGGTTTGCTGCGTGTGGCTGAGGCACTGGGCGAGGCAGACGGGTTTGCATTGCTGGATATTGAAGACGCGATCCGTTTACGCGAAGCAGGTTTTGGTCAGGTCATCCTGTTGCTGGAAGGTGTGTTCAGTGCCGAAGACCTTGCGCTGGTCGCCGAACATGAGCTTGCATGTGTCATCCACAACCCTGAACAGATTGCCTTGTTGGATGGTTATCAGGGTCGAGGTACGCTGGATATCTGGCTCAAAGTCAACACGGGCATGAATCGCCTAGGGTTTTCACCTCAGCAGATACCGCAGGTCATGGAGCAGTTGCAGCGGCATCGGGCTGTTCGTGAGATCACGTTGATGACTCATTTCGCCAATGCGGATGAGCCGCGTGGTATTGCCGAGCCATTGGCATTATTCAACGATGTAGCGGGTTCATATCGTGTTCCTCGCTCATTAGCCAATTCCGCAGCACTGTTACGTTACCCGGAGACACATGGCGACTGGGTGCGTCCCGGCATTATGTTGTACGGTTCGTCACCTTTTGCTGACGTGAGTGCACAGCAAATCGGTCTGAAACCAGCCATGACCTTAAGCAGTCAACTTATTTCCGCTCGTGAAATACGTGCTGGAGAGGAAGTTGGCTACGGCGCAACTTTCCGTGCACAGCACAACATGCGTATCGGTATCGTCACCTGCGGATATGCGGATGGATATCCGCGACATGCGCCGAACGGAACGCCAGTGATGGTGGATGGACAGCGAACAAAAACAGTGGGGCGTGTTTCGATGGACATGCTGTGTGTAGATTTAAGCGATATTCCTCAGGCGCAAGTCGGTGCCCGTGCAGTGCTTTGGGGAGATGGGATGCCGATAGATGAAGTGGCGCGCGCTGCAGGAACAGTCAGTTATGAGTTGATGTGCGCGCTAACATCTCGCGTGCAGGTTGTATGATGAGTGTGTGAAAGAGGGAGGGAGTGATGAACGAAGCAGTAAATCCTGATGCAGATATCGATGATGTAGTTGAAAGTGAACATCCTGATACGCTTCTGTCACTTGATCTGGGTATCGGTGACGCGCTTCAGTTGCAAGACCCTTCGGCAGATAAATTGCGTTACTACGCCAAACTGCTTGGGCTCATGAATAAAGAGGGCATCATCGTTTCCCATCCTGAAAAAGACGATGATTTGCTTCCGATCGAAGATGGCAAAAGTTTACTGGTGCGTGGATTTTCCGGTCGAAAGACCTATGAATTCAACGCCAATGTGCTTGCGTCCAGCACCACGCCTTACCCGCATTTACACCTGACTTTCCCGAAAAAGGTTGAGTGCATGACCATGCGTGGCGCGTTACGAATCAAGCCCAAGTCCCTTTCCGGCTGGATCGAACCATCGGGCGAGCGTGCTAATACCCTCAAGATGCCGATGATTATCGTTGACATGAGTACATCGGGTGCACGCGTTCATTCCAAGCAGCAGTTCGGTAACATCGGTGACGGTATCAAAGTCATGTTCCGACTGCCGATTGATGGCGAGCCGCAGTTGTTTGTGATTCCTGCCATCATCAGAAAAGCCTATGACGAAAAACTGTCCGGTGAAAAGGGCGAGGTTGAAGTGACGACTTACGGGCTTGAGTTCCTACATGCCGAGGGCAGTGTGAGGATGGCATTGCAAAGTTATATATACAAAACTATGGCTGAGGGTTAAAGCGAGTATCTCAAAAACCAGATTGCATCCCAACGGCAGCGTTTCGTTAACAATTTTTTGCTTACATATAACCCATAAGCTGCGCTACAAAATTTTTAACGCGCCTTACATTTGGGCGAACTGTGAATTTTTAGAAACACGCTTGGATACTATGAATAATAAATTAGGGGGAGAAAATGTTAGGCATTATCGGGGGTAGCGGCGTATACGACATCGAAGGGCTGGCGAACACGCGCTGGGTCAAAGCAGAATCTTCATTCGGTGACGCATCGGATGAAATCCTGATGGGAGAATTAAACGGGCAATCAATCGCCTTCCTGCCGCGTCATGGCAGAGGCCACAAAATACCGCCGTCTGAGATTAACTTCCGCGCTAACATCGACGCGATGAAGCGTCTCGGCGTAACCGACATCGTTTCTGTTAGCGCAGTTGGCTCATTGCACGAAAGTTTATCGCCCGGCACCTTTGTTATTGTCGATCAATTCATCGACCGCACCTTTGCGCGCGAAAAGAGTTTCTTCGGGAGTGGTCTGGTCGCGCATGTGTCGATGGCGCATCCGGTCTGTCATCGCCTCGGCGATCATTTGCAAGAAGCAGCCAAGCAGGCAGATATTTCAGTCGTACGCGGCGGTACCTATCTGGCGATGGAAGGCCCGCAGTTCTCCAGCCTTGCCGAATCCGAACTGTATCGCTCATGGAAATGCGACGTGATCGGCATGACCAATATGCCTGAAGCCAAGCTCGCCCGTGAAGCAGAGATCTGTTATGCATCAGTTGCGATGGTCACCGACTACGACTGCTGGCATCCCGATCACGATCACGTCACCGTAGAGGCAATCATTGGTGTGTTGATGGCGAATGCCGATAAAGCACGTTCGCTGGTTAAGGCTGTTGCGCCGCTCACTCATAGTGATGCACACGCCTGCGACTGTGGTTGCCGCAGTGCACTGCAATACGCCATTGTCACCGCACCCGAAGTACGTGACGCAAAGTTGGTTGAAAAATTATCTGCTGTGGCAGGGCGAGTGTTGAATAGTAGTGGTCAGCAAAGCTGAACATAAGATTCCCTCCCCCTTTTATGGGGAGGGGTAGGGTGGGGGTGAAACATGTGAAGGTGCTGCCGCAATAAATTTCTACCCCCATCCCAACCTTCCCCCTGCAAGGGGGAAGGAGCGAAAGCCGGATTGCAAGTTGATAATTATTCTGGGAGTTAATAATGCCGATAAGGTCACGTATCAGAACCGTCCAACACTACCCCAAAGAGGGCATCCAGTTCCGAGACATTACCACGCTACTAAAAGATCCGATCGGCTTCAAACTTACTATCGATGACTTGATCCGTCGTTACAAGAACGTAAAGATCGACAAGATCGCCGGTATCGAGGCTCGCGGCTTTATCCTTGGCGCACCACTGGCTTATGCGTTGGGCAAAGGCTTCATCCCAGTCCGTAAAAAGGGAAAGTTGCCCGCCAAAACAATTGGTCATGACTACGAACTTGAATACGGCACCGACCGCATCGAGATACATACCGATGCGATCTCAAAAGGAGAAAGGGTTTTGCTGGTAGATGATTTGATCGCCACCGGCGGTACTGCCGAAGCGGCCTGCAAACTGATCGACAAGATGGGTGGCAAGATCATCGAATGCTGCTTTGTCATCGACCTGCCGGATATCGGTGGACGGGCAAGGCTGGAGAAGATGGGGCAGAAGGTTTTTGCGATGTGCGAGTTTGAAGGTGACTAATGGAAACCTGTAATAATCTACCGCGCGATTCAATGCACCCGCAAGGAGTAGGCCGGTGGGTTCCCGGCGACGATGCCGCCACCCTTCCGCTCGCGGCGTTGCGCGGTACTCGCTTCCTCGCCTACCAACAGGTATGTCTCGTCGCTCCGTTCCGTGCGCCTTGCTCTCGAACCGCTCGCTACGATTTTTATCAGGTTTTATATGCCTCAAAATAAAGATGCTCTTTGGGAGGTACTTACTCTTATGCGAGGTCACACTGCAGGCTGGTCATTTACTAGTCTAGGTGAAACTCAGAATCATAAGCTTGAAAACGCCTATTCGATTAACCAACTTAAAACAAAGCTGGTGCTTAGATATTTACCATCAGACATTGAAGATACCTTTTACTTCATGGAGCATCGCGGTTACTTGCTGATACATGGACAGGGCATGATAAATCCAAAAATTGCATACACTATGACCGAGAAGGCAATTACAGTTTTTGATCAGCAGAAACTTCCCGAAGATGAACGAGAAGCCTTCAAAGAATCACTATGGAACATAGAGCCAAAGTTTTATGGAGTTGGACCGAACTTGAGTGCCTGGAAAGAATTAATTAAAAGATGGCGGAAGAAATAGCGAATGTTTGATGGGTTGAGCAACACAATACCCATAGAGGCTGAGCTGCTTTACCTAGCTATCCATATAAAAAATGCCAACAAAGAATAAAACTTCAAAGCCGATAAAGTTCAAACCTCCAGCAAATGCGTTGTACCGTTCTCGTATTGAAATATGCAGAATCCTGCGAGAGTTGGTGCATGAAAAACAACAGGTGTTTGCCGAGATCGACTTTGACAAGTCGTTGACGACAAGGATATTGCATGTGGATGAACGATCAGGTTATCTGGTGGTCGGTTACGGTGATAGCAAACGGATGAATAGTGTGTTGTTCGACTATTCGGTGTTGCAATATCGGGCAAATTATCGGGGAGCACATTTATTTTTCAAGCTCTCGAATCCACTGGAATGTCTACATGAGGGTAAGCATGCCATCAAGTTTGATTTGCCGGACGCTTTGCTTTGGTCACAGCGGCGGGAAGTCGAAAGAGTCGTTGTTCCACACGGTAACGCATTGCATTGCGTCTACAGAAATGAAGAAGGTGAGTTTTTCCGTGCCAGCGTCTTTGATATCAGCCTTGACGGAATGGGTGGCGTGATCTTCCAGGAGAATATCGCATTAAAGGTGGGTATGGTGTTGAAGGGATGCCGGATTACTTATCCCGGTTTCGATCCAATAACCGTTGATCTGGTAATTCGGAATATCAAGTCGATTGCACAGCCGGATGGCACAGTTTATAAACGTGCCGGTGTTCGTTTTATGCAGCGACCAGAGGAGATTCCCGTGCTGATAAATTCGTTTGTTCATAATCTCGGCAACTAATAGAAGCGAAAATATTTTATGAAAATAGATGGCAAACCCTATCGCACCATCTGGCCTGCTGCCGACAATTCCGCGGTGGACATTAATCCCGGTGTGGAAACTTTATTCGACAGGGCGACTATCTTGGCATGACCGCAGACCTGACTTCGCTACAGGACATCAAACATGTCATCGCGCAGACATTGCGCCGCTTTGGTGGTCTGGATATGTTGGTGTCGAACGCGGGTATCTTCCCGGGCGGGAAGCAGATCGAAGTCTTGTCTGACACAGAGTAGGACAAGGTGATGGCAATGCATTTGAGGCTCCTGATTTTCTGAGGCATCCTATTTTGGATAGAGGTATATAAAATATGGCCAAAGACCCCACCGACTACAGCACCCGGGACTTTATCCCTGCCGTATTGAACGTTACGCGCGGACAGGTATTGATGGACAGGCAGCGCCATATCGCCATCGTGGCGAAAAGGGGCAGAACCTGTGCACATCTGGTGCAGGTGAAGTCCGGCACGCTGAAGCTGGCGAAATACACCCCCCGAGAATTGACCGATCAGTGGACTGACGCTGATTATCCGTTTGAACGTGCAGTGAGTAAATTGCTTGAGCTGGGCAAGCAGCATGGCATTACGGATAAGGCGCGAATAGCGCTGGAAGAGTTGGTCAAGGCGGGACGGGAACCCAAGCAGCACAATCTTTTTTCTTGATGTCGGCTGGTATGTTGCAGGAGAAATATTGAGGAGAAAGGTCGCCGCGCCGGCAAAAGGAGGAGTGGAAAATCCGGCGCGGGTTCCTTGGTACTACTAAAGAGCTACATGGAAGTGCCCAGTGAGTGGTTAAGAGAAGTGTTGGTTGGTTACGCAATGACAAACGTTACGGCACCTGTAACAACCCAACGAATAAAACCTGATCCGGCTTATATAGTTTTTTTCAATTGTCCACCTCATTAATGAAAATAACGCCTACTTCAATGACAGGCAAAAATTCTGATAGGGGATATGAGAAATAGTTCAATTATTTTTAATCAGAGGGCATGTTGCGAATAAAATAGCGTAGCTTTGTACTATATTGCGTAATATTGCCAGAATCACCTATGCCCATCAGTTAATGAAAAAACTTCGTATATTCTGTTTGTTAGCTCAGATAGTTACCCTGAATATGTTTGCGACATATTGCCAGGCAGCGGATTCTATCCGGGGGAATCCTGCCTATGCGGAGCAGCAGTATCAGCAGGCATTGAGCTTATATAAACAGGATAAAGCTGATGAATCCCTGAGTATTCTTGATGATCTGTACCGCAATCGCCCTGAAGTGATTCGCTATCTTTATGACTATGTTGCGATTGCAAGTTGGAGCGGTAAGCATGAACTGGCAGTTTCGGCAGGGTCTCTAAATCTGGAAATCGCACCCGCCTACGTGCTTGAAGCGGTAGCCTCCAGCCAACGCCAATTAGAAAACTACGACGCATCGATCAAAGCATATGATTTCGTAGTGCAGCGTTTTCCGGAAAGGACGGACGCGCAACTGGCCAGAATAAACACACTGATCGATGCGCAGCGTTATCAGGAGGCAGAGGCAGGATTGTCCCGTTTGCGGAAGCAGTTTCCGCAACGTGTGGATGTGATGGAAAGTGTCATACGCTGGAGTGATGGTGCCATGCCACCTATTAATACCCTGACAGAAACTGATAGGTTGCTGGCGATTGACTCGGATAATACTTTCGCGTTGAAGATGCGCTATCACGCATTGAAAAAACTGGGTGCGGTACATCTTGCTGGAAGGGTGACGCCTGATTCATTACTTTCATCTGAGGAGCAAAGTGAAGACAAGCGCGACCAACTGGCGTTTGAGCTGCGATGGGCCAGGATCAATGCAGACAAACTGGAGCATGAAGCACGCTGGGCAGAGTTGGATGCCGTGATTGATAAATTAGATCAGGTATGCCAATCGGCTCAGGGTGAGGGCGCAGAGTTTTCGGTTGCACGGGCAAGCTGCGGTGATCTGGTTGCTGCGCTGTCGGAACGGAAGCGATCCAAAGCAGCAATCACCTTGTATGAAAAGATGTTGGAAAAGAATTGGCCTGTCTATGCCTATGTTCAGTCGGCAGTGGCAGATGCCTATCAAGAACAACAACAGCCTGAATCCGCACTTACACTGTTTGACGCATCGCTGAAGCAGGCCCCGGATAACTTCTGGGGCAAAGTCGGTCGTGTCTATGCTTTGCTGGATAGCGAACATTATTGTGAGGCTTACGAATCAGCCGACCGATTGGCGGCTGAAACGCCGGAGTGGATCAATGCCGAATCCCCTGATGTTCGTGAACCCAATTCTGCGTTTATCCATGCCCAGCTTCTCAGCGCGAGAATCAGGGGGTATACGAATAAGCTGTCTGAGGCAGAAGCGAAACTGCAAACACTGGCTTTCCGTGCGCCGGCTAACACTCAGATCAGACAAGCTTTGGCAGCGACATATAGTTCACGCGGTTGGCCGCGCCGTGCTGAGGGTGATCTGGAATGGTTGGATGCCGCAGAGCCGAATAATCTGTGGACTCAATTAGGCCTGTTTGAAAACAGGATGGCGGTAGGTGACTATAAAGCCGCCGAAGTGAAGCTGGACGATGTCACTGAGCAAGCACCCGATGAAAAAGCGGTGCGGCGTGCAAACCGTGATTGGCAGACGCACAATCTGCGCGAGTTGGTCGTCGAATCCAGATTTGGTAGGAGCTCCGATCTAGCAGGTGCATCACCTAATTCTCACGAATCTGTGATCGAGGCACATTTGTATGCCAGCCCGATTAAAAGTAACTGGCGGCCTTTTTTGCATACACAGTTCACAAGGGGAGATTTACCCGGGCTGTCAGTCAGTCGAGTTGCGATGGGTGCGGGTACGGAATATCAGTTACGCGATCTGAACCTGAGGGGTGAATTGCTCAGGGTCGGCGACAGCGGAATAGGGTATGCGCTCAAGGGAGGTTACCGAATTGGTGATCACTGGTATCTGAATGCCGGGCTGGATCAAAAAAGTCTGGCGACGCCGATCAAGGCATATGCGGATGGCGTCACTGCCAGCAACATCCGGCTTGGCGGTGGTTATCGCTGGCATGAGTCCAGAGATGTCTACGCGAGCCTGAACCAGATGACTTTGAGTGATGGCAATACACGTAATGCAACGGATATCTTCTGGACGGAAAGGTGGTTTGCCAGCCCAACCTATATATTGAGTTCAGTGGCTGAATACTATGCTTCGCAAAATGCTTTGCAGAGTCCGACGATCAGTTACTTTAATCCTGATAGTGACCAGTTTGTCGGCGCGACGATCAGAAACGAATGGATGCAATTTCATCATTATCGAACTTCGCTGACGCACGCTCTGTCCATCGGGCTCGGTAATTATGCGCAGCAGAGTTTTTCTACAGGTCAAGTTAAAAGTGTCAGCTATGAGTTGACCTATACGCATCATGACAGACTGAATTTCCGTGCGGGAGTCAGCAGAAGCGAGCATCCCTATGACGGTGTCGTCGATGTGGCGAACAATTTCACGCTGGGGATGAGATGGAGATTCTGATGCAGCGTATATATTTGTTTGCAATGCTATGCCTGTTGCTGCCTGCTGCTTTCGCTGCCAGTGATACGGCATCAGAACTGAATAGTTATAAAGTATTGTGCTACCACAATGTGATGGATAATCCGATGGATCATCCGGAGAAGTACACGGTCAGCACAGAGGCACTGGCGCAGCAGTTTGCCTGGTTGCAGGAGCAGGGTTATACCGTTATCAGTATTGATGATTTGATTGCTTCAAAAAAGACAGGCAAGCCCTTGCCGGACAAAGCAGTGATGCTGACTTTTGATGATGGGTATCGCAGCTTTTACACCCATGTTTTTCCGTTACTTAAGGCCTTTAATTATCCTGCTGTATTCGGATTGGTCGGGTCATGGCTGGAATTGAAGCCGGGTGAAAAAGCGCAGTATCCGGGGCAGAACTACACGCGTGAGACTTTTTTAAATGCTGACGAGATCAAAGAGATATCTGCTTCTGGCTTGGTTGAATTCGCATCGCACAGTTTCGATCTGCATCACGGCATAACGGCGAACCCGCAGGGAAATAAATTGCCTGCAGCGGTCAGTCGTGCATACGATGAAAAATCCGGTGCTTATGAGAGTGATGTGGAATTTGAAGCACGGATCCGTGCAGATCTGTCGAAAAATTCGGACGTAATTGAACGACTGACAGGTAAACGACCACGCGTGATGGTTTGGCCGTATGGCATTTATAACAAGACTTCAGTGGCAGTCGCACAGTCTTTGGGTATGCCGATCAACTTCAAACTAATCGGCGGAGATAATCATGTATACGGCGCTAAGCAGAATGGCAATTATTTGTTACAGCCGAGTTATGCATTGGGCGGTAGAAAAGGTGAGTCAGGAGATCCACTGAAGATGATAAGCCGGATTATCGTCGAGTTCGATTATTCGATCTGGCGGATGTCAGAAGATCTTTCTGTGCCTGCTCAGGCTGCACCGGAGCGGGTAATACATGTTGATATCGATTTTATTTACGATGAAGACCCGGTGCGCCAGAATGAGAATCTCGGCAAGCTGCTAGAGAGGGTCATGCGTATGAAAGTCAGCACAGTATATCTTCAGGCATATGCCGACCCGGACGGGAATGGAGCTGCGGATAGTGTGTATTTTCCTAATCGGCATTTGCCGGTGAGGGCTGATTTGTTCGGTCGAGTCTCATGGCAATTACGGACACGGGCGGGGGTAAAAGTCTATGCGTGGATGCCTTTGCTGGCTTACGAATTGCCACCGGATCAACCGTTGGCAGCTCATCTGGTCGAATCAAATAATAATCAAGTCGCCAAAGATCGTTACCCGAGACTGACACCGTATGATCCAAAAGTGCGTCAACTGATTTCTGAAATCTATGAGGACTTAGCCAAAAGTACCTTGTTTGACGGCATCCTTTTTCACGACGATGCTACGTTAGATGACTATGAAGACGTCAGCACATGGGCTTTGGATTATTACAGTAAGGCTTGGGGGGTGCCAAAATCACGCCCGGAAATACTTGAAGCAATCAGGAACGATCCGGATTTGTTCAATAAATGGACACAGCATAAAACGCGCTTCCTGACGGAGTTCTCACTTGAACTTGCCGACCGGGTTCGCCATTATCAACCTGCGCTAAAGACTGCAAGAAATCTGTATGCGGAAGTGGTGTTGAACGCTGATGCAGAAGAATGGTTTGCACAATCATTAGCGGATTTTCTGCGAAGCTACGATTACACCGCCGTCATGGCGATGCCCTATATGGAAAATGCAGATATAGAAAGTGCCGATACGGGAAATGACGGTCAGCCTATGACCTGGTTGAAAAATCTAGTCAGCGAAATTGCGAAGCAACCGGGTGCTTTGCGAAAGACGGTGTTCGAATTGCAGTCGCTAGATTGGCGCAATGCGACACGGATCGACAGCGACGAGATGGGGGAGCAGATGAAGTTGCTGCAACTTCAGGGCGCACTCAATTTCGGCTACTACCCGGATGATTTCCTGAATGATGCGCCATCCCATCATGTAATCAGACCATTCTTATCATTGCAGGACTTTCCTTTTACCAAGCACTAGGATGAGTGACGCTTTAATTTCAGTTCTCAGCTCCACGTTCATTTCGGTTGAACTGTTCCTGCTCGACTTTGTTTTCTACTACCCGTTATTCATGGCATACCTGTGGATGACGGGCGCAATTTTTTATTACTACAGATTCGAGCGACGCAATATACACATCAAAGTGCCGCCGGTGCTGAAAGAATATCCGGGGGTGGCGATCGTCGTTCCGTGCCACAACGAAGAAGAGAATGTCCGCGACACGATCGCGCAATTGCTCAAGCAACAATATCCTGATTTCGAAGTAATCGCGATCAATGACGGCAGCTCAGACAGCACCCTTTCGATTTTGACAGAGATGGCGGGTCAGGATAAGCGCCTCAGGATCATCAACATGATCTCGAATCAGGGTAAAGCGATCGGGCTGAATACGGCAGCCTTGCTCACTGAAAAGGAGTTCATGGTCTGTGTTGATGGCGACACGATACTCGACGAGCATGCAGTCGCTTGGTTCATGCAACACTTTGTTTACGGCCCGAGAGTGGGTGCAGTGACCGGCAATCCCAGAATACGTAACAGATCAACTTTGCTGGGCAAGGTGCAAGTGGGTGAGTTCTCGTCGATACTGGGGTTGATCAAGCGTGCGCAACGGGTTTACGGGAGACTTTTCACAGTATCGGGCGTGATCTCGGCTTTCAGAAAAACAGCACTGCATGAAGTGGGATATTGGAGTCCTGAGATGCTAACCGAAGATATTGATATCAGTTGGAAGCTACAGTTCAAGCATTGGGACATACGATACGAACCAAAAGCATTGGGCTGGATATTAATGCCTGAAACGCTGAGCGGGCTATGGAAGCAGCGTACCCGATGGGCGATGGGCGGTGTGCAGGCATTGCTCAAATTTTTTCCGACTTTGTTTTCGTGGCGCACCCGGCGGATGTGGGTGATCTATTTCGAGTATGTGCTGAGTCTGATTTGGGCATATGCTATGTTGGCGTCAATCGTGTTGGCTTTGCTCAGCCTGTTCATTCCGCTACCGGAGATCATTCGTGTACCGCCCCTGATTCCCGGATGGACGGGTGTAGTGATCGGGACAACGTGTTTGCTTCAAATCTCCATCAGCATGCGTCTGGATCAGGAGTATGACGTAGGGCTATGGAAGGTTTATTTCTGGATGATCTGGTATCCACTGCTTTACTGGATGCTTAATATGCTGACGATCGTTGTGGCGTTTCCCAAAGTGCTTGCACGAGGAAAAGATCAAAGAGCTGTCTGGATCAGCCCTGATCGCGGGATAAAAGAAAAATGAAATTAATCATCGAACATCCTGAATGGCAGACTCCCAAGCAGCGCGTCCTATTGGGGTCGGTCACACTTGTGTTCTGGATGGCATGGTTTTATCTCTGGGTGCCTATTCTCAGTGTTATTGGCTGGGTACTGGGTATCAAACTATTTCATTATCAGATGATAACATTGGGAGGATTGCAAGGATTTTTGGGGATGTTGGCATGGTATGCGGTCGGCGTTTTACTGCTAGGCGGAAGTTTGATCACATGGGCGACATACAATATTCAACGTTTTAAAAATGCGAATCGGCGCGGGCCGAGAAAAGTCATTACTGACGAAATTCAAGCTAATCACTTCAATGTGGATGTCAAAGACGTTCAAGCATGGAGAGAAGCGCAAATACTCTCCGTCACCATGGATGAATATGCACAAATCATGAATGTGGATAGCGAGCAATCTAAAGCTGAAGGAGTGACTTAAACCGTTCACAAGGTTTCAAACATGGCGTCCTCGGGTGGAATCGAACCACCAATTGACCCTTAGGAGGGGTCTGTTATATCCATTTAACTACGAGGACAGTTTGCTTTTCAATAGTGCGGGCGCATTTTAGCGTAAACATCGTGAGACTTAATAATTTTCCTGTTTAGCTGTTAAGCTTTCCCGGTTGCATAGGCGGGAAGAGAGTGCTTAGCGTAGTTAGCGATCAAGCCGGTTTCCAGTTATAGTTACCGTTTGCAGGTAAATTGCAGCATAGGATACAGAGAGTATGGTTTGGAAAGTATTGGCAGCCTTGGTTGCTTTGGTGATTATAGCCGCGCTTTGGGTAGCGCGTGCAGCGCGTGCGGGTGTGCTACCGGTTGTCGGGCAGGAGGCGCCGGACTTCAATCTTCCTGATCAAGATAACAAACCGCACAGATTGGCTGATTATCGTGGTCATTGGTTGGTGTTGTATTTCTACCCCAAGGACGATACGCCGGATTGTACGAAACAAGCGCGTGCTTTTCGTGATGACTTGGAGAAGTTCACCGAACTTGGTGCCAAAATAGTAGGTGTGAGTATCGACGATGTCGAAAGCCATGCAAAATTTGCTAAAAAGTACCGTCTGCCGTTTCCTTTGCTTGCAGATAAGACAACAGAGACATCAGACCGTTATGGCGCACTGTTGAGTCTGCCATTTCTCAAGATGGATAAACGCCATACTTTTCTGATTGATCCGCAAGGTATTGTAGAGAAGATGTATCTAACGATAGATACTTCGCGGCATTCACAGCAGATTATTGAAGATATAAAAGAGTTGACCGAAGGGAGTCAGGAATAATGTGGCAAAAAGTAAATATGTTTATGGCGTGGTTTTTCATCCCGCAGACACTGGCGATGGGTTGGGTCGCAGCTATCGGACGTGTGGTGCTGGAGCTGCTGGGCGTCGACACATATGAAGGAGACTTGCCGGGACGTTTAGTGGGCGCGATATTGATGTTTGGTGTTGTCTATTTATTACAGCATTTCCTTAGGACACTGCCACCAGCGGGTAACCCAAAAGGTAATGGCTTCCGTTTTGGTCAGCGCATTGTGCTGGCTGCAAATGTACTTGCGGGACTGCTGTTCATCTTTCAACTGACATTCACTTTTATCGACAGCCACAACCTGTATTTGGTATTGAACAAATTCACGACAGCGTTTGGATATTGGGTGATGGCCATGTGGATGGTGGGCTTCTCATTCCTCTACCAGTCTGCACAGCCCGGCTCTTTATCGAAAATTGATAGCGCGTCGAAAACCGATACCACAGCCAAGCCGGAGAAGTAATTCATGCCATTTATTACTTTGGACAAGGCTTGCCTTGCGTTTGGCCATGTCGCATTGCTCGATAAAGCGGACTTTCAACTCGACGAAGGAGAACGCGTCGGTCTGATCGGGCGGAACGGCGGTGGAAAGTCTAGCATGATGCGCGTGCTGGCCGGGCAAAGTAACCTTGATGACGGGACGGTATGGCGTGCGCCGACAGCGCGTATCTGCTACGTCAGTCAGGAGCCGGTTCTGGATGCGGATGACACTGTGTTCGATGCCGTGGCAAAAGGTCTCGGCAAGCTGCAAAAGTTACTGCACGACTACCATCATGTTTCGCATCAGCTCTCCGAGCCGGATGCCGACTACGACAAACTGCTGGAAGAGATGCAGCACTTGCAGACCCAACTTGAATCGCAGGATGGCTGGTCGGTACAAGCACGTATCGAGACTGCCATCGATAAGTTGGAGCTGGATGCCGATAAGCTAGTTGGAGAGATGTCCGGTGGTCAGCGCAAGCGAGTCGCGTTGGCACAAGCGCTGGTGGCTGAACCGGATGTACTGATCCTTGACGAGCCAACCAATCATCTGGATTTTTCATCCATCGAATGGTTGGAAGGCTTATTGAATAACTTCGCCGGTAGCGTGTTGTTTGTCACCCATGATCGTCGCTTTCTGGATAACGTCACTACCCGCATCGTTGAACTGGATCGCGGCAAGTTGGCAGGATTTCCCGGTAATTTTTCCGCCTATCAAAAGATCAAGGAACGCATGCTTGCGGACGAAGCCGTCACCAATGCAAAGTTTGACAAAGTGCTGGCGCAAGAAGAGGTGTGGATACGTCAGGGCATTAAAGCGCGCCGCACCCGAAATGAAGGCCGGGTGCTACGACTGGAACAATTGCGTCGCGAGCGCGCCGCCAGACGCGAGAAGGTCGGCAAAGTCGAGATGAGTGTGGACAAAGGCGAGCGTTCCGGCAAGCTGGTCGCAGAATTGGAAGGTGTTAGCAAATCATATGGCGAGCGTAAACTCATCGACAACTTCTCGTGTCGTATTCAACGCGGTGACAAAATCGGCCTGCTCGGTCCGAATGGTGCAGGCAAGAGTACCTTGCTGAAGATTGTTCTCGGTGAATTGCAGCCTGATTCCGGTGACGTAAAACTGGGTACCAAAATATCTGTAGCATATTTCGATCAACTGCGTGAGCAGCTAGATGACAAAGCGACGCTGGCGGACACCATCAGTAAAGGATCGGACTTCATCGAGATAGCAGGGCAGCGTAAGCATGTCATCAGCTATCTTGGCGACTTTTTGTTTCCGCCTGAGCGCGCACGTTCTCCGGTGAAAAGTTGTTCCGGCGGAGAGCGCAACCGCCTGTTACTGGCGCGATTGTTCACCCAGCCTGCCAATGTGCTGGTACTGGACGAACCCACCAATGACTTGGACATCGAGACGCTGGAACTACTCGAAGAACTGCTCGCAAAATACGATGGCACATTGTTTCTGGTCAGTCATGACCGGGCTTTTTTGGATAACGTCGTGACGCAGGTGATCGCATTCGAGGGCGAAGGCAAACTGATCGAATATGTCGGCGGCTACGAGGATTGGGTCAGGGTTAAAAAGTATCAGGCGGGAGTTGCAGCAGAGAAGCAGGCTGCAACCGTCAAGCCCGTCGCAAAGCCCAAACCTGCCCAAAAACCTGACCAGAAATCAGTCAATAAGCTCAGTTTTAAAGAAGCCAAGGAGTTGGAAGAAGCACCCAAGCGCATCGAAGCATTAGAGCGCGAGCAGGAAGAAATCGCAGCTGCGTTGGGTAGTGCCGACCTTTACCGTGAAAATCCTGCTCATGCCAAACAACTTCAGGAACGCACCTCGGCAATCGAGGAAGCGTTGTTGCAACTGATGGCGCGCTGGGAAGAGCTGGAATCGAAAAGCGGCTAGTTTTTTTGCGGTAAAGCCGCTTCACCTAGCACACCATCTTCTCCGGTACGGCGTGCGATGATGACCGTACCGCAGGAATCACTGAACACATTCACCGATGTGCGGCACATATCCAGCACGCGATCTACTGCGAGAATCAAACCTATTGCTTCAAGCGGTAAACCGATCGCTGCAAGAATGATTGCGATAGCGACCAGACTGGCAGAAGGAATGGCTGCAACGCCTATGGATGTGACTAGTGCCATAAGTACGATGGTGAACTGCTGTACTGCACCAAGCTCAAGCCCGTATGCCTGAGCGATGAACATCGCAGCGACACATTCATATAAAGCTGTGCCGTCCATGTTGACCGTCGCGCCGAGCGGCAGCACAAAACTGGTGGTTCGGTTGGATACCCCGGCATTTTTTTCTACGCATTCCATCGTCAGGGGCAGCGTGGCAGCGGATGAGCTAGTGGAGAATGCGGTCAGCAGTGCCGGTGCCATCGCACGGTAATGATTTAGCGGATTGACGCGCCCGACAAAATATAACAGCAGTGGTAATACCACCAAAAAATGTATCGCTAATGCTGCCAGTGCACTGAGAAAGAACCAGGCTAGCGGGACGAATGCGGAAAGACCCGTGCCAGCGACGACCTTGGCGACCAGCCCGAAGATACCGATGGGCGCAAACTTCATCACCCAGTCAGTGATCTTCATCATCACCTGAAACGTACCTTGCCAAAATTTATACATGCTCTCTGCATACGTTTCTTCTATGCGGGTCATGAAAAATCCGAACAGCAGACTGAAGAAGATCAAGCCCAGCATCTGTCCGTTAGCGGCGGCATCGACGATATTGGTTGGTACCATACGCAGGAATATCCCGACCAGATCACCGGCACCTTTCCCTTCAACCTTGGCGACCACCTCAGTGGTGTTCTCGGATAGTCCGATCAATTCCTTGGCAGGCTCGCCATCTATGATGCCGGGGGATACCAGATTGACGACTGCCAAACCGATCAGAATGGCGAACAGGCTGGTGGTCATATAGTAGAGCAAGGTCTTCATGCCCAGTTTGCCGAAAGCACTGCCCGATCCTATCCCGGCGATACCCACGATGATGGATGACACTACCAGCGGCACGATCAGCATCTTCAACGCATTCAGGAATAACGTGCCGATGAAGTCGAACACGGCATAGAAGCGAATGCCGAAGAACGTTGCATCGGTTCCCGTCAATGAACCTGCAATAACAGCTAACAACAACGCGATGAGGATTTGCCAGTGAAGTTTCATTTTGAACATGATAGTAGAGGGTTCTGGTTAAATATTCACGCAACCATACCAGAATTCTGCATCAGAATTCCATCTTGAAAATCCATATTAGAGGGATGGTGAATTGCGCAGCAAGCAGCTTACGCCTTACTCAAGATCAT
>Ga0209992_10002218_pt1:12500-18277 | contig 18277 bp, 14 predicted proteins | sample 2SBtaG_2_FD_182564 | JGI IMG/M metagenome (GOLD analysis project Ga0209992, IMG submission 182564) | Deep subsurface microbial communities from Kolumbo volcano to uncover new lineages of life (NeLLi) - 2SBTROV12_ACTIVE470 metaG (SPAdes)... | ecosystem: Environmental > Aquatic >... | reverse complement strand
CACGGTTTTCGACACAGAGTCAATGGAAGTCGTGAAAGTCATTGAAACGAGAGGCGGCGCGGCTGCGATGGGATCCAGTGTCGTAGTTCCTCTCACAACCTCCGGTTGATTATCGAGGAAGGAGCCCGGTGACCGAGCCAAATTCTATCCTCTCTTGACTTTCTTTACTTCCCATAGCGTCATGCCGGCAGAAATTGCTAATCCTGCCAAGCCGATGAGCAGTAGGGTGCTGAAGTCGTCTCCGAAGCGCGGCGCCAGCAACGCCCGATCTTCCGCCAGCCAGGGCCAGAGTGAACGCAGGGATCCGAGCATCAGTCCGACCAGAGCTGCCATCGTCGCGTCGTGAGCCTTCGCCAGTAGCGATTTGAGCAGGAGGGCGAAGCTGCCGAGTCCAATTCCGGCTCCGAGTGCGAAAACGACGATAACACTCATATTGCGAGCATCGATGGCTTCGAAAATCGGTGTGTACATGCCCAGGATGAGGAGAATGAATGCTCCGCTGACTCCGGGCAGGATCATGGCGCAGATCGCGAGTGCGGCGGCAAAGAAGACCGCGACGAGGCCCGGATCGGAAGTCTCCAGAGGAGGAATACCCACCAGAACGAACGAAATGGCGGCAGCTACGAGGAGAATCAGAACGTTTCGGGAGCGATGGTCCTTGATTCGAAGCCAGGGAATGGGAATTGTGCCGAGAATCAGGCCGAAGAACAGACTTCGACTATGCTGGGGCCAGGACTCCAATAAATCGGGGATGAGAGCGGCACCGAGCAGCGGTGCGACCAGAACTCCAGCGGCAAGCCAGAGAAAGAAGGCCCAATCGATATTTTCAAGCGACGCCCGAAAACCCCGCCAATCTATTCGGAGGAGTAGAATCCCTGCCTTGAACAGGTCGCTGAGGAGTTCAATCAGTTTCTCGTAAATGCCGAATACGAGAGCCATCGTTCCCCCGCTGACTCCGGGGATCACATTTGCAACGCCGATACCGACTCCCTGGCCGAGGTATAAAAACCAGCGAAGGAGTTTGGTCATGGATCAGGAGTATTCTGAATTCAGCGAGAAGACTAGAGGTCGAGCATCCTGCGGATTCGCTGATCCTTGTACAGTTCCGGATAGGCCTGAGGGAAGGACTCTTTCTGTTTTGGGTCAAGTCCAAATGCCATCTTGATGGAGTGGATGCTTGCATCCGGATCACCCATCGCGAAGTGTGCCTTGGCTTGCGAAAAGTACGCTTTGGCGCAATCTGGCTTCAGCTTCAGTGCTCGAGAGTATGCTTCGAGGGCTTCTTCCAGTTGACCGGCTTCAAACAGCGTTTCAGCAAAGTCCATCCATCCCTCCCGATTTTCGGGAGCTACCTTCACGACCGTCCTGTAGGCGTTCACAGCTTCAGGAAGACGTCCAAGGTTGTAGGCGCAGTCCGCCTTTGCGTGCCAGAAATCAGGCGTCTCGGGACTCAGGACGACAGCACGATTGAAAAAAGACAGCGCTTCTTCAAATCGCTCGAGAGCATCGTAGCAGCAACCGAGGCCGTACCATGCTTCTGCGTAGGTTTCGTCAGCTTCAAGGGCCTTTTCGAAATAGTGGATTGAGCTCTCAAAGAGCTTCAGCTCTTCAAACGCGAGGGCGATGTTGTAGCACGTGGCCGCATCGTTTCCTTCGATTTCGAGGACTCGCTTGTAGCTCACGATCGCTTCCTTGAGCTCGCCCAGATTGGCAAGCGCATTCCCGCGATTGTAATGGGCCGAAGCAAACTCATCCGATATGACAATGGCCATGTCGTACGAGTCGATGGCTTCACGATACCGACCAATCCGATTCAGTACGATGCCGCGGTTGTACCAGGCATCGTGAGAGTAGGGGTCGAGGTCGAGGTGGCGATCGTAACTCGAAATACTGTTCTCTTCTTTCGAGATCCGGTCGAAGCAGAATCCGAGCTCATACCATACTTCCGGGTGCTCAGGGTTTATTTCTGCGCAGAGATTGAATACCGAGATCGCCTCGGCGATTCTGTTCAGCCTCTCAAGGGTGACACCGTTGTTGAAGAGTGCTTCTTCATTGTTCGGATCCAGACGCAGAGCATCAGAGTAGGCTTCCAGAGCACGTTCGGGCTCATCGAGGCTGTCCAACGTGATCCCGCGATTGACGAGCGTTTCCAGATCTGTCGGATTCAATTCCAGGGCTTTCTCGTAGGCATCGAGCGCTTCGGCGTGTCTGCCCATATTGTTTAGCAGAATGCCACGGCGCATCCATCCGTCCGATGAGTACGGGTGCATTTCCAGAGACCTGTCGACGACGCGGAGTGACTCTTCAAAACGGCCTTTCTCGAAATAGTATGAAGCTATTTCTTCAAGGGTGTCCGAATCGAAGTAGACTGAACTACCTTCCTGCTCGAAGTGAGCGGCCAGGTTTTCCAACCGACTGTCATCTTTGAAGTCTTCGAAATCTTCAAATCCGAAGTTAAAACTGCTCATGCGGTGCGTTAGATCGTACCTGAAAAAAAGAGCAAAGGTCTGCAGTGAAGCAGAGATGGTCGCTTGAAAGCTGATGAACCAGAAAAGGTTCGTCACGCTGACACATAATATATGTACATCGTGCGAAAATCAAGAGATCCTACCTTGGCCTACCTTTGTTTATAAACGAGTAAATTGTTCTTTATTGTGTCTTGGGATTCAAAAAATTGAATCTCACACCACCATCGGAATCGAGTGTATGCTTATCAGTTTTGAGGGAATAGACGGGTCTGGAAAGAGTACTCAGGCCAAGCGCCTGATGGCCCGTCTCGCTGTTGGGACAAAAGAACTGCTCTACGTCCGGGAGCCGGGCGGTACGGATGTATCCGAGCGAATCAGAGAGTTGCTTCTGGATCCGGCTGTCCAGATGGAAGGATTCACCGAGATGCTCCTCTTTTCTGCAGCCCGTGCACAACTGGTGCGGGAAAAGATGCGCCCGGTCTATGACAGAGGTGGAGTAATTATTTGTGATCGGTTTTATGATTCCACGATCGCCTACCAGGGAGGTGGCAGGGGAGTAGCCGACCCTGAATGGCTGCATGGGTTTCAGGAGCAGGTGGTCGGAGGACTCGTACCTGACAGGACCTACCTGATACGACTCACGGTTGATCAGGCGGCAGCGCGACTCACAAAACGCTTCGGAGAAGATCAGGCAGCTGATCGACTTGAGAGTGCGGGGGAAGAATTTTTCCTGCGAGTGTTCGACGCCTATGAGCACCTGACCAATACAGAACCCGGACGCTTTTGTGTAATTGACGGATCAGGTACGGAGGATGAGGTCGAAGCAGCTATCTGGGAAGATCTCAGTGGTCACCTTCAAAACTAGGAACAGGCTTTTGTATCAGAGGTAGATTGCCGGCACTCCCGAACTGAAGATGAACAGCTCACCACTTCCCAAAGAACAGCTAGAAGTAGTTCGTCAGAGATATCTCGACTACTTGAAGGAGAAAAATCTCAGGCAAACTTCGGAACGCCTCTCGATTTTCGAGGAGGTTTACGATACAGCAGATCATTTTGACGCGGATGAACTGTATCTGAAATTGACTGAGCGTGACGTTGCCGTCAGCCGGGCGACGGTATACAACACGCTGGAACTGCTTGTGGAATGCAATCTTGTCGTACGCCACCAGTTTGGAAACAAACAATCCAAGTATGAGAGATCATACAGCTTCTGGCAACACGACCACCTGATCTGTCTCGATTGCAACGAGTTGTTCGAATTCTGCGATCCTCGAATCCAGAGTATTCGAGACATGGTCGCCGAAATATTCGAGTTTGAGATCAGTCATCATTCGCTCAATATGTACGGGCATTGCAAGAAAGTGGACTGCGAAAAAAAGGAAAAGGCCTCTTGAAGATGGCTTCTGTGTAGCGTCAGGCCGCTTTCGGGCACCAGAATTGGGTAGTTTTGTGTTCTGCGTGTAACAAGGATGTGGCGCGTGGGAGTTGAACTTTCACGGCACAGGTCGATAATGTATATTGTGCGCTAGCGTTAATTTCATTCTCAGGATTTGAAAAACGGCCTCTACATAGCTCTTGTGCTGGTTCTGACGGGTGCGACAATGTTCTCCGGACGTGTGCGTTTGTCTACGTTTGATATCACTGCGCAGGGCAACGATTTCGTGGTGTCCTGGCAATCTGAGTTGGAAGAAGATGTCAGGCAGTTTGAATTGATGCGCCGAACACCGAACAGCAACGACCAGTTTGTTCAGGTCTATGAAGTTCAGGCTCACGGTCCAAACCGTGCGTACGGATTCCGTGATTCGCAGGTCTTCAAATCGGGTAGCGACAAGCTGGATTACCAGTTGGAAGCAGTATACATGAACGGTGTCCGCGAGATTGTCCGCTCCCAGTCCATGAACTATACCAGTACAGCGGTCCGTCGAACCTGGGGAAGTCTGAAGGCCATGTTCCAGTAAGATTAATTCCGCAAGCAGTCCCAAGGCTCTCGCACCATTGCGAGGGCCTTTTTAGTTTAAGGCAGTCACGATTAATGTTGGCGCCATCCCTTTTCAATCAGTTCACGGGTCAGAATGAAAACGCGCATCATGTCACAGAGTCAGGTTCGCCGCACACTAAATCGGCTGGCCTACGAAATCGTGGAGCGCAATAGAGGCGCCTCCAATCTGGTCGTAATTGGCGTTGAACGAAGTGGGGCAGTCGTTGCGCAGCGGTTGGTGAATCACATCAATCAGATTGAAAACACGGCTCTTGAAGCTGTGAGTCTTGACGTAACCCGGTTTCGAGATGACACGCCTCATGAGGAAGGGGAGACCCGCCTCCCGGACCTGACGAACAAGGATGTCATCTTGGTAGACGACGTTTTGTTTACCGGTCGAACGGCACGGGCTGCTCTGGATGCAGTGGTCAGGTCAGGTCGGCCTGGCTCGATCCAGTTTCTGGTTTTGATTGATCGCGGACATCGAGAATACCCGATTCAGCCGGATTACGTCGGGCGTGTGATGCCCACCAAGCACAAGGAACGAGTCGAGATTGATGTCTCGGAATTGGTCGTAGATGTGGTCGAGTAGGGCTACTCCTGCGTTCGCGAATAGCGAAGTCGTATCTCAAAACCCTCACTGACACTCGTTCCGGGGGAGTGGCTCTGTTCCAGAATCAACGGTTCGTCATCCGGTTCTTCGGGTTCTCCGATGACAATTGAGCGCAACCGAACGTCAAGAAGGCGTTGTTGGGCCTCTTCGGCTGTCAGTCCAGTAACGTCTGGAACGACAACCAACTCATCTCCCAGGCCGGTGCCGTACCACAGGTTGACGACGGTGCCAGGGGGCACTCGTTCACCTGCTGACGGCTCCTGAAGTGTTATGATATCCTCGTAGAACGAGGGGATGGAATCCGGAAGAATCTCTCCGACAATCAGATCATTGAGAGCCAACATGTTGCTCGCAACTCGAATCCCGTAGGTTTCAACGCGTGGGACCAGAACGGTCGTCGTGTCACCTGAATTTACCGTGAGGTACACCCGCCGTCCCGGTTTGACCAGCGATCTGGGCCCCGGACTCTGATCAATGACAACATCTCTCGGGAGATTCGGCTTCCTGAGTATGACCTGTTCGGTCTCCAGTCCAGCCTCTTCAAGAACCGTTGCGGCGTCTTCAGACGGTTGATTAACAACGTTCGGCACCTCGATCGATGCTTCATGCCTGGTAAATGTCGGCATGATCCACGAATTGAACGAGACGTAGAGAACTCCCGTCAGAACGACAAGCGCGGCCAGTCCAATCCACACGTATGGATTGATGACATATTCTC
>Ga0209992_10002218_pt1:0-7500 | contig 18277 bp, 14 predicted proteins | sample 2SBtaG_2_FD_182564 | JGI IMG/M metagenome (GOLD analysis project Ga0209992, IMG submission 182564) | Deep subsurface microbial communities from Kolumbo volcano to uncover new lineages of life (NeLLi) - 2SBTROV12_ACTIVE470 metaG (SPAdes)... | ecosystem: Environmental > Aquatic > Marine >... | reverse complement strand
ATGCCAGTAGTATGATGCGTAGCAGTGAGGGCGCGGGTGATAAGATCCGTGTCCGAGAGGGAAACAACCCAGACCGACAGCTAAGGTCCCAAAGTTTACGTTAAGTTGAACAAAGGGGGTCTGATTGCTTAGACAACCAGGATGTTGGCTTAGAAGCAGCCATTCATTTAAAGAGTGCGTAACAGCTCACTGGTCGAGCGATTGGGCATCGAAAATTTTCGGGCATCAAACGTAGCACCGAAGCTTCGGATTGACAGTTTACTGTCAGTGGTAGGGGAGCATTCCAGCGGCGCTGAAGCTGAACCGTGAGGTTTGGTGGAGCTTCTGGAAAAGCAAATGTAGGAATGAGTAACGATAAGACGGGTGAGAAACCTGTCCGCCGAAAGACTAAGGGTTCCTGATCAACGTTAATCGGATCAGGGTTAGTCGGGACCTAAGCCGAGGCCGAAAGGCGTAGGCGATGGAAAACGGGTCAATATTCCCGTACCTCCCAAAGGCGTTAACATAAGGCGTGACGCAGGAGCGTAAGGTCCGCGCACAGACGGATGTGCGTTGAAGTGCTTAGGCTGAGTGGTAGGCAAATCCGCCACTCGTGAAGGCTGAAACACGACAGTAGGGGGAATCGTCAGACGAACCCATAGTGACCCCAAGCATGCTGCCGAGAAAAGCGTCGTATGTTGCCAAGGGAGCCCGTACCGTAAACCGACACAGGTAGTCGAGGAGAGAATCCTAAGGCGCTCGAGTGATCCATGGTTAAGGAACTAGGCAAAATCGCCCCGTAACTTCGGGAGAAGGGGCGCCTCCGTTCATCCAAAAGCGAACGGAGGCCGCAGTGAAAAGGCTCAAGCGACTGTTTAGCAAAAACACAGCTCTCTGCTAAATCGTAAGATGATGTATAGGGAGTGACACCTGCCCGGTGCTGGAAGGTTAAGGAAGCGTGTTAGTCTTCGGACGAAGCTCGCGACTGAAGCCCCAGTAAACGGCGGCCGTAACTATAACGGTCCTAAGGTAGCGAAATTCCTTGTCGGGTAAGTTCCGACCTGCACGAATGGTGTAACGACTTGAGCACTGTCTCAACCATGGGCTCGGTGAAATTGTGGTGCCGGTGAAGACGCCGGCTACCCGCAGCGGGACGGAAAGACCCCGTGCACCTTTACTGCAGCTTGACATTGACTTCGTCCAAGGAGTGTGTAGGATAGGCGGGAGACTGTGAAGTGCTAGCGCCAGCTAGTGTGGAGTCACCCTTGAAATACCGCCCTCTTCTTGGTTGAAGCCTAACCTTCGGCCATTATCTGGTCGGGGAACAGTGTCAGGTGGGTAGTTTGACTGGGGCGGTCGCCTCCTAAAGAGTAACGGAGGCTCCCAAAGGTGTTCTCAGCATGGTCGGTAATCATGCGCAGAGTGTAAAGGCACAAGAACGCTTAACTGCGAGACATACAGGTCGAGCAGATGCGAAAGCAGGGCTTAGTGATCCGGCGGTTCCGAATGGAAGGGCCGTCGCTCAAAGGATAAAAGGTACGCCGGGGATAACAGGCTGATCTCCCCCAAGAGTTCACATCGACGGGGAGGTTTGGCACCTCGATGTCGGCTCGTCGCATCCTGGGGCTGAAGAAGGTCCCAAGGGTTGGGCTGTTCGCCCATTAAAGCGGCACGCGAGCTGGGTTCAGAACGTCGTGAGACAGTTCGGTCCCTATCTGCTGCGGGCGTTGGAAATTTGAGCAAATCTGTTCCTAGTACGAGAGGACCGGAATGGACGAACCTCTAGTGTACCTGTTGTGGCGCCAGCTGCATCGCAGGGTAGCTACGTTCGGAAGGGATAAGCGCTGAAAGCATCTAAGCACGAAGCCCATTGCAAGACTAGATTTCCCCTAAGGGTCGTTATAGATTATGACGTTGATAGGCGATAAGTGTAAGCGCAGTAATGTGTTCAGCTGAGTCGTACTAATTACCCTTGAGGCTTAAAATCCTGTTATTTTACAGGGTTTGCCTCGTGCCAGAAGCTCTTCTGGCTCGATACAAAAGCAACGCTCGAGTATATATTTCTTACTGCGCTACGGAACGCTCATTACATCAGGCAGCTGAATGCTTCAGCTGCCAACATTTTGATCTCGGTGATTTTTGCACTGGGGGTCCACCTCTTCCCATTCCGAACAGAGAAGTTAAGCCCAGTAGCGCCGATGGTACTGCCGATGGTGGAAGAGTAGGTCGTCGCCGAGGTCTTTTTTTAGAAAGGTCCTGATTCTTTTGAATCAGGACCTTTCTCTTTGCTCACATTTTTGTGAGCAGACCGGTTTTGGAGGGGTTGGCCGAGGCTGGCCAGTTTTGAATGTCGGTTGGGCTGCCGTTGAATCCTGGTTGCACAAAGTGCAGAAGGATTCAACAGATTGAAAGTGCCCAGAGAGATTCAAAACAATCCAAACAGGATGTCTGAGAGTTGGAGAGAGCTTCCCAGTTTTGAATGTCGGTTGGGCTGCCGTTGAATCCTGGTTGCACAAAGTGCAGAAGGATTCAACAGATTGAAAGTGCCCAGAGAGATTCAAAACAATCCAAACCAAGATGCGGAGAGGATCTTTCGTGAGGGGGATAAGGTGCGCGGCCCGTCGGGCCGCGCACCTTTTTTTGTTTCGGCGCCTATCGTCTTTTGAAGGTCATGATGAGGTCTTGGTCTTCCATGCTCAGGTTATCACCACTCCCCGCAACGGTAAAGGTCTCAGTCCCAAAATCCGTGTCATCGCTGACAATCGAGATCGTACTTCCACTGACAGACCAAGCCCCTGTGTCAGTATCGGAATCACCTTCAGATGGGAAGCCGGGAATGCTCATTTGAATGTTGGTTTGCATCGTGTACCGGGTTGCAGTAAGCGTCAGCGTCATTTCGAATCGGGCAGTCGCAGTGACAGTAGTGTTTTCATCGATCTGGACGTCGATTTCGAAATCTTCCCCACCCGGAAAGGTCTGTCCCACGCCATCAAAAAACTCACCTGTTTTATCGAAAATCAGAACCAGATCATACGTTCCTACCATTGATGATGGGTCGTTCAGGTCGATTCCATCGTCTGATCCATTGCTGTCACACCCTGCTACGAACAGGAGCACTAGAGTGATCATCAATAAGCTGATCGTTGAGACTAATCTGTTTTTCATAATGATCACCGTTTTCGTATGGAATCTTCTCGCAGATTCGATTCCAGATTATGTATTTTCATGGTTCGCATCTCGACCATGATCAGCCCAATCTTTCGCAATGTCCACAGCCGTTCTGAACGAGCCTGAAATCACCCTGGAACTGGCCCGGGAGCACGGCCTGACTGATGAAGAATATGGTTGGGTCCTCGAAAAGCTGGGACGCACACCAACCTTTGTGGAACTGGGCATCTATTCGGTCATGTGGAGCGAACACTGCTCCTATAAGAATTCCATTGTAGAGATCAAGAAACTTCCGCGCGACGGGGAATCCCTGCTTGTCGGCGCTGGCGAAGAAAACGCGGGACTTGTGGATATCGGTGACGGGATGGCGGTTGCCTTCAAAATAGAATCCCACAACCATCCTTCTGCTGTCGAGCCCTATCAGGGTGCAGCCACTGGCGTTGGTGGAATTCAACGTGACATATTCACGATGGGAGCGAGACCAATCGCATCGCTCAATTCACTGCGGTTTGGTTCTCTCGAAAATCCGCGGGTACGATATCTGTTTGACGGCGTAGTCCGTGGGATCGGCGACTACGGCAATTCCTTTGGCGTCCCAACCGTTGGCGGAGAAGTATATTTTGACCCGTCCTACGAAGGCAATCCCCTCGTCAACGCGATGAGCGTCGGGATCATGGAAGCCGATGGCATGGCGTCAGCGATCGCCGAAGGAGTCGGCAACCCCGTCTACATCGTAGGCTCTGCTACAGGTCGTGACGGAATCCACGGAGCTACTTTCGCTTCAGAAGAAATCTCGGAAGCCAGCGAAGCAAAACGACCGAGCGTTCAGGTGGGTGATCCGTTCACCGAAAAGCTGCTGCTCGAAGCCAGCCTCGAGGTCATCAAGAGTGGAGCAGTCGTAGGAATTCAGGACATGGGAGCCGCCGGGCTGACCTGTTCATCCTGTGAGATGAGCGAGAAGGGCGAATCCGGAATGATCATTCACGTGGACCGCGTTCCGATTCGTGAACACGGAATGACACCCTACGAGATCATGCTTTCCGAAAGTCAGGAGCGCATGCTGATTGTATGCGAACAAGGAAAAGAAAACATCCTCGAGGGCATTTTTGAGAAATGGGACCTGCACGCGGTTCAGATTGGCGAAGTGACGGACGATGGTCAGGTGAAAGTTTACTGGCATGGTGAACTTGTCGCTGATGTACCAGCCGAACATCTCGCACTGGGTGGTGGAGCGCCCGTTTACATCCGGGAGACACGTCGCCCGGAGTATCTCAATAAAACGACATCGTTCAATCAAGACAGCATCGCAGATCTGAGCAACGACGAAGTTGCGGATACGCTCGAGAAGATGCTCGCATCACCCAACATCGCATCCAAGCGCTGGGTGTTCGAGCAGTACGACACAATGGTTCGTACGAACACCGTCATCGGCCCCGGTCCGAGCGATGCCGCGGTCATACGATTGAAAGACTCAGGCAAGGGCCTGGCTGTAAAGACAGACTGTAACGGCCGTTACGTTTACCTGAATCCGCGAAAAGGCGGTCAGATTGCTGTTGCAGAAGCTGCCCGAAACGTTGTGTGTGCCGGAGGACAACCTGTCGCCATCACAAATTGCCTGAATTTCGGCAATCCTTACAAGCCGGAAGTGTACTGGGTATTCAAGGAAGCTGTAGGAGGAATGGGGGATGCTTGCAGAGCGTTTGGCACTCCTGTGACCGGAGGCAACGTTTCATTCTACAATGAGAATCCGGAGGGAGCCGTTTTTCCGACCCCCACGATCGGAATGCTTGGTGTAGTCGAAGACGTTGAGGCTCATGCCACCACGTTTCCTTTCAAATCCAAGGGAGATGTCGTGCTGGAGCTCAGACCCCAAAATCAGAGCGGCAAAGGAATAGAAGCAAGTGAGTACCTTGCGCACATTCACGGAATCACAGCAGGCGATGCTCCGTCGTTCGATCTCGATGAAGAGCTGGCAGTTCAGAAAGCATGCCTTTCCATGATACGCGCCGGCCTCGTTCAGAGCGCCCACGATATTTCGGATGGCGGTCTTGCCGTGTGTCTCGCGGAAATGTCTCTGGCTTCGGACGGCCTGGGGGCCGACATTGATATCGAAGCCGGTTCAAACGAACGTCTCGATTCGATTCTGTTTTCCGAAGCTCAGTCGAGAATTATTCTCTCCGTCGCTGAATCGAAGGTTGATGCGGCGAAAGCAATTGCGGAAGAGAACGAGGTAGAATTGAACCGACTCGGAATAGTGGCTGAAGACACTCTCTCCCTTCGGGTAAACGGTGAATCGATACTCTCGATGTCCGTATCGAGCATGAATCAGGTTTACGAGAATGCCATCCCAGACATGATGGCTAACTCGATGTAAAACAGTAATTTGTAAACACTAATATGATTCGGATATTGCGGGTGTAACACTGGGAAGAGTAGGGATACTCAAGAGGCCAAAGAAAAATTCTGAATCAGATAAATAACTCCAAGAAAGAGGAAAATACATGTCACAGGACGCCAAATATGTGACCCTGTCCGATGCCAACTTCGTCTCAGAAGTTCTTGAGTCCGACAAACCGGTACTCGTTGATTTCTGGGCTGTCTGGTGTGGACCCTGCCGCATCATTGCGCCTATCATTGAAGAACTCGCCGTAGAGTTTGACGGCAAAGCGAAAATTGCCAAGCTGGATGTGGATCACAATCCACAGTCTGCCATGCAGTTCGGAGTTCGTTCGATCCCAACGCTTCTCTTTTTTAAAGACGGTCAGGTCGTTGATCAGCTGATCGGAACTGCACCTAAAAAAGTGCTAGCCGCCAAGCTTGAGAACCTGGCCGGTCAACCAGCCTAGTTGGATTCGCAGCAACTGCAGATCCTGCAGGAGTGTAGGAACGCAGGAGTGTAACCACCCAAACCTGAGTTCGGGGTTATCCCCGAGATTGCGAAAAGCACATGGAAGGCATTGATTTCTCGGCGGCTGAACATCGCAGAGTGACGATTGTCGGAACGGGTCCGGCAGGACTCACGGCAGCCATTTACTCAGCACGCGCCAATCTTGAACCCCTCGTCATACAGGGTCCCGAACCCGGTGGCCAGTTGATCACCACGACAGACGTGGAGAATTATCCTGGTTTTCCGGACGGAATCATGGGTCCGGAAATGATGCAGAAGTTTGAGCAACAGGCAGACCGCTTCGGGGCTGAACTGCGTTGGGGGACAGTTACTTCTGTTGATTTCAGCGAGCGCCCTTTCAAGCTGGTGGTAGACGAAGAAACACCTGTCGTCTCCGATGTAGTGATCATTTCGACAGGAGCTTCCGCACAATACCTGGGTCTCGAAAACGAAGGCAGACTGCTGGGCCACGGGGTTTCCGCCTGTGCCACGTGCGACGGTGCATTTTTCCGCGAGATGAAAGTTGCCATCGTGGGAGGGGGTGACACTGCGATGGAGGAAGCACTCTTCCTGACACGTTTCGCCTCAAAAGTGTATGTGATTCATCGCCGGGATGAATTCCGGGCATCGAAAATCATGCAGCAGCGGGTAATTGAACACGAGAAGATCGAGGTACTGTGGAATACAACGGTATCTGATGTGCTCGGGGATAAACTCGTCGAGGGGTTGGTGATAAACGACGTCAACACGGGCGAAGAAAAAGAGCTTGCCGTCGAAGGGTTTTTCGTGGCGATCGGCCACAAGCCCAATACCGAGATTTTCGCAGACTATCTGGATCGCGACGAAACCGGATATGTTCACACCCAGGCCGATTCAACGTACACGAATGTGGAAGGAGTTTTCGCCTGTGGTGATGCTCAGGACCACGTCTATCGTCAGGCCATAACTGCGGCCGGGACGGGCTGTATGGCTGCTATCGACGCAGAGCGATGGTTGGCGGATCAGGAGTGAGTGCCAGGCTGCTATTCCTCTGACCGAATCCAGTTGAGTACGTGAAGGGGCAGCGTCCCTCCGCTCTCGTGTGCCATTGTGTACAGGTGAAAGGCCTGGATTTCCGCAACCTCTGAATCCTGCTCCAGAAGAAGATCTGCAAGTGCTACGGCAAGATCCGGCAGGAAAATCTCATCTTTGGAACAGAGCTCTTTCAGTCCCTCCGGGTCCATTTGAAGAATCTCCTCCAGGTTGGTCCCAAAAGAATCGGACAGCCCATTGGTCATGACCTCGCGAGCTTCTTCTGGCAGGTCGAGCTTCTTTTTCATCAGTACAGCAGCAAGTACCTGGGAGAGCTGCTGGATTTGCTGCATGACAAAATCCCTTGTGAACATGGGATCGTCGGTCTATTTCTTGAACATGTTTTTCAGAACGAACCAGACGTTTTCTTTTCGCTCCCGAAGGCGACGAGAAAA
>Ga0209992_10002216_pt1 | contig 18285 bp, 30 predicted proteins | sample 2SBtaG_2_FD_182564 | JGI IMG/M metagenome (GOLD analysis project Ga0209992, IMG submission 182564) | Deep subsurface microbial communities from Kolumbo volcano to uncover new lineages of life (NeLLi) - 2SBTROV12_ACTIVE470 metaG (SPAdes)... | ecosystem: Environmental > Aquatic > Marine >... | reverse complement strand
ATATATTGACGAGCTGCAACTAAATCACCAAAATCTGTAGCATTACCTGTAGTTAAAGGATTTACTTTATCAATTACATTTATAGTAGATGGTGTTGCACCACCACCCCACATACATAAAGGTGCGCCTTCACTTAAAGACCAATCATTAGCTCTTATTTTGTTATAAGCTTCTCGTATATCCCAAACTTTTCCTTGATTAGACATTATTGTAAACCTCCAATTCCGTTACCAGTAGCGTTAACTCTGCTTCTTGCAACTGTTAAATCTCCAAAGTCAGCTGCATCACCAGTAGATGCAATAGTCACTACATCTATTACGGCAAATTGTGATGGATTTGATCCACCACCAAATATACATTTGGTATTATTTGTTACACCACCCATACCACCTTTAGCGGCCACTAAATTTCCAAAATCAGTGCTATTTCCTGTAGATGAAATAGTCACATAACGAATATCATCATTGTAAGGACCAGGAGAGTTTCCTTGTCCACCTGCCATCAAACCTCTAGTAGATGAACTAGCAGCTGTTACAAATTCTGCACTTTGTGAGTAATCTCCGAAATCTACAGCGTTGCCTTTACTTGCTATTGTTACATAATCAATAATATTTTTTCTATCAGAACTTCCGCCTGAACCTTCACCACCTACAAATAAAGCTCTAGTTGGACTTGAACAACCACCTGCTCCAAATCTACCTGCCGTTAAATCCCCAAAATCAGAACCAGCAGCAGTTGTTTTAAAATTAAAAACATCAATTACGTTCGATGCACTAGGAGCACCTCCAGCTAAAACTCCAGATATTTGATTTTGTCCAGGACCTCTACCATATTTAGAAGTAGGTAAATTAGTTGAGCTTGCAGCATTTCCTCTTGTTGCTAAATTAATTATTTGCACTCCATCGTAATCTCCACCTCCAGCAGCGTAATAAGCCGATACACCATCACAAAGTGCTGCCGCTGCTTGTTGTGAACCTGTTAAATCTCCAAAGTCAGTTGCATCACTATTTACTGATATATTAACAAAATCAATTACATTTGAATTTGATGGAGTAGAGCCTCCCATAAAAACTCCTAAATCACCACTTCCTGCAGCTGGAATATTATTTGGTATATTAACAGCTCCACCCATACCAGAGTGTTGAGTACAATAATAATATAATAAAAAAGGTGTAGAAGTTGTGACTTCTATTTGAGTGTATGCTCCAGAGCTTCCTGGTGTGCCTGCTGTGGTGACTCCCGTTGTATACTCAGACCCTCCGCCATGCGAACCATTTGATGTTTCTGAAAAACGTAAAGGGTGTCCACCGTTGGTGCTATCTGCTTGATCAAACTTATAAGTTCCCCCAGGAAACAAAATTACATATTGTTGAGTGTTACCATCAATAGCGTATTTATTTCCGCCTGAATCGACAACTGTAACTTTATAATCAAATGTTGTTTCTCTAGCCACCGATTAACCCTCCATGTCCGTTTGACATTGCAGACATATTATTTGTTGTTACTATTAAATCTCCAAAGTCTGTTGCATTAGCGGTTGATGCTATTGTTATTTGATCTATAGAATTTAAATTAGATGGAGTTGCACCACCAGCAAAAAGTCCTTTGGTTGTATTTGATGCAACTGAAGTGTGAATATTTTGTTTTGCAGTTGTTAAATCACCAAAATCTGTTGCGTCACCAGTTGTAGCAATTGTTATATAATCTATTACGTTAGAAATTGCTGCGGGTGAACCACCATACCCTCCAGCAAATACACCTCTTGTTGTTGAATTTGACGAGGAAAGAGCATTTTTTCTAGCAACAGTTAAATCTCCAAAATCTGTTGCATTACCTACAGTAGATATAGTTATATAATCTATTATGTTTTCAGTTGAAGGACTGGCACCACCAGCAAACACACCTCTTGTGTTTGAACTAAGGGCAGCTAGTGTCCATCTTCCTTGTGTCAAATTTCCAAAGTCAGCTACGTTACCTAAAGTATTTATAGTCACATATTCTACGGTATCACTTGATGATGCACCAGCTGGTTGACCATAACCAATAGCAAAAACACCTCTTGTGTTATTAGCTAAACCTGCTGAACCTTCTGCACCTTGACTAGAATCTCCAAAATCTGCAAAGTTTCCCTGTGTAGCAAATTCTGCATATTGTACAACTGCTTGATAACCAGGACTTCCACCATCATATCCATAAGCACTTAAAGCTCTTGTTTTATTAGATAAACCAGCTCCTTGTCTCATACCTAATTTTAAGTCTCCAAATACATTTGCATTACCTGTAGAAGAAATATTTACAGTTTGAACTAATTCTAAATCTGGTGAACCACCCGCAAACATTCCAACGTCTCCACCACCTTCGTTAAAAGGTATTGGTCTTGTTCCTTGATACCCGTCGTTTAGTCCGCCGTGCGAGTTTGATACGCCTTTTGCTTTTTCTCTAGCAACCGTCATATCTCCAAAATCTGTTGCTGTTCCACCTGTTGCAATTATTAATGAATCAATAGTATTACTATTTGGATAAGAGCCTGCAAAAACACCTTTAACAGAATTATCCGCTCCACCACCTGCATATCTTGCAACACTTAAATCTCCATAATCTGTTCCGTTTCCTTGTGAAGCTATTGTAATAAAATCTACGTTAGTAGATGGTGAACCACTTGCATAGACAGCTCTTGTTGAAGAAGAAACAGGCATACCATTTGATCTTGCTGCAGTTAAATCACCAAAATCTACAGCGTTACCTGTAGTCATTATTTCTGTAAAATCTATAACATTAGATGCACTTGGTGTTACACCACCCATATTTACTTGTCTTGTTGGTGAGGATGCAGATCCATGATTTTGTCTTGCTACCGATAAATTTCCAAAATCGGTTGCGTTACCTGTAGACGCAATAGTAATATATTGCATTACATTATCTATACTTCCAGGATTACCTCCTGTAAAAGTACCTCTAATAGAATTTGAAGACCCATCTAAAGTTTCTCTAGTTGCTAAAAGATTTCCAAAATCTGCAGCATTACCTTCTGTAGAAAAAGTTATGTAATCAATAACATTAACAATACCTCCAGGTGTTGACTGTCCTCCTGCCCAAACACCTCTAGTAAAAGAAGCTGCATGACCGTGTGACCATCTATTAATACTTAAGTCACCAAAAACAGTTGCATTACCTGCAGTAGAAAAAATAATTTTGTCAATTAAAGATGTACCGGCAGAAATATATCCACCACCAAATAAACCAATAGCATTTGCATTAGGCCAATACCCACCCATAACCGCGTCATAGACTTCACGCAGGTTCCAAACGCCTCTAGCGTTATCGAGTTGCGGGTAGTTAGCCATTTACTAACCTACTTTTTTAGACCAGATATTTGTGGCTGCAGTTGCTTGATCAAACGGTACAGTTGCATCTGGATCATCAGAACTAGGATCGTCTTCAGTCCAAGAAGATGTATAACTATCTAAATATGTTTTTACATCTGCTTCACTTGCAAGTTCACCAAGTCCTACTTCACTTGAACCATCAACCGTTGCACCAATCATAACTTCACTTGAATCAGGGTAATATCCACCATCATCTATCCATGTTGGAATTGTTCCATTACTCTCAAGTTTATATTTAACTATCTTGTTTGCCATTTGGTTTCTCCTTATTTGCTATCAGTTTAGTATTGAGCGACTCTTCATCGTATAGCTTGAATCCTCTTCGTTCTGCAAATTTTTCTGCATCACCAGAGAATTTATTAGCGCACGCTTCTAACCATTGCATGGTCATTTCGTGAGTAGGCGCTTTGCCTTGTTCCATTAACGTATTCTCCATTTTAAGATACGCATAGATTTCAGCTTGTGCCTGTGCACTGTTTATACCCATATCGAAGAGATAAATCAAGTTTCCTTCATCTATAACTCCGCCTCGGGCACGAGCAGCGTTTAGAGCTTGTTTTAGACAAGTCATGACATGATATCTAGACTCCTCTTTTTCATACTCTTCTTCTGTGATATCATCTTTACCTAACTTCTTCAAGATACTCTTGTATTGATTAGTAAAGAAGTTCATCTTTCTGATAGCTCCAGATACTGAATTTTGTATATTATTCATGTTTACTTTGACCTCTAGGATCTCAGTCTCTAATAGCTCTCTTTCTAAATCGTCTTTATATTCTCCATCATTTAACTTTTTTTCTTTTTGACGAAGCTCTATATCCTTCTTCATCATTTTAAGTTGTGCTTCTTCTAAGGCCATTCTAGTTTTATCTAGTTCGGCTAGTGTATGTTTGACAGATCTAATAGGTGTAATCGCTGTAACATCTAACATCACTCCCATAAACTGTGAGTGTGATTTGTAAAAATTGCTACTTGATTTTTTAATAGCAGGTAGGCTTGTATTGATGTTGGTTAACATCTGTTTGTACTCTTTTTTAACTAACGGAGAATCCGATAGTTTTGATATTACTAAGTCTTTAGATGACATATTTTTCTCCTTTATAATTTAGCATGCATATGATCATGTTGTGGGTTTTATACTATAGAATCTTACGAAAGTCCACTATGGCCATTAGATTTTGAAGAACCATCACCAGCACTTCTGTACATATCTCCAAAGTCAGTTGTATTACCAGTTGAAGCAATAGTTATATACTGAATTGTGTTTATATTTGATGGAGTTTTTCCTCCCATAGATATACCTCTAGTTTGATTATTTACTCCACTTGCTCCTCTAGTTGCAGCGGCAAGATCACCAAAATCACTAGTATCACCAGTTGAAGAAATAGTTACATACTCCATGGCGTTTGTATTATTTGGAGAAGAATCTGTTCTACCTCCTAATTTTACTGCTCGTGTTGTTGATGATACACTACCAAGTTCTTTAACTGATAAAGCTATATTTCCAAAATCTGTATAATTTCCTGTTGATGCAATTGTGCAGTAATCTATAATATTAGTAGAATTTGGATTTGCACCCCCAAAACATAAACCTCTTGTGGAATTACTGGTTCCAGTAGTAGAACCTCTTGCTGCAGTTAAATCACCAAAATCAGTTGAATTTCCTATTGTTTGAATTGTGATATATGCACACTCATTTATAAAACTTGAAGGTCCATAGCCACCTTGAAATATTCCTCTTGTATTGTTATTAGAAGAACCATTACCTCTTTCATTATTGCCTGCAAAATCACCGAAGTTTGATGCATTACCTTTTGTAGCAAATGTTACATACTCTAAAAAATTTGCATCTTCTTTTCCACCTGCTACATATCTTGTAGCATCAGCACAAGAACCTGTATATTGTGTTCCTGTTTGTAAATCTCCAAATTGTGATGAATTTCCTAATGTGGACATTTGTATAAAATCTATATTAGTATTGGCACCACCACCTCCGTGATACATTCCGATATCTCCAACTCCACCACCACTTGCTAAAGGTCTACCTGTTGGTGAATAAAGTTCCGGGGCTCTTGGTACAAAAGTTTCTATACCACCATGACCATTTGAACCTCCAGTCACTCCTGATCTTGCGGCAGTTAAATCACCGAAATCAGTTCCTGATCCACCTGATTGAAAAGAATTAAATTCTATTCTATTGGTTCTTCCTGGAGAAGCGGCACCACCACCAGCTACAATGGATCTTACTGTATTAGATGCATTTGCATTATAACCTGATGCAGTTGCAAGAGTTGCAAAAGCAACAGCGTTACCTAAACTATTTATTGTAATTCTATCAACATTAGTTGTGTAATCATCAACACCTGATCCTTCATAACCACCTGAAGCAAATGCAATAGTTTTAGATGAATTATTATTACCCATTGAACCTTTATTTTTTGTGAGATCACCAAAATCTGTAGAGCCACCTGAAGAAGATATTTCAAAAAATTCTATTCTATTTTGCCAATAAGCAGGTGCAGCTTTATAACCACCAAAAGTTAATGCTCTTGTAGAGTTTGCAGCACCACCAGGTTCTTGTACTGTTTGTGTTAAGTCACCAAAATCTGTCATATTACCTAATGTAGCCATCTCAACAAACTCAATGATATTTGTATATGATGGTGTTGAACCACCTTGTCTAAAACCTCTTGTTTGATTACTTGATGCTCCACAAAAACTTGTTGAAGCACTCAAATTACCAAAGTCTGAAAAATTACCTTGATTTTTAAAATGAACATATTCCATTGTATCAGTTACTCCAGGAGCACTTCCACCAATGGTAATACATCTTGTTACTGATGAAACACAGGCAGCATGTTTTGTTGCTGTTATCATGTCACCAAAATCTGTAGCATTACCTGAAGTAGCCATACTTATTTGATCAACATTATTAACAACTGATGGCGTTGCACCACCTATAAATAAAGCATTTTGTGATTGACTATCGATAGGATAAGTTCCTTCTTCTTTTATATTTTTAGTAATGTCATTGATCTTCCAAAGCCCTCTGGCTTGGTTTCGTCTAGGATAACTTTCAGCCATAGCTTAGTTCTCCTATGCGTCGTCTATCAGTTCGTACGATATTGTGACTACTAATGTTGATGCTGCTGATGCTCCGCCTCTAATAAGATCAGTTTCTTGTAAATAGAAAGATGAGTTTTTATCTACTATGTCAACTGAAGCGTGAGCTGGAACTGTAAGTTCATCAGCTAGTTCTTTGTGAGTTCCTGAAACTTCTGAATCAATTGTAACTGTTGCATCGTTATCTGTTACGTTTGTAACTCTAATTAAATTAATCTTGTTAACTTGATCTGATGCCGCTGTTAATAAAGTTGTTGTTAAAGTTGTACCTAAATCAGCTACTGCTGATTTACCGTTAATCGTTGTGACATTTACTATATTTGGTGCTGCCATTTTTTATTCTCCTAAATTCCTTTTATCCGAAAACTATCGCAGCTGCAATAGCTTTTCCCATTGATATACCGCTTGACGTTGTAAAACTTAGTGTTCCAGAACCATCAGTCTGTAGTATTTGGCCACTTGTACCATCCGCCGCTGGAAATGTCAAAGCATCAATAGTGACTGTTCCTGAGCCTTTTGGTTGGATCGATACACCAATGTTAGTATCACCACCCGATGCAGTAAATGTTGGTTTATTTCCTGTAGCTGCGTTTGCGTATGTTAATTCATTAACTGCAGAACTTGTAGCTGTTAATTTAAATAACTCATTTCCATTTGTATCTAAAATAGATGTGCCTATTTTAGGTGACGTTAATGTTTTGTTTGTTAAAGTTTGTGTACCAGTTTCTGTTACTGTGCCTGCTGTAGCTAATGATATTTCTTTAATATTAGGATTAGTCCCATCATTTGCAGTTGCAAAAACTAATTTATCCCCTTTGTCAGTTGCAGAAAAAGTAACACCTGAATCTGATCCAGATGCATATTTAAACTGAACCGTGTACGCACCTGAAGTTGAATTTCTTAAAAAGAAAAATTGTTCAACATCTAAAGGTATGGTCACAATCTGATTACCAGTTATTGTGCCAGTAAATTCAATCATTCTGTGTTGAGCAGTTCCAGTCAACGCTCCATCATCTACATCTAAAGCTGTAGTTTGTGCACCACCAGCAATTGATTGTGCATTATAACCACCAGTTAATTGTGCAATAAGTTGTAAATTTGCGTTAGTTTTTGTTCCCCATGTACCGGCATTTTCACCAGTTGCTTGAAGTTCTACACCTAATGGTGTGTATGTTGATGCCATAATTTTCTCCTATGCAGCGTCACTATAACTTGTATTTGATCCACTTGCAACATCCGAATACGTATCATTCGATCCTGTCGACACGTTACTATATGATGTATTATCTCCAGTGTCAACATCACCATAAGCAAAGATATCAACTGTTCCAATATTAAATGTAGCAGATTGACCAGTTAATCCAACCTGTATATCAACAGGTGTTATGGCTCCTACACTAGCACTAAAAGATTGACCAGTTAATCCTAATCCCTCTTCTATAGTTAAAGATCCAACAGCAGATGTAATAGATTGACCAGTTAGTTGGGCTACTGCTCCTCCTAGTCCAATTATAGATCCTTGTTGAGATTCTATTTCTTGGCCAGATAAAAATACAACGTCATTTGGTATTGTAACTGTTCCTAAACTAGATGTTATTGATTGACCTGTTAATTGTGCTTCTTGTGAAGATATACCTTGTGCCGTACCTAGCGATGCTGACATAGACACACCAGAAACTAATACAGTTTGATTTGGTGCTTTTGCTGTTCCTTGTGATACAGTTATTGATTGACCTGTAACACCGATCGTCATATCGTTTGGTGTTATTACACCAACAGAAGATGTTATTGCACTTGATGTTAGACCTTGTGTTTGATCTCTTGGTGTTATTGAACCAACAGAACCAGAAAAAGACACACCTTCTATATTTACAGGTACAAATGCTTCTCCTTGTGAAGATGTTATTGATTGACCAGTTAATGAAAGAACAACATCTGGTACATCGACCGTACCTATGCTAGACGTAATTGATAGACCTGTTAATGAAATTGTTTGATCAGAAAGATCGCCCCATCCACCTTGACCACTCCAAGATTGAGCACCCCAACCAGTTTTTAAAGTTGTAGCTTCGTTCCAATTAGCCTGATTCCAGGTTAACCGGCCCCATCCTGAAGTCACCGACATGGTTGACCTCCTACGCTAATCTGATTATCGCGTTACTTGCGTCTGCTGTTGGAAACTCTATTTTAAAAGTTCCGTTACTTGCTGTCTTGTCACCACCAAAAGCAATAATAGCAACAGCATCGGTTGTACTTGAACCACCATTTGTTGTTGTATTATAAATCATTGCACCATTTGCAGTAAAAGAAGCAGAAGAATAAGTTACATCTGAAAAATCTGTAAACGCTGTTGTACTAGATAGTGAGACACCTGAGTTTGTAAGAGTCGCTCCACCTGCAGAGTATGCAGATCCTGATGTATTTGAAATTTCATTTGATGTTGAATAGTCAGTAGTTGCTGCACCCAAAGAAGCAGAACTTGTAAAAAGAGCAATCTTAAAAGTGTGTCCACCTGAAGATTCAAAACTGTGTTTACCTTGTAAAAGCTCTTGTTTAAAGCTTGAACATATTGCTGATGTTATTGCCATAATTAATCTCCTATTACGGTGACGGAGAAGGAACTTGAATACGGACTGTGCCGTCTGTGTAGTCATCCCTTTTACGTCTACCTAGTTGCTCTGCAGCAAACTTCTGTACTTCTTGTTTATACTTTTGTTCATATAATGTCAACATATCCATTGGACCTTTTAAGAAGCCATAAGCTTCTACTAAACATGCATATAATAACCCATTTGGAAAGTTTAAACTAATATAATTAGTGTCATTATTTTCTAAAAGATCTGGAGCCTTATCAAAATGAACTCTAAATCTATATGTAGTATTAGGAACTGGAGCAAAAGCTATACGACCAGATGTGGTATCAGACTCTCCCGTAGCACCACCAAACATAGCATAGTATTTAGGTTGACCTTGTGCTGCAGATGTACCTGTTACATCTTGAAACTCTTGTAAGTAAGTATAATCTTTTTTCTCTAACCATCTATTAGCTCCTGTAGTTTCAGATCCTGCAGTATCATAAACTTGTATACCTCTTATAAATACAGCTCCTGCAGGGCAGTTAATAGATTCTTGTCCAGCAACTAAATTACCTAATTGTTGTTTTCTGTTTGCATCTATTGGAACTTCTCTAAATATTTTGTATTGCGCATTTAAAATAATATTTTCTAAAACAGCATCTGTTAAAACGTTTGAATCTGTTTCAGTATAACTTTTAATTTGTGTTTTTAATCCTGATGCACTTAATCCTGCCATTATGATACTAGTGTTACCGGACCAGCCGATAAATCTCCTCCTCCAATATTTGTACTTGCAGTTGCTGTTCCAGCAGCTGTAAATGTATAATTATTAGCATCAACTTTGGTAATTGTAAATCCTGCAGATTTGTTTATATCTGCGCTTGTTATACCAAAAGAACCCTCACCATTTCTAAATCTAACAGTATCGCTTGTAGATCTACCATGATTTTCTTCAAATACAGTTATGGTTGTAGAACCATTTGTAATTTTAAATGGATTTAAAATTAAAACTCTAGCTACTTCTGGCTCTGTTCTATCAGGTCGTGCATTTAATAAACCTTGTGCATCTGCTGAATGTGATTTTGGTTCTAGTTGTGGATGTTTTTGTTCAAATTCAGATGTGTGAACTCTAGCTCCATTCCATTCAATAACCATTTCTGAATATGGAAATTCCATACCAGATCTATCTGATATAAATTTTGCATATTTACCTGAAGATAATGCCATTATGCCTCCGGATAATAAACTTTAGGACTAATATAAGTACTAGATGATGAGCCGTCCTCTGCTAAAGCTCTTTGTAATTCATCTTCATATAACATTTTTAACATTTGAACTGATTGAGGTGCATTCTTAATTGCAAGATAATATGCTAAACCAGCAACCATACATGGTACAAAACGATAAGGAACATCAGTTGCATTTGTATAATCACCTACATCTTGAATTCTTTTTACATAATAATAGTTTATAAATTTACCTGCTTCACTTGACCCAGGTGTTAAATATAAAGTTATAGTAACTTTATCTATAAATCTTTGAACAAAATATTGTGATGGCTGACCTGTAGAAGTTTTATTAGATAATGCTTGATATTGAGATCTATTTATTTTTGTAAGAGGAGAGTCTACATTAGAGTTTCTAAATGAAGCCTCTAATACATCGTCAACACCATATACAGCCGTTGCATCAGAAGTACCATCACCTGTAGATCTAAACATTGTGTAAACTGCTTGATCTGCAACTAAAGTAATATTGTTATTTGCAACTTCCCAATAGTGTAAACCTCTATTAGCCCATTCTTGAAATAGAATATTAAGAGATCTTCTGGCAGATTTAAGTTGATAACCTGAAACGTTTTGTTGCCCAATACGCTCGTAAGCTTCTTCTATTATTTCATCAATAGAAAAATTTTTATCAAACGTTGCTGTTCCAGAGGTAGTGTTAGCCATTTAACCTCCTACTTATCAATCAATAAAGTAGCTGCATCTATGTTTGTAATAGTAGAAACTTTCATTCCACCTGGAAATAAAATTCCATCTTCAGGAATGTTCATTGAAAAAACATCTCCGTTAGGAACATCAGCTTGAAACAAAGTTGCGCTATCTGTGTTGTCTTGAAGAATTATAGTTCCAGCACCACCTGCATCAGAAGCAAGAACAAGTCCTCTTAGTCTAGTTCTTCCTGCAAATACTGCTCCAGTAGCTGTAACTCTAACTGCTTTTACATCACCCTTCATATTTTTATTCTCCTTAAAATTTAAGTATGGGCCCAAAGGCCCATACTAAATTGATTATTAACTTACTGCCGCGCTAAACGGAGTTGCTGGTGTTCCAGTACAACCTGAAATCACATCAACTTTCCATTTACCTGAAGCAAGTACTGTACATTCGATTTTTGCAAATGTTACACCACCTGTTGTACTACCATTTAAAGTAATAGTATCAGATGTTGAAGCTGTTTCAAAACCAACAACGTTATCAGATGTATCATCAATAAACGTTGCACTTCCAATCATAACATCAGTTGCATTTGCAACTTGTACAACTAAATCTCCAGTCTTCGTAATTGAATTAAAGATTTCAAATTTTGCACCAACATTAGATAGGTTGTTTAAATCAGCGCCTGGTCCTGCAACTGCAGAATCAGAATTTGCATTTGTCGCTGGTAATGTGTAAGTCACCGTCCCTGCTGCATCATTGTGTACAATTTTACCTGAATGGGTAGCAACTGTTAATGATACACTTGAGTCAGCGTCTACAACATTAGCCGGACCTGTAGTAATAAATCCTGCTTTGGATGTTACCGGTCCTTGGAACGTAGTGTTTGCCATAGTGTTATCCTCCTAGTTACGTTTATGTAGTCTCTAGGCCGTCGACTATACGCGTCTACATAAACTTATTTGTATAGTTATTATTTTATATACTAGATTTTAATAGAGCGCAAGAGAGCCTACGATGTGAATTGAATTTATTCAACGATGTAGCTTTTTATTAAGTAGCTACTGAAACTTGTGGAGCAGCGTCTTCTATCTTATTTTCTGCATCAGCTTTTCTAGCTTCTGCTAGTTTAATATGGCTAATTACTTCTCTGACTTTTCTGTCAATCTTAACCATATCGAGAGTATATCTACCCTCTTTAAGATGCTCCTGCTCCCATTGAAGATCCAGTCCCTTCTTCTGTGTGTAAAGGGTCTCCAGATGTTGCATTATCGCCTCCATTGATAACCTCCTCATAGGTTATTCTTTGTACTCTTGGGTCCATCATTTCTCCAAGATGTTCCCATTTTATATCACCTTTTCCCAATCTGTCAACTATGGCATTTTCGATATCTACCGGGCCATCTAGACAATTGATTATAAAGTCTGCGTGATATTGGTAAGCGTTGATTTGTACTCTGAAGTTTTTAGGGTGCATTTTTTCTTTCTATTCTTGAAATGAGGCGGGATTGTGTCCCGCCTCAAATTTAATGATTAAGCACCTGGTGATGCGTAGATTCCTCTAGGATCAGATACGCCAAATACGTATCTTTCTCTAGCTTTGTATCTAACATTGCCAGTATCAAAATCGCCTTCCATTTTTGTAGTTAATGGAGCTCTTTCCATATGCTTCATTCCATTTGGTACGTCTGTAGTGATGTAGAACGCATCTGTGTCAGTTAAATAGTGATTAACTGTGTATCCACCAGGAATCATTCCCATAGATACAAGTGCGTTGATATCATTATCAGCAGTTCCAACTCTTTGAGAAGACTTCATAAGTCTTTCAGCAGTGAATTGTAGTGCAGATGGAATGATCATCTTTACAGCTTTCGCAGCGATCTTTAAACCTCTTTCATCAGTAAGCGCTGCAATGTCGATCATTGCTTGCTCTAATGAAGTTTCGTTTAAGTCCGCAGCCGTAGACAACGTATTACTGAAAGTTCCAGCAACCGTTGGGTGGTTTGTTGCGAAAAGAGTTACACCATCACCTGAATTGAAAGATCCAGATGGTAAACCATTGTTTAATGGTGCAGCTGCTTTAACTTGTTTAGTTTGAGCCATAGATCTTGCTAAAGCTTTTGTGTATCTAGAAGCAAGTCTGTCATACAGGTTGTCCTCAATTGCTTCCTCAGTGATTGCAAACCCAAGAGCTATTGTCTCGTGAGTGTATCTTGCTGTGAAAGTTTCTTGAGCACTGTCAAACGTTACACCAGAACCTTCTGGTTTAACTTGTGCTTGACCGAATCCTGATAACATAACTTCTTCTTCAAAAGCTCTGTCAGATGACTCAGTGTTGTATATTTCAGCATGTTCTTGTTCATACTGTTTATACTCCAGGCCGAATAGTGCATTCAAACCTGGCTCTAGTTCTTTGACTAGTTGATTACGTGATATTGCCATAGTTATCCTCCCTATATACCCGTTGTCTGTTTAAATTGGTGCTCATTTATGTACACGACCAAGTTAACATTAGCAGAACCTGCTTCATTGTTTTCTGGATCTTTTGAGATACCAATTATTCTGAGTTGTGCTGTACCTGTCTTCTGGTCAGATGTTTGTAGCTCTACTTTAGAGACAAAATCTGGTGAAGATCCGGCTGCATACACAAAGTCAGCGTTAAGGCCGACGTCTGCTGCCGCAGTTGCGCCGTCCGCTTGTATTTCATACCTTTGATACGGATCATCCGTTACAAACCCTTTGATGTCAGTCGCCGCGTTTGAAGCGTTTAAATGATTCGCAAAGGTAGGCTTACTTGTTGTTGCGTCAGTGAAGAAAACACCGTTTAATGAACCCAATACCGTTGTGTCTCCTGCTGCAGCTACTCCAATTGTTCCAGTAGCTAAAATTTCTACTGGGTCTTGAAAGTAAATCGCTGTAGCACTCGCTGCGATATCGTATTCAGATAAACCGTTGTTGTCTGCATTCTGACCTATTTTTCCGATCGGTTTTAAACCGAACGCGCTATCTTTATTAGCCATAGTAGTGTCCTCCTTTAGACATTTAGTTTATCTTCAGATGGACTAGAATTCTTTTTAAGACTTCTTAGAGCCACCGAAGGTTACACGAGTATCTCTATCAACATTGATAGGCATACTCTTATGCTGTTCCTTTGCAAGATCGGCGTCAATTGCAGCTTGTTGATCCTGAGCTTGTTTCATATAATACTCAGTTCTTTGCTGCGCGATCTCCTCTGGTACCCTTGTCAGCACAAGGCCTCCGTGCCCGATCACCCCTGCGTATTTGCCGTCTGCAACTACGGGAAAGTCCTCTTCTGGATATTCGTCTGCTCTTACTAATTCATACCCGGATCTTAAGCGTCCTTGTATGTTTTTCGTGTCGACAAATCCCAGGATTTCTACCCTGACCCATCTGTGTCTGTAGCCATTTGGCGCGTTGGGCGTATCTAAGTACGATGGTGGAGTCCAAACTTTTGGTTGTTCTTTTACTTTAACTTCCTTAGCTCTAGTTTCAACTTTTGTTGAATCTCTTTTGCTAGTTTGGCTCGCACGAGTTGGTTTATTATTTTCCATATGCCTATACCTCCTTCGTGTTCATAAGTTGTTTCGCATACTCTTCTAATGGCACTCCTAATTTTTTCGCTATTGCGACCTGTGATGAAGTGAGTCTCACAGATTTACGGTTAGCCTTTGGACTACGCGTTGCAGAGGCAACGGTTTGTGTAGGTTTACTAACTGGTTTGTCCCTAGATGTATCAAATTTATGCGGAAATTCAAGTCTTATTCTTTTATCTATTTCCGTATAATATTCATCTGATCTAGGATCAATTCCTTCTTCTTCGGTAAGTTTTCTGTGCAAATCAAACGCTGTGTATGTCATTGCACTATCTTTACCGAACCACTCATTTTTCTCTGCCCAATCCTCTGCTTTTGGATCAGGTGGTGTTTGAGCTTGTTGTTTTGGTTGTTGGTATAACTGTTGTTCAACAGGTTTTTCTTTAGCTGCTGTTTCCTGCATTTGATGCTGGGTTTTAAGTTCAGCTAATTTACCTTGTTCATAACCAAGTTGAGAAATAGCAGCCAAAGCTTCTGTCTCAGCTTTAGGATCTTCTGCTTGTCTAGCTGCTCTTAATTTTTCTTGAGCTGCTGCAATAGAAGAAGTAATTCTACCTTCCATTTCTGTAACATAATTTTTATCTAAAGAATCTGCTGTAGTTTTAAACTTGTCTCTTTCCTGTTTAACACTTTCAGCATAACGCACAGCTTCTTCTTTTTGCCTTTCGGCTTCACGCATTCTTTTTGTTAATTTAGCTATTCGCTTTTTAACGCTTTCAGAATACTCTTCAATTTGTTGACTGTTATCTTCTTGCTTATTACTTTGTTCGCTATCAGACTGCTGTACAGATTTCTCAGATGAGTCATCGGCGCTACCACCGTCTTCAAGTTTTGTTTCACGTTCATCTTCATATGTTTTGTCCTCTTCTTTTATTTTTTCTTCTGGCAGTTTGACTTCTACTTCAGGACCTGAAGTATCTATATCAACTGTTTCTTTTTGTTTTTCTTCTGTTTCTGGCATAGTTTCTCCTTATCTATGTTAAAATTCGTGGAATATATCTTCAGGGTTTTCCACGGTTGCTAAAACTTCATCATCATTGAGAAGCCTTATTTCACCCCCATCGATTCTAATTCGTGATCCTGCATATCTTGCAAAGATAATCCAATCACCTTTTTTACACCAAGGACCTTCTGGGTATCTTTCTTTATCATAGCAGTGTGGTCCCATTCTTAAAACTAAACCACACGTCGATGCTACTTGTGATCGTTCTACTGTTTCGTCTGCTAATATTAAACCACCTTTTGTTTTTTCTTTTTGTTTAAAAGGTAAAACTAAAATTCTCCAACCTGTTGGTTCTGGAAGTTTTGATGACTCGTCAATTTCTTTTGGTTTTGATTTTTTTACACCAACAATAGTTTTATTTGGTGTTATTATTTTTTGACTTGATGCTGATAATTGTTCCTTCATTGTCATTTTGCTCCTTTGTTTTTAGCAGGGTGGATATTTCCTGTAATAGATACTGATATGTTCGTATCTGACCTAACATATATTGGTATTTTTCCATATTGTCAACACCTCCAGATGTCATTGCAACCACAACATCATCGTGTCTCATTTTAATTATTTTTCTAATTTTATCTATAAAGTCCATTATAATAAGCTCCTTTCTGGTTCAAATTCATCTAATACCTCTAATTTTTCTTTAGCTTGTGCTATTTTATCAACCAATTTATTTACTTCATCAATATGTTGTGGATGTTCTCCAATAGCAACAGGATGGTCTAAATAAATATTAATTGTAGCATCTGCTTCTGCTATTTCAGCCTCGTATCTAGCTTTTAGCGCGTCTAGTATTGCTCTTCGCATTTCTTATTGCCTCCTTACCTTTCTTAAAAATTGCAGCGACTTTATTTTTTTTCATAACTTTGGCACGCTGTTCTCCAACAGTTAAGATCTGAATTTTCCTCGCAAACGGTTTTGAAATCTTTTTAACTTTCGCAACAGTTTTCTTCGCGTCCAATGGAGTCGCGAACTTAATGCTGACAGTATCTCTTGGATTTTCATCTGTGTATAACCTCCTACCTGAACCTTTTGGTTTTTTACCCGTTCCTTTTTTTGGATCAGCCATTTAACATTTCCATCTTCTACGAGCCTGTCTTAGTCTTGAATTAGGATCTTTCGCAGCCTTTGGAAATTTTTTCATTTGTCCTGCACTTCTAGCACAATATGATTTACGTCGTTTGGCAGCTTTTGATCCTGGTTTGACTTTGCCAGTGACCGCTGTTTTTAATTTAGAACCGGGATTTGCTCTTCTGTAGGCAGCAACACCGGCTCGTGTCATACCTGCTCCAGACTTTGTAGGTCTAAAGTTTTTTTTATTTCTTGCTGGCATGTTGTCTTGTTTTCTCAAACTAGACCTCCCATACTCATTTTTTTTCTTTTTGCAAATGTAGAAACATTAGTTGGTTTACCACCAACTCCTTGAGCCTTACTTCTTTTCCTCGCAACGGCACTCCGTCTCTGGGAGTCTGTCATGCTTGCTGCTTTTGCAGCAGGGACGCACTTTGGATACTTTCGCTTTGAACCACTTGCAGATTTTCTTCCACATTTTTTAAAACCTCCGCCTTTTTTCTTGGCACCAATGTCCACCCAATCTTGTTTGAACCATTCTTTTAGACCAGCCATTAATAGACCTTTGTTACTTTCCTTCTATTAGACATGACCTTACCACAACCTTTAGCGATACCGCCACTTTTAAAACCTATTCTACCGCCATCTTTTTTTCCAGCAGGTTTAGGTCCTTTGAAATCTTTTCTCTTTACACCAGAGGGATCTTTAATTTTACCAGCACAAATCTTAGAAGCGTAGGCATTAGCATATGCTGAGGGGTACACTTTAAATTTTCTTTTCGCGGCCGACTTACCTCTGGGACATAGTTTAGTCATTATGATCTCGCTGTTTGTTTTGCACGTTTAAAGTCTTTTGCTTTTGGTGCACCTTTTGCACCTTTCTTTCGCATCTTACCTCCACGTTTTCTTTTAGCGTGGATATTTGCGTACAAACCTTTTCCGGCCATTACTTTGCTCTTCCGCCGTTTTTCATATAACCCATTTTGTTTCTAACTTTTTTGGGTAATTTTTTTAAACCTTTTTGAGATGGTTTAACTTTCTTTAAAGCTTTACCACCTTTTTTCATCATAGGTCTTTTCATCATCATAGTTCCAGGCATTATTTCTTCCTCATTTTGTTTGCTTGTTTTTTCTTTTTACCAAATTTTTTTGTTCTTTTTACTCCTGATTTAGTTATACGACCGCCATCTTTCGCTCCATCAAGTGGACCTAAACCAAAATCTGTTCCTGTATTTAGTTCCATAAGTTGTCTGTCTAACTCTCTTGAGTCCATCATTTTTGGTTTTATTTTAGCACGCCCAGCAATATCCATCATATTCGGTCTAGTAAACATCTCTCTAAACCCAGCGTTAGCATCTGCACCTTTGAGCATTGCAGCTCTAGCTCTGTTGTTCATAAATGCTTTTCCTAGTCCAGCAATTGCTGCACCGGCACCAAGCATCTTAAGAGCTTTTTTTATTTTTTTCTTTGACATTATTTTTTACCTCCGTTTCTAAATATTTGTGTTCCCTTTATACCATAAATACTCGCCACGACAAGGATCCAAAGATTGGTGAACCATGAAGGGAGCTGCGAAA
>Ga0209992_10002215_pt1 | contig 18303 bp, 12 predicted proteins | sample 2SBtaG_2_FD_182564 | JGI IMG/M metagenome (GOLD analysis project Ga0209992, IMG submission 182564) | Deep subsurface microbial communities from Kolumbo volcano to uncover new lineages of life (NeLLi) - 2SBTROV12_ACTIVE470 metaG (SPAdes)... | ecosystem: Environmental > Aquatic > Marine >... | reverse complement strand
ATGCGAAGCTCGAACTGAGCGAAGTACCAGAAGAGTTTGCGCTCAAGGGCAACTATCCGAATCCGTTCAATCCACAGACGACGATTGCCTTCACGACGCCTGAATCGGCACATGTGAAACTGGCGGTCTACGATCTGCTGGGTCGTCAGGTGAGCTTGCTCGTTGACGGAACGCTTGAGGCGGGAACGCACCGGGCGCGCTTCGACGCGAGCGACATGCCAAGCGGCGTGTATCTCTACAAGCTGAGCACACCGAAAGGTGAGTTCACCAAAATAATGATGCTGCTCAAGTAGGAATAGGCGAAAATCCTGAAAGACGGAGGGCGGGGTGTGCGGTTGTTAATCGCACACCCCGCCCTCATTCGTTTTCACCTTCACCATAAACTGCCCCAATCACGCGGAACTGGCGGGAATCGTAAAAGTAATCGTGATCCCAACCAATCAACGGCCTTTCCCATGCATTCCGCCTTCCGCCCAACCGCACTTGCGGTGGCAATGCTTCTCCTGTCTGCCTGCGCAGAACCAGCCGCCGATTCCTCCACCTCTGAAGATCCTCGCGTGGCGATAGCCCCGACTTCGGCGGACCAGATGCCGCCTGCCATCGTGGGTGAAGGTGGCGAACTCGAAGGCGTCGACATCAACTATTTCGAAAGTGATCCCGCCAACAAAGGCTACCTCGCTGTACCCGAAGGCGACGGCCCCTTCCCTGCCCTCGTCATCATTCACGAGTGGAATGGACTGACGGATCGCGTACGACAGGTCGCCGATGATTTTGCGGCGGAAGGATACGTGACACTCGCCGCCGACCTCTACTCGGGTCAATTAGGAACGAATCAGGACGAGAACATCGCACTGATGAGGGCAGCTGGTGACGACATGCCAACCGTCATCGCAAATCTCGATGCTGCAGTTGCCACGCTGAGAGCACGCGCAGATGTGACAGGAAAGGTGGGCGCGATGGGTTGGTGTTTCGGTGGCGGAATAGCACTCTCGTTCGGCCTCGATGGCGTCGATCACGAGGCAACCGCCATCTTTTATGGTCGACTCCTGGACGATCCTGAAACGTTGGCTCACATCGATCATGAAGTGTACGGCACCTTCGCCCGCCTCGATCAGGGGCCCGCGCCCCATCAGGTGGAAGCCTTCGAAGCAGCGCTCAATGCAGCCGGAATCGAGAATGACCTGCACATCTACGACGAAGTGAATCATGGATTCTGGCTGCGCGTTGATCAGGACATGGAAAAGCGCGCGGAGCCGGGCCTCGATGCCTGGAATCGCCTCAAAGCGTATCTTTCACGCTCGCTGAGCTAAAAAAACGGCCCACGTGCCGTTCTCACGCCGAATCCGGCCTATACCCAGAGCCCGTTTCGGCTTCTTCAAGATCATCACCTGACTGCGTTGAACATTACTCCACCTGAAATACTGGCTCCCGTCGGCTCGCCCGAATCTCTCGCTGCCGCACTCAATGCCGGCTGCAATTCGATCTATCTGGGCGTTGAGCAGCTCAACATGAGAGCCCGTTCTTCCAACAATTTCACCGCGGAAGACCTCGTCGAAATCACCGAGAAGTGCAGCGCTCAGGGCGTGAAAACGTATCTGACGATCAACACTGTTCTGTATGATCACGACATCGCTCTGATGCGCACCCTGGTGCAGACGGCAAAGGATAGTGGTGTCGCTGCCATCATCGCCTCAGATCATGCAGCCATGGCCTTCGCGAAATCGATCGAGATGCCGGTCCACATTTCGACGCAGACCAACGTCAGCAACATCGACACAGTCCAATTCTATTCGGCCTACGCCGATCTGATGATCACCTCGCGTGAGTTGAGCCTTCGTCAGGTCAAGTCAATCACCGAAGAAATCGAGCGCCGCGACATTCGAGGACCTTCAGGGAATCTCGTTCGAATCGAGGTCTTCGCTCACGGTGCGCTGTGCATGGCAGTGTCCGGCAAATGTTATCTGAGTCTGCACTCCCACAACTCATCGGCGAACCGGGGTGCTTGCATCCAGAATTGCCGCAAGAAATACGTGGTGATCGACAAAGAGGAAGGCACGGAGCTTGAGATCGATAACGAGTACATCATGAGTGCGAAGGACCTTTGCACGATAGGCTTCCTGCCCGAACTGGTCGATGCCGGAGTCAATGTGCTCAAGATCGAAGGCCGAGGCCGGTCCGCCGATTATGTGCATAAAACAGTCAGTTGTTATCGCGAAGCCGCCGAAGCCGCTGCAGATGGCACATACAGTCAGGAAAAAATCGATGACTGGATGCAGCGCCTCTCCACCGTGTTCAATCGCGGATTCTGGGACGGATACTATCTGGGCCGCAAAATGGGCGAGTGGAACGACACGTACGGCTCGAAAGCCACAGAGAAGAAAGTCCACATCGGAAAAGGGCTCAAATACTTCAAACAGGTAGAGGTCGCAGAATTCCTGCTCGAATCCGGCACGTTGAACACGGGCGACAAGATTCTCGTCTCAGGCCCAACTACCGGCGTCGTATACGCAACGGTTGAAGAACTGAGGGTCGAAAACGAACCCGTAGAATCGGTAACAAAGGGCGTCAATTTCTCGATGCCGATATCTGAAATCGTCCGCCCGTCAGACCGCCTCTACAAAGTGATCGAACGAGGATGATTCGCATCACATACTTCAGGGACAAATGCATCGGGTGCAATGGCTGCGTCGAGGCGGCTCCCGACAGATGGCGCGTTTCGCGCAAAGACGGTCGATGCACACTCGTCGGCGGCAAGGAGAAGAAGGGAGTCTACCGTACGGTAATCGACTCCGACGAATACGAGCGCAACAAGCGCGCGGCGGCCAACTGCCCGGCAAAGATCATCCGGCTGGAAGTTTTGTAATTCTGGCTCAGGTGTTACACTAAACACCATGAAGCATTCCGATTTCGTAGTCAGAAATGCGCTCCCGGAGGAGTTCGCCCGAATCGGGCAGCTTATGGTCGACGTCTATTCCGGACTGGATGGCTTTCCCAGCCCGGACGAGCAGCCAAGGTACTACGACATGCTGGCAAACATAGGATCACAGACTGAAAAGCCCGATACCCAGCTTCTCGCAGCGATTTCGCGAACAGGCGAGTTAGGGGGTGCAATCGTTTATTTCAGCGACATGAGCCAATACGGATCTGGAGGAACGGCCACGCTAGAACAGAATGCTTCAGGATTCAGGCTCCTGGCCGTGGACCCAGCCTTCAGGCGCCGGGGCATCGGAAGATTGCTGTCCGAGGCATGCATTCAAAAGGCCAGAGACCGACGACAAGCCAACGTCGTGATCCACACGACCAGGGCAATGCAGCCCGCCTGGCGGATGTACGAGTCGCTCGGCTTCGAGCGCGCCACTGATCTCGACTTCATGCAGGAAGATTTGCCCGTATTCGGATTTCGTCTGGGACTGTAGAGCGGGAAGTCCACGCAGACACTCGCGAGCTTTTCGATGGCAGGGAGATCACACAATTGATCGCGAGAGTGGATCGCGTATCTTGGCGCGTCCCATCTGAGGGACGTCAGACACCACCGGTTCGGATCCAGACCTGACGAATGCACGACGAAGGATATATCAAGTTTGAGAGCGACTGGATGGAAGGCCCGTCGCCGGGTTGGTACAAAATTCAGGCACTTGCAGAGTGGCGGCAACGCATGTTCGAAGTTGGCCTGATAGGATCGCATCCCGACGGAATCGGCTACGGAAACATCAGCGTCCGGGACACTCCTGCCGACCAGTTTTTGATCACCGGATCCATGACGGGGCACATAAAGGAGCTCGGACCCGAACATTTCACTCGCATCACCGACTATGACTTTGACACAAATCGTGTCACATGCCGCGGCCCTGTCACAGCATCATCAGAAACGATGACTCATGCGGCCTTTTATCACGCTTCCCGCTCGATAAACGCAGTAATTCATATCCACAACGCAGATATGTGGCGGAAATACCAGGGCGTCATGCCTACTACCTCACCCAGCGTCGCCTACGGAACACCGGAGATGGCGTATGAGGTGGTTCGCCTTCTCAGGCAGAAAGAGCGCCCGGCGAGACAGCTTCTCATCATGGGCGGTCACGAAGACGGTGTACTCGCGTACGGCAACAGTCTAGGTCACGCCGCGTCCATTCTACTGAATTGCTGCGACCGCATGTTCAGGCCGGCGAAGAGCGGCTGAACCGGCCCGGAGCACCAACCTCACTGCGAGAACTACGCCTCGATCATCGAAATCAGCCGCTCAACGGCATACTCGACGAACGCCGGATCTTCTGCATTCAAGTTCAGCGACTCGACCTCAACGGTGTCAGGGATGTGCTCCTGAAGAGACTCCCAATACGCCTGGTCTAGTGGAGGATTGAACAGCGCTCCTCCTTCCGCTGAATAACTGCTGACTCCTTTCAGCGGCATCAGGAAGACAGCATTTCCACTCGTGTGCTGCAGTCGTTCTCCTATGCTGGCTGAAATTCTAGCCTGCTCCTCAGCATTCAAACGCGGGACAAAAACATAAGGCGAATGCCATACGATTTGATGATCGTCCCAGCCGTCAGGTATCTCATTCGGTTCACCAACCAGAATGCCAAGGTGCTCACTTCCGCCCGGGCAGATGACCTGCGGTAGGCCCAGCTTTCCGGCAACTGTGAGTCGTTCCGGACCCGATGCGCGCAGCGTTCCAAAAACGCCGTCGGCAATTTCTCCCATGGCGTAATCAAATACCCCGGTGATGATCCCCTCTTTCATCATCTGCTCCATGGCCTCACCACCGGCGCCGATTGCGTGGAACGTGATCACCTCGTAGCCGGCATCTTCGAATAGTTCGACGGCGTGCATCGCGCCCTGCGTGAGAACACCCAGGTTCGTGAGACCGATGACTCCTTTCGCCGTTGACTTCGTGATGCTTCGCTCAACCTGGGCCATACCCCAGGCGCAAGCTGCAGCATTGGCCAATATCTTGCGCGAGAACACGTTAAGGCCAAGTATGTCGCTGACTGAAAACATCATCGTGATGTCCTTGATGCCCACAAATGGCGAGGTATCACCCGATGCAGTGGTCGAGAGCATCACTTTGGGAAAGCCATACGGGAGCGCCTGAAGAACGGGAGCACATGTTGATGTGCCCTGTGTGCCTCCGAGCGAAACAACACCGTGAATCGCACCCGCCTGCTGAAGCTCCAACATTTTTCTGGTCGCACCAGCCACGACAAACGGGTTGGCTTTCGCGCGCGTCGGCTCGTTCAGCAATTCGGCCAGTGAACCACCTCCGGCTTCGATGATCTCCTCCTTCGTGACATCCGCTGCGATCGGCGAATCTCCAACGACGCCGATGTCAATCAGCATGGCCTTGCCACCCAGATCTTCAATCTGCTGGCGCATGAAGTCAGCTTCGGCGGCTTTCGTGTCGAGGGTGGCAAGGATCGCAATAGTCTTCATTCAGTCCCTCCTACTTCGAGAACCGCAATTCAGCAAATTCGGTGGCGGCCTGGGTGACGGCCCGTTCGATAGGCAGGCGCTCCGTAGACGAACCCGTCCAGAATCCGTGTCCCGAGGTGTGATCGAGCATGTACTGGGCATCTTCGGGGTTTTCCATCGCAGCCCCGTGAGCGATCAGAATCACGTCCGGATGGACAGCGCGGCATGCCGCATACGCTTCTTCGGTCTGCTCGGCGGTCTGTTCGATCGTGAGGCCGCTGTCATATCCTTTAAGGCCCCCTTTCGTCGTGCCAGCGTGGTAGCAGAAAATGTGGGGCTTGGCCTGCTCACACACCGCAATTGAGTCTTCGAGCGTAAACCCGAGGCCGATCGACACCATATCCATTTCCTCCCGGGCCAGCTTCAACATGTCGATTTCGTTCTGCAACGTGATTCCTGCAGAAGTCATCACCTTGTAGATCTCGGAATCATGGTCCACATATGAGATCGATGGTCCGATGTTCGAAACCGAGTTGACACCCATGTCCTTGCACTCCTGCAGCACCATGCGCATGTCCTTGAGCGGATCGTTGGCATTGAGGCAGGCACAGACGAATGCTTGGCCTGCCATCGCGGGCATGATGTCTTCGCGGGTATAGTCGAGCGTCTGGCGGTTTGAGTCCAGAATGGGCCACATCATGGACATCGTTCCCATTCCGTTTGCCCGCAGCCTTGCGCCTGAAAACGTGTTTACACAGTCAGTACCGCATTTTTCGAGCAATTTCGCCACGAGACCGCTTCCCGCGGACGAAATCATGATGGGTCTGCGCTGATCGACCTTGGCCTTGAGATTTGCCAGAATCTGCTCGGTGGAAATTCGTTTTGTGATCACGGATCAATGCTTTTTTGAATGTCGGAGAGAGAATAGGACGAGAGCCGCGTTCCCGCAACCGCCGCCAGTCAAACAACTGCAAAAGAATCTGGCCGGATCGGCTGAGAGGCCCTATTTTAAACCCAATATCGAACCTGCCAAATGCGGCAGCCTGATCGCATTTCAAGTCATTTCAAATCCGGCACTTCATTCATGCATCGTCGCCATACTGCTCTCCTTCTTAGCGCCACCCTGCTTCTCTTGGCCAGCCTCCCGCCTGCGAGCGCCACGGCACAGGAAGCCGACTCGATGATCACCCGAACGCTCGACCCCATCGTCGTCACAGCGGAACGCGTAGCATCGACACTCTCATCCTCAACTGTAGGCGTGTCGGTCCTTTCAGCGAGGGAACTGCGCAAATTGCCGAACCGAAACGCTTCGAGCCTTCTCGGATTCATCCCGGGGATGACCTTTCTGGACTTCGACGGAATGGGATACGCACCGCAGTCAGTCACCCGCGGGTTTTACGGTGGTGGTGAGGCCGAATATGTCATCCTGATGATCAACGGCAAGCCAGTCAACAATCTCGAAAACGGGATGATCAACTGGGAGCAGATTACGAATACCCCAGGTACTACAATCGAAGTGCTCCGAGGTGGAGCGTCGTCGGTCTACGGTGATGCAGCTATCGGGGCCGTAGTCAACGTGCGTACCGATGCTGTGCAGGAAACCACACGTCGCGTTGCCCTGAGTGGTGGAAATTTCGGCGTGCTCTCGGCCAACGCTGCCATGCAATCGGATCGATATTCGGCCCTCGTTGACTACGACGCCAGTGATGGTTTCCGCAACAACAGCGAGCGCTCGTCCGCTACGTTTCAGGGATCCTATGAGTTGATGGGTGATTCCGACAAGTCGTTGTCTGTCAACGGATCAGTGAATGTTAGAGAATTCGATACTCCAGGCCCGCTGCGCACTTCCGACCTCCGCGGAGATGGATCCGAGAGCCTCGCGTTTTTCCAGTTCGATGGTGTTGAGGAAGAGACCTATCGCGTCGGACTCGACGGTTCCTGGCGCCTGGATGCGGGACTCCTGAGGGCCAACGTATCGGGCGAACTTAGAAGCCAGGACATGGTGCGCACACTTCCACTAAGCGCAGACTTCGCCGATACGCAGGAGCGGAACGTCGACGCTTCCGGTGTCAGGGCTGGCATTCAATTGTCTGAACTGTCGCTGCCCCTTGGAATAGACAACAAACTGGTAATCGGAGTCGACGGTTTTGTCGGTTCTCTCGATACCGGCTACCACCACATTGCCACGGGAGGCCTCGGCGATGCCTATCTGGGAGCCTCAGGAGATCGTGGAGATCTGCTTTCGGATGGCACAGCCAACAGGAATGGAGGCGCAGGATATGCCCATCTGGAAATCAATCCCTCAGAGAGGCTGAACATTTCTCTCGGCGCTCGGGGCGACTGGATTAACGATTCGTTTGATGAAGTGGCGGGCCTCTCTGAAGCTGTCCCGTCTGCCTCACATTCTGCCTTGAGCCCAAAGGCCGGCCTCAACTACCGCTACAGTTCTTCTTCGAATCACGTCGGCAATGTGTATCTGAGTGCGAGCAAGTCATTCAAGGCTCCGACTCTGGACCAGCTTTATGACCTGAGGGCCTTCCCCGTCCCCTTCCCTCCTTTCGCCATCCAGATCTCGAATGCAGAATTGATTCCCCAGGAAGGCACGAGCTACGAAATCGGATTTTATCACCGCGTCGCTAGCTCCAGTGGCTGGTCAGCGATGATCAGCACGTCAGCGTACACAATCGACATGACCAATGAGCTGGACTTTTCGTTCGATACCTTTTCCAATGTCAACATCGGCGAGAGCCGCCATCGCGGAATCGAAACCGGGATAAAAGCTGATAATGCTGATTTTGGGTCGCTTTTTGTCAATTACACCCTTCAGGACGTGACCCACCAGGTAGGCGAGAACAAGGGAAATGCGGTCAAAGCCATTCCACGTCATGCGTTCAGCAGTGGCGTCATGACGGACTTCGGTCCCGTATCGGCGAGCGTTGTGCTGCGGGGTACGCGTAAGACGTACGTGGATGACGCCAACACGACCGAACTGGATGACTACGCCACTGTGGATGCGCGTGTCTCTTATTCCCGCGGGGACTATTTACTCTCGCTCGATGTCTTCAACGCTCTGGACAAGGAGTACGACAGCACGGCCTATCAGGACCCGGCTGGCTCTGATGTACTGTTCATTTTCCCGGCGGCGACCCGAACGGTTGCACTGGGAATTGAAATCAGCTTTTGATGATGCCTTGTGTCGTGTTCAGATCTTTGCACTTCCGGCTTCAACCCCGTTTCTTTTTGATTCTTCTCCCACGAATTACCCACCCGCATGCACATGCCTTCCTACTCCCGGTTCCACGTCGCAACGACGGGAATTCTCCTGATCTCGTTGCTTCTGATTTCCGCCGGATGCAACGAGTCATATGAAACGGCCTCTGACGACATGACGACTGAATCAGATAACCCGCACCTGATCACATTCGAAGGAACCGAAGGACCGGGTGTCGGCAAGCACATCGTTATGCTCGCAGGGGATCACGAATATCGCTCAGAAGAGATCCTTCCCGCCATGGCGCGTATTCTGGCCCGGCACTACGGATTCAAAACCAGCGTCTTCTTCACGCTCGATGAAGAGGGGTACATCCAGCCCGGAAGTTCAATCATAAAAGGCCTTGAAGCGCTGGAAACGGCAGATCTGATCGTCATGGGGCTTCGCTTCCAGAACTTTCCCCATGCGGAAATGCAGCACATCGTCAATTATCTGGACCGGGCCGGACCCGTCATCGGACTCCGGACGTCGACCCATGCCTTCAAAGATATCGAGGGCGAATTCGAGAAGTACAACTGGGATTACGAAGGAGAAGAGTACTTCAAAGGCTTTGGACGACAGGTTTTGGGCGAAACGTGGGCCGGACATTACGGAACGAATCACCAGCAGAGCTCTCTCGTGATACCTGTCGGGGAAGATCACGTCATCTTCCGTGGTGTCGCCGATATGCACGTTCAGTCCGGCGGGTACTTCGCCGATCCGATGCCTGACTCACATATCCTAGCCCGAGGGACTGTCCTCGATGGCATGAGCGCCGATTCACCTCCTGCTGGCGACAAGGAACAGGTCCCTGTCGTCTGGACACGATCCTACGAAGGAAGTGATGGCCAATCCGGGCGCGTTTTCACGACGACACACGGAGCTGGGGAAGACTTTCTCAATGACGGCTTCCGCAGAATGCTGATCAACGCGGCGTTCTGGGCGCTATCGATGGAAGATGCCATCGAAGCCGACAGCAACATCGATTTTGTTGGACCCTACAATCCTGTCGAGTTCGCGTTTGATGGCTACCGCCTGGGCGTACGGCCTTCAGATATGGCAGCATGGGACTCGCCGATCATGGACGCTTCGAAACCGACAACGCGAGAACCCACCGCTGATGTTGAATAGTCCCACCCAGCCCACCACTCAATTCTCCCCACCTCAATTCTCCGCATGATTATGAAAATCGGGAATACGCCTTGTTTAATTTTGATTGGGCTTCTATTCACATCCATCGCAGGGTGCCAGCCAGATCCTGTAGTCGAATTGAACGAAGGAGATCACATTGTATTGATCGGCAATTCGCTCGCTGACCGAATGCAACACGATGGTTGGCTCGAAACGTATCTGCAGAACGAGCTGTCCGGACGCGATCTTGTTTTCCGGAATCAGGGCTTTTCCGGCGATCGAATCGATCACCGTCCACGAAGCGTGGGATTTCCAACAGTGGATGAGTATCTGGCGCATTCGGGCACCGACGTCATTTTCGCAATGTTCGGATACAATGAGTCGTTTTATGACGACGCGGATGGATTCGGGCAATCATTGACGCAGTGGGTCGACAGTACACAGGCGAAGACGTATACGGGCGATGGCCCACCACGTATCGTGCTGTTCTCGCCGATCGCATTTGAAAACCTGGGGGACCCCAACCTTCCCGATGGAGCCGGGCACAACGAACGGCTGGCAGCTTACACGGCCACGATGGCGTCCGTTGCTGAGGCGAAAGGGGTCGATTACGTCGACCTGTATCATCCATCACTGGCAGCCTATGAAGCTTCCGATAAACCGCTGACGATAAACGGTGTCCATTTGAATCGTGAAGGCAACCGACGAATCGCTGAAATTATTGCGGAAGCCGTGCTCGGGTGGACGCCTTCTGTTTCAGAATCAAAGCTGGAACGGATTCGCCAGACGGTTGTGGAAAAAAACTGGCACTGGTTCAATCGATACCGGGCAACCGACGGCAACGATGTCTGGGGTGGTCGCTCCCTCCTTGCATTCACGAACGGTCAGACCAATTACGACGTGCTGAATCACGAGTTGGATCAGCTCGACGTCATGACGGCCAACAGGGATGAGGTCGTCTGGGCCGCCGCGCGTGGACGTACCATCGAGGCTGATGATTCGAATGTACCACCTCCCGTGAAGGTTCAGACGAACCTGGGTGAAGAACAACTGCAGGGCGGTGAAAGCAAAACAGGTTCCATTGAATACGCGACGGCTGAAGAATCGATGGCCGCAATGATTCTTCCGGATGAGCTGGAGGTCAATCTGTTTGCCTCCGAGGAGATGTTTCCCGAACTGGTGAACCCCGTTCAAACGGCCGTCGATACCAAAGGTCGCCTCTGGGTCGCATCGTGGGCCACCTATCCCAAGTGGGAGCCTCTCAAGGAAATGGACGATCGCCTGTTGATTCTTCCCGATGAAAATCGGGACGGCGTGGCTGATACCGTCATCACATTCGCCAAGGTGCACAATCCTACAGGATTCGAATTCTGGAACGGTGGCGTGATCGTGGCATCCGTGCCCAACCTGCTATTTCTCAAAGACACCGATGGCGACGACGTGGCCGACGTGCGCATCGAGTTGATGGGCGGTCTGGGTTCAGCTGACACCCACCATTCAGCCAACGGTTTTGCCTACGGCCCTGATGGATTCATGTATTATCAGCGCGGAGTCTTCAATATTTCCAATGTTGAAACCCCGTGGACCACAAACCAGGAATCGGATGTGTCCGGGATGTACCGATTCAATCCCCGCACACACGAATTCAGCTTCCATGCGGACAACTCGCCCAATGCCCACGGCACTTCGTTTGATTACTGGGGGTATCACTACGCAACGGATGCCACAGGGGGCAGAGCGTATCAGGTGGTACCCGCCGACGACGGCGGATTCAGGATGAGAAAGCTTCTGGATCATACGGTTCGACCCGTAACCGCCAGTGGAATAATCTCGAGTTCGCATCTTCCTCCTTCGATGGAAGGCGATTTCATTCTACTTAATGTCATCGCGTTTCTGGGTATCAAGCAATACAACCTTGATTTCGATACCAATACCGGATTCGTGAACGGAACGGCGACCGAAGACATCATGGACTCTGTAGACATGAACTTCAGGCCGGCTGACTTTGAGGTTGGAGACGATGGAGCACTCTATGTCGCAGACTGGGCAAATGCCATCATCGGTCATATGCAGCACAACGTGCGCGACCCGAATCGGGACCATGAACATGGCCGCATCTACCGCATCACGGCTCCCGGTCGCCCTCTGTCTGAGCACGTGGACATTGACGGTCAACCCATTGAAGCGCTTCTCAAAGCACTCGAACATCCGGTGAACGGAGTTCGCTATCGCGCCCGGATCGAGCTTTCAGAACGGGATACGGATGAAGTGATTGCAGCCACAAACGAATGGCTGTCACATTTCAATCCTCGTTCGAGCGCCGACGCCCACCACATTCTGGAAGGACTCTGGTTGCATCAACAACACAATGTTGAGAATCGAGACTTGCTGGCGCAGGTGCTGGCTTCTCCCGTAGCACATGCCCGCATCGCTGCCCAGCGCGTGGAACTGCTGTGGGACCACGATTCGTCTGCTCTGGCCGAAGCGCTGGATCGCTCCCCGTTTGATATGTCCGAGGAAGCGCTCGACGAACGGTTTGAAGAAAAAATGGAAGACGGACTGATCGTTGTCCGGACCGTGATGGAGCAAATGCGATATGACCGGCCGAAGTTTGCGGTAACAGCCGGGGAACAGGTGAAACTCCGGTTCAAGAACAACGATTTCCTGCCTCATAATCTCCTGATAGTAAATCCGGGAGAAGGCGAAACGGTCGGAGCTGCGGCTGATGCCATGGGAAGCTCAGGCTTCGACAATGGATTCATTCCGGACGGACAGATCATTCTGGCCGCGACCGACCTGATCAACCACGAAGATGAGCAGATCATCGAATTCACTGCTCCCCTCGAGCCAGGTGTTTACGACATCATTTGCTCTTTCCCCGGTCACAGGGGCACGATGAACGGCAAAATGACCGTCCTGGCACCCGAAGAGTGAGAGGACTCGACGAACGAACACGGCCCAGCGGCACTTGCTGATCAGACCAGATTCAGGTCCACCCATCCCGAATCGGGATCGTTACCGCTGCAATCAAGTCCTGCCTTGATGCGATAGACGTGCACACAGTGACGTCCTTTATAGACGGCTGGCGATCCATCTGGAATATCGACCTGAACGCTCCACTCATATTCCTGATTGGCACTCAGCATTTCCCGGCCACTGACCCCAACGTCTACGCTTACAGTGGTCGTGTGGGCCGTTTCATCGCCCATATGTGTCATATTCCCCTGCTGGTCATAGCAATTGCGGCTGGCGGGGATCCGGACTTCTTCATGCCCTTCCAAAAACAGGTACACGCGTGCCACATCCAGAGGAGCATCGCCAACACTGGCTTTGACTTTCACTTCAAACGGATCGGTGAATGAAGGAGCTGCTGCCTCAATCCAGACTTTCGCGCCCCCACCCGTCAGAGCGTTGGTAAAGGATTTAACCTTGTCGAAAATTCCCATGGTTCTAGTCGGTATCCGTTCTGAATGGTGACGCGGGCAATCCGGCACCATTGTAAAGGTTTGCGCGGTCCGGATTGTCGGCCCAGGCATACCTGACAGATACAGGACTGGCCACATCCGTGCTCGACACCGTTACCGATGTGCCGTCAATCCTCGCATCTGCCCAGTGGTAAATGCCGTCGGCACCGGCGATGGCAAATCCCCCCAACTCTCCTCCGCGGGCTTCTAGACCCGATCCGGCGTGGTCATATTCTATCACAATCGACGAACCGTCAATGGTGTGCGAGGCATACACCGGACCCGAATATTCAAGCTCCTCGCCATAGGTGAAGTACCGCGCAGCGAGGGAAAGACGAAGACCGACATCCTGCTTGTTGCGCGGGTGAATGTCGTTGGCTTCTCCGATGTCAATTATGACCGCCTCACCGGCTTTGTCGAGTTCCAGCGCCGCAGACTGGGATTCCCGCAACACCGCCCACAAACTCTCAGTTGGTTCGTCATGAGCCTGCCTGAAGTTCGCAAGCTGCACCCACAAAAATGCCGCATCCGGAGCGCCGAACAGCTCTCGCCAGCTTGAAATCATCGATTTGAATTGGTCCGCGTAAGCTGTTGGATCGCCCTCATTGAAGGCATTTGATTCACCTTGATACCAGATATACCCCGTCATCGGGTAAGGAAGAATCGGATGAATCATCTTGTTGTAAAGCAGCGTCGGCGACTGGTTGGGAGGTGTTGTGCTGCCGGATCGGAATGCTCCGGCTTTGAATTGCCACGTTCCCTCCAGCGATTTTTTACCGGAGTAGGTTTCCAGCCAGAGTTCGCTTGCGTCTCCGCGAATTCCTCCCAATCCCCCTCTGTCTTCAGCCCGAACGGCAATGACATTGGTCCCTGAGTGAAGGACTCCGGCAGGAACGACGTATTCGCGTGGATTATTCCAGGCGGTGTTCGTGCGACCTACCTCGACACCATTTACCCAGGAAATATCGGCATCGTCAATGCGTCCGAGTCCAAGGATCACGTCCGAATCAGCTATTTCGGAGTCTGATAGTTCTAGAGAAAGCCGGTACCATGCGATCCCGTCGTAACCGTCGAGGCCCTGCTGTTCCCATTCGCCTGGAGCGTTGATGTTCAACCAGTCCGAGGTATCCAGGGCAGGGTCAGCCCAATGAGCGAGGCCATCAACAAGTCCGGCGTCCGTTTCCGGTAAATCCCCCATTTTTTCAGTCAGCCTGGCGATGAGCTCCTCTTGGTTGATTCTCTCCTGCTCCCGGAAGTTGCGGACCACATCTTCGCCAAGTGTTTCGACACTCATCCAGGCCTCCACACGTGATCCCCCCCAGGAAGTGTTCAGAATTCCGATAGGAACATCGACATGTTTTCTGAGCTCGCGGGCGAAATAATATCCGACCGCTGAAAAATTAGCCACGTGATCTGGATCCGCGATCTGCCAGTCGCCACCTGCCAGTTCATTCTCAGGAGTGTCGGAATATGATAGCGGCACCTTGAATTGGCGTATCATCGGATCATCTGCGGCGGCAATCTCTGCCTCAGCATCATTCGAGTTGGCTACAATCCATGCCATGTTCGATTGGCCAGAAGCGACCCATACGTCTCCGAACCAGATGTCGGACACATTTATGGTCGTTTCTCCATCTGAAATAGCCATCGAATGAGGGCCTCCAGCCTCTCGAGGCGTAAAGTCTACCTGCCAGCGTCCATCCCGGCCACTTGCCTCTGAATGTGATTCATTGCCCAGAGTGACGGTCACCTCAGTCCCTGCCGGAGCATAACCCCAAACAGGAAAATCAGAATCGCGCTGCGCAATCATCGAGTCCGAAATCAATCGGGAAACGCGAAATGTGTGGTCAACTGGCTCAGACGAATGATCGTCCACGTACTGGTCCATGCATCCTGCCAGAAGCAGGAGGCACAGGGCCCAGATATTCAAGGCTCTGAGGGATTTCAATTTCTGACTCCGGATGATGTGAGCTCAGTGCATTCCGCCACGGGGTGAGACATGATCATATCGGGATGTCTGCCTGAGAGAAGGTGACACCGGCAACGTCCGGCTCACCAGCCGCGGTCATATGGGATTGTACGAATTTCCACCCACATGAAATGCGAGATCATTGAAATGCACGAATGCCATCAGGATAGCAGCCCAACCCGGCAGGTTCGAGAGTGAAACGTGCTGGAGGGCCGATCGGCCTACTTGATCAGAGACTCACTCAGCTCTTACCCGTCCGTTTCTTTCCGTGGACCTTTATCTCCCGTGTCTTTCTTTCAGACGTCTTTTTCGCTTTCCGATCGCCCGAAGCTTTCTTACCTGACCTCGGGAGACCACCCAGGCGTGGACTGGTTTTGAGTACACGGATCAGATCCTCGTTCTGCACGGGTTTGCTCAGGAATTCGTTCATTCCGGCATCTTCGCACAGTTGACGATCTTCCTTCATGACCGCAGCCGTCAGCGCAATGATGTACGGTAGGCGCTCAGGTGAAAGTGTTTTAATCAGATGTCTCGTTGCTTCGAGCCCATCCATTACCGGCATGTGCATATCCATCAAAATGACATCGTAATCGCGTTTTTCAATCTCAAGAATTGCCTGCTTTCCATCGGAAACGACATCAGGCTTGTACCCCATGCGTAGCAATGTTTTTTCAAACAACATCTTGTTGATCTCATTGTCCTCGGCCAGCAATATTCTCAGCGGATATTTGGTGGCGAGCAGGGTCGTTGTGTCTTGTTCCAGAGGAGCTTCGTCGGCTTCTTTTACACGTGCGCCAGTGATCGCTTCCTTGAAGGCTTCGAACAGATGCAATTGTTTTATCGGCTTACTGATTCGGGCACAAAAAGCATCCGTTTGGAACATGGCATTGAGTCGTTCACTCATCGGCGTCAGAAGTATGAGCGCCAGATTGTCTGATCCCGGCAGGGCCTTCAGTTCATTCGCCAGCAGGAAGGCATCCATGTCGCGCATGTCGGTGTCGAGCAGGGCAACGTCAAATACACTTCCTTCTTCGATCAACCCAAGTGCTTCGGCACCGGAAGGAACTACCGTCACTTTCATACCCCAGGATTCCATCTGCTCCTGAAGCATCATTCGATTGGTCAGGTTGTGCTCAACCAACAATACACGCGATTCCTTCAGTTCAGTCAGGAATCCAGACAGTGAAGGCAGGTTGCCATTGTGTGATATTTCTGACGCGGAAATGGTGAAGTGGAACTTCGATCCCACGCCGGGTACGCTCTCAACCCAGATCTCGCCACCCATCAATTCAGCAAACTCCTTGCTGATCGTGAGCCCCAGCCCGGTGCCGCCATACTTACGTGTTGTCGACGAATCGGCCTGTTCAAACGACTCAAACATGCGTTCGACGCGCTCAGAAGGAATACCAATCCCCGTGTCGGATACCACAAAGTGAAGTTTGCAATCTTCGACCCCGTCAAAGACGTTATTCCCGCTTGTTGCGGGCTGAACGCGAACGGAAATCTCTCCAGTCTCGGTGAACTTGACGGCGTTTGAAATCAGATTGACCAGAATCTGGCGGAGGCGAGTCGCATCGCCCGAGACAAATTCAGGTACCCGCTGATCGATCAAATGCGTTAGAGCGAGGTCCTTTTCCTCGGCCCTCATGGTCATCAGCTCCAGTGCTTCTTCCACACACTCTCGAACGGAAACTGGTTCGTCCTCGAGCTCAATTTTTCCTGCCTCGATCTTGGACAGATCCAGAATGTGATTAATGACCTTGAGCAGCGACTCTCCGCTGGTTCTAATAATATTTACGTACTCGCGCTGGACACGACCCAGATTTTCATCGAGCAATAGATTGGTGAATCCGATCACACCGTTCATGGGAGTGCGGATTTCATGGCTCATGTTGGCCAGAAACTCGCTTTTTGCCCGAGTGGCGCCCAGGGCTTCTTCTTTGGCTTCTACCAGAGCGTGATTGGTCTTGCGCAACTCCGCAGTCCTGGCAGTAACGGTTTGTTCGAGCTCTTCTTTGCGCTTCTTGAGTGTGTGTGTCTGGAACTTGATGTATCCATAAAACGCACATCCCGCACTGGCCCCACATAGCAACAAGAACCACCATGTGAGCCAGAATGGCCCCATTATTTCAAACTGGTAGGCCGCTGCCCTTCCGTTCCAGACACCATCGCTGTTCTTTGCCCTGACCAGAAAGGTGTACGTGCCAGAAGGCAGATTGGAATAAGTAGCACTTGTCAGGTCGGTTTCGGGAGACCAGCTTTCGTCAAATCCATCGAGCATATACTGGTAACGCACCCCTTGCGGTGAGGTGTGACTGACTGCGTTGAAGTGGAAGGTCAGATAGTTTTTATTATGGGGAAGACAGAGGTTCAATGGCAGTCCGCTCCATTTACTGAACCCTTCGGAATAAGCATCCCAATTGCCCTCCTCCAGAAAGAGCTGCAACCCTGTTATGCGCGTTTGAGGCTCTATTTCGTTTACGCTGTCTTCGGTCGGATCGAATTTGGTGAGTCCTTCGATAGTGCCAAACCAGAGGCTTCCATCATCTGCCATGTACGCTGCATGATGATTGGTTTCAATTCCGACAAATCCCTGGGCCCTTCCATATGACCGCACACGCTTTTTACCGGTTCGCTTGTACAGCGGGACATCAATCCTGTTGACGCCCCGATTTGTACCTACCCAGAGGTCTCCTAAATCGTCGAACATCAGGAAGTAGGTCATCTCGTCATTCATTCCTTCGGGTATTCCGAAGTAGTCGAACGAGGATTCAATGTCTCTGGCATGGCGATCGAGAACGTACAGACCGGTTTCGGTCCCGATCCACATATCCCCATCGGAGTCGACTTTGATGTCCGAGATCCAGACCTCATCAAGTGCCTCACCCGATTCAAATGGAACGAATTCATTTCCGTCATAAAGGTCAATTCCTGTCGACGTACCAAGCCATAACACACCCGATTCGTCCGGGAAGACCGCCTGAATCGTTCCGTCATCAGGATTCGCCGTGTTTTCCAGAAGAGTGTAGTCTGCACCATCATATTTGATCAGACCTTCCCCGGTACCAGCCCAGATCGTA
>Ga0209992_10002214_pt1 | contig 18311 bp, 21 predicted proteins | sample 2SBtaG_2_FD_182564 | JGI IMG/M metagenome (GOLD analysis project Ga0209992, IMG submission 182564) | Deep subsurface microbial communities from Kolumbo volcano to uncover new lineages of life (NeLLi) - 2SBTROV12_ACTIVE470 metaG (SPAdes)... | ecosystem: Environmental > Aquatic > Marine >... | reverse complement strand
GAGCCCACGTTGACGATGCGTCCGGCGCCCCGTTCGATCATGTCGGGCAACACCTCTTGGGCCAGGACCATGGGCGCCACCAGGTTGATCGTCGTGAGATCGGCCAGGCCCTGGGCGCTCTCCTCCGCGAAGGGTCTGAAGCTCATCACGCCAGCGATGTTGACCAGGGCGTCAATGCCGCCGAGGTGTTCTCGCGCCTGTTCCACCAGTGGCGCCAGACTGTCGAGCTTGGAGATGTCCCCGGCCAGCACATGGGTCGAGCCGGCGCTCTCGCTCAGCTTCTCTTGCAGCGGCCGCAGACGATCGAGGGTGCGATCGATGAGGACCAGGTGGGCGCCCCGTGCAGCGAGCTGTTGGGCTACGGCTTGGCCGATGCCACCGGCGGCGCCGGTGATCAAGATGCGTGACGATGAGAGGTTCATCAGGAGTTCTCCTGGTTGCCTGAGCGTGTGAACGGCGAGAGCGAGCGGAAGATGTCGCCATAGAGGTGGTAGAAGGTGTGGGCGCAGCGGGCCACATGGGCCTGCTCGTCGGGACACTCGATCTGCTGCACCAGGTCACCGAAGAACGACACGTGGGAGATGTCCAGGTCGCCGTGGGTCAGCAGGTAGGTGAAGGCGTTGTCCGGCAGGCCCAACGAAGCCTTCAGGGCCTGGGCTGCCGCAGTGGCCGCTCGCACGCTGGTCCCCTCGAGGACGTGGACCATGCCCAGAAAGCCGATGGGGTTGCGGCGGCTGATCAGGTCGTAGGCGTAGGCGACCATGACGTCGCAGGCGTGCTCGGGCTCGCCCTCACGAACAGCGCAGGCGTCGCCGCCCGCCGCGTCGATGTCGTTGAGGATCCACTGGTCGTGGCCCTTCTCCTCGGCGATGTACTCGCAGAGCGCGGCCTGCAACCAGGGGCGACTGGAGCCCACCGCGGCGCCGGTGGCCATGAGCAGAGGCACGGTGTGCCTGACGTGATGGTAGGCCTGGGTGAGAAAGGCCACGTACTCCTGGCGGGTCAAGGCCCCGACCTGGGCTGCTCGCACGAAGGGGATCTCCAGCAGCTCCTGCTGGTCGGCCGCTGTCGCCGCTGCGAGTTGATCGAAAACGGTGAGCTGGATGGCGCTGGTCATGACGCCCTTTCTGAATGGGAGAGCAGGCTGGTGGGCGCTGCGAGACGTGCTGCGAATGCCGCCGCGATGGCTCGTCGGCGGGGTCGGCCGTTGGCGGTCCACAGACCATTGGCCTGGCTGAACGGCTCGGCGGGAAAGAGCCAGCGGGCAGGGCGGGCGTAAGCGGGCAGGACGAGCGACGCCTGCTTCAGTCGGCTCAGCAGATCGCTCGCAGCCGAGGGATCCACAACCACCAGGGCCGTGGGGGCTTGCAGCCCATCGCCGAAGACGACGACCTGGGCGACGCCGTCCACCGCTGCCAGCTCGGCTTCGATCCATTCGGGCGAGAGGTTGCGCCCATAGGCCGTGCAGAAGCGGTTGTCCTTGCGCCCGGTCAGGTAGAGGTAGCCGTCGTCGTCGAAGTGCCCGAGGTCGCCGGTGGCCCACAGCTCGCCAGCTGGCACCGTGGCCTCGCCGTCGAGGGTCGCCGACAGGGTCGATCCTCCCACGAGCACTTCGCCCTCTGGGGACAGCACCACCTGGGTGTGTGGTAACGGGCGACCGACGCTGCCCACCCGGGATGCTCCGGGCACGTTGAGGCAGACCACCGAGGCGCACTCGGACAGCCCGTAGCCTTCGCAGGCGGGGAGACCGACGCGCCTCGCCCGATGGAGCAGCTCTGGTGCGATGGCGGCGCCGCCCACGCCCACGAAGCCGAGCCTGGCCGGAGCGGCCCGGTGTTCTCGTTCGAGGGTCTGCACCAACGTGGTCAGCACCTGGGGCATGGTGATGATCGAGCTGGCCTGACAGTCCTCAAGGGAGCCCAGCAGGGTCGGGCCATCGACGGTGGTCATGTCGGCTACGCCCATGGTGGCCCGGTCAGGCGTCAGGACGCAGCCTCCGGCGAGCAGGGTGCGCAGCAGGCCGCCCACGGTCTCCAGCAGAATGGCTGGCGGCAGCAGGGAGAGGTGTCGCTCGGCAGTGCTGGTCCCGATCACGTCCGCCAAGGAGCGGGCCACGTCGAGCAGGGCCTGCTGTCCCAGGCAGACGCCCTTGGGCTGGCCGGTGGAGCCGGACGTGAACGTGATCACGGCGATGTCGTCGCCGGGAACCCTGGTCGCCGAGGCGCGTTCTGGCTGGGGGGCAGCGAGTGTGGACAGCTCGTCGTCGAGGATCAGTTCGGGTGCGGCGCAGCTCAGGGCGTGCGCCTGCTGCTCCGGCGAGAAGAAGCTGGGCACCACCAGCACGGCCAGTCCCGCGCGCCAGGCGGCGAGCTGCAAGACGTTGGTCATCCAGGGGTCGCGCTCGGCGAGGGCCACCGTGGAGGCTCCCGTGGATCTGAGCCAGCGAGCCACGGAGTCGGTGAGGTCGAGCAGCCCGTCCGCCGAGAGGGTGCGGCCCGCCAGATCGTCGAGGACGATGGCCGGGCCCCGCTCGCGCAGAGCGTGCTGAAGGGCAGTCCAGAGCGGCCTGTTCATCAGGCGCTGATCCGCTGCTGGTCTTGCAGGGCGCGGGCCTGGGCCCACAGCGCTGACAGCCGCCGGGTGAGTCGCGGATTGGCTTCGCACCGGGCACAGAGATCGACGATGTCCATGACGGCCACACGAGGTTGGCAGGCGTAGTAGCTGCCCCAGTCCGCGAGAGCGTCGCCCAGTCTGGTGCCGTCCGCCTGTCCCAGATCCGTGATCTTCGCGCCGAGTCGCCCGAAGACCCGGCGAGTGGCTGTGGTTGCGGTGAACACGGCATAACGAACACCCCTCTGATCCAGAACCTGGGCCAAAGTGGACACCAACGCCGTCGCGGCTCCCGGCTGCAAGGCAGAGAGGTTGCCCACTTCGGCCAGGCTGCTGCGAGGAACCCCGTGTCCCATGCGGGAGGCCATTCGCGCTTCGATGGGTTCTTCCAGGTAAGCCTCGAGAAAGAGCGGTCTGGCGTCGGGGTGGGTATGTCCGATGACGCCGAGCAGCTCCCCGGAGCGGTCTTCCAGGCCCAGGAGAGATTCGTGAAAGTGCTCGATATGAGCGTCGTGCACCCGTTCGTATACCTGGGCCACGCAACGCTCGAGTCGTTGGCGTCCTTCCTGGTGAGGGCCCGCGAGTCGGGTGAGCACTGGTGCCTCGATGGTCGGGCGACTCGTGGTCGGTTGCTTGGGGGTGGGTCGTGTGAGCATGGGAGATCTCCAGGGGTGCGGCGTCGGGCTCCTACACATACGACTGATACACGGGGAAACTGACGGATCCTTGGGTTACGGTCGTGTCATCCAGCGGAGTCTTCTCGGGATCGGCGATCCGGCGTCCGGCCGTGTCCGGGCCCGGATGACAGACCCGTCATCTTCGCGCGCCCTCCTCAACATTCAGACTGGGATGCACTGTGGAACCCCCGCCGACCATCTCTCGCATTCTCGTCGTCGACGACGATCCCAAGATCCGCTCGTTCTTGAGTCGCGGACTGATCGAGACCGGGTGGCATTGCGAGACCGCCCCTGACGGCGAGACCGCCTTGGAGATGTTGCGCTCCCAGCCCTTTGATCTGGCCTTGCTCGACATCATGTTGCCCGGCCTGCAAGGCTGGGAGGTCATGGAGACCCTGCGCGGCGAGGGCATGACCCTGCCGGTGATCTGGGTCACGGCCAGAGACGCGCTCGACGAGCGCATTCGCGGCCTGCAGATGGGAGGCGATGACTACGTGGTCAAGCCCTTCGCTTTCGATGAGCTGCTGGCTCGCATGACCGCTGTGCTCCGCCGGCACCGCCTGGCTGTACCGGTTGTTCTGGGCGACCTCCAGATCGACGTGGCCGAGGGCAAGGTCAGCCGCGCGGGGCTCCCTCTCGACCTGACCCGCACCGAGTACGGCCTGCTGCGCAAACTGGTCGAACACCACGGCCAGGTGGTGGGTCGGGACACGTTGCTTCAGACGGTCTGGGGCATCGAGTTCGACCCGGGCACCAACATGGTCGACGTGCACATCCGTCGCCTGCGCAAGAAGCTCGACGAGCCCTTCGATCGTCCCCTGATCCACACCGTGAGAGGCGCCGGCTATGTCATCGAAGACCGGAGCTGACACACGCTGGTCGTTGACCGACCGGCTGACCGTGCTCTTCGCCGGGGCGACGAGCGCCCTGATCGCCTTGTATGCCGTGTGGTCGGCGTACTTTGTTTTCGACTCCATGCGCGGAGACCTGGACGACTTTCTCGAGCACGAGTCCCAGGAGCTGGCGCTGGTCTTGAGCCGCTCCGATGGCAGCGACGCCCAGGCCTTGCTGGCCACCGAGGACATCGCTGAAGTGACCAGCGAGCCGCCGTGCGCCTTTCGGGTGCGCCGGGCTGACGGGAGCATCGTGGCCGAGGCCGGACTTGCGGCCTTGCTGGAAGCCATCGAGACACCCATCGATCCTGAGGCCAGCACCCGCGAGCGCTTTTGGAGTGACGGGCAGATGACCGCCACCCTCGACGAGAGCAGGTTTGGCTTCGCCGTCGAGGTCTTCGTGGACACCCGCTCCTCGTTGACGGAGCTGCAGCGCTATCTGCTGTCGGCGTTGGTCGTCTTCCTGATCGCGGTGGTTCTGGCAGGGCTGATGGGGCGCTGGGTCGCGGCTCGAGGGCTGTCAGGCCTGCGAGAAGTCGTGGCTCGTGCGGGTGACGTCGAGTTCTTGTCAGGGGGGGCGAGGTTGCATCTCGACAAGGCCCCCGCAGAGGTGGCGGCCGTCGGGCTGGCCCTGAATCAGATGGTCGAGCGCATCGACTCCGGTCTCGATTCCATGCGCACGTTCACCGCCGGGTTGGCCCACGAACTGCGGGCGCCCTTGCAGAACCTCGTGGGCGAGATCGAGGTGGTGCTGTTGTCCCACCGAGAGCCCGACGAGTATCGCACCGTGATGAAGAGCAACCTCGACGAGCTGCACGAGCTCTCCGACGCGGTGGACAACATGATCGCCTTCTGCCGTACCGCGGCTCCCCAGCCCCAGGTCACTCAAGTGCAGCGAGAGGCCTTCGATCTGGCCGACGAAGTGGAGCTGCGCCTGCGGCGAGAACAGCGCTCTGGAGAGCGCAAGGGCGTCAAGGTGGAGATCAGCAAGACGGGCAACACCGAGCTGGTGGCCGACCGGGAGGCCTGTCTGCGGGTGGTGCGCAATCTGGTGGGCAACGCGGTGCACTGGTCGTCCTCGGGCGGCAAGGTCACCGTGCAGCTGACCGGGCGAGGCGACCGCATCGTGGTGCAGGTGTCCGACGAGGGGCCCGGGGTTCCGAGCGAGTTGGGCGAACGGGTCTTCGAACCCTTCGTCTCCGGCCGCCAGCGAGAGGGAGAGCGGGCTGGCTACGGACTGGGCCTGGCCATCTGTCGTTCCGCAGTCGATCAGCAGGGCGGCGAGCTGGCGTTCGAGAATCTTCCCGACAGAGGCACGATGTTCACCGCGTCGTTCCCTCGGCGAGCGCCCGCTGCTTGAGTCCGCTGCTCGCAGCATGAGATGCCTTACACTGTTCGCCGCCTGGCCCACTTGAGGACGCTCCATCACTCAGCAACCGAAACATGCCCCACGACTTCTGGCGTTGATGCTGTGCGCGGGGCTCTGCGCTTGCTCTGTGGTACACACCCGCTTCGGTCTTGCTGTCCCTGGCGATGAAGCTCTTGATCATCTGCAACCTGGGGTGACCACTCGGGCCGAGACCGTGGTGTGGCTGGGCGTTCCCGAAGAGTATCGGGCACCCCGGGAGGTCGATCGGGCCCGGGCCATCCAGGTGCACGCCACCCAGGTCGTCGAGGAGAGAAATCTGCTGCAGCGCCGACGGCTGACCTGGATCCAAGAACTGATCGACGTCCGCACGCTCAGTATCGTGCCCCTGTTCAGCCTGCTCACCTACAAGTGGACCACCCATGGCTATGACCGGGTGGTGGTGACCTTTGACGCAGCCGATCGCGTGGAGCATGTAGCCGTGAGCCGGGAGTTGCCTCTGTGAAGACCTGTGATCCATGGCCGCGCGCGTTGCTGCTGCTGGCCCTGCTGCTGACCACCGCGGCGTCCCCGGGCTGCTTCTATGTGGGCGGCAAGGCTTCGCTCGGCCCCAGCTTCGATGAGGCCCTGGTGGCTCGCATCGTCCCCGGGCAGTCAGACAAGACGGACGTGTTGGGTTTGCTGGGACCGCCCAGCGAGTTCATGAAGCCCGAGCTGGCCGTGGCCCTGCTCGACGACAGCAGCCGCTTTCACGGTGCCCTCGAGGTGGCCCGTCGAGCCGCCGACGTCTGGACCTGGCAACGGGACACCCTCGACGGTGACGGCACTCTCTTGCTGCTGTTCAGCTGGGTCGAGTTCGCGGTGGACAGCGAGGTGGTGGTGATCTTTTTTGACGAGGACGGCACGGTGAGCCACGTGGCCCAGGGTGCAGGCCGATCCGCGCTGGAGCAGCAGTCATGAGCCGCCCGCGAGTCTCTCTCGCAGGGTGCCGGTGGCTCTGCTGTCTGTGGCTCCTGGCAGCCCTGCCGAGCTGCGTGGTCTTTCACGATCGGGCTGGAGTCCCTGTCGACCCCGATGTGCTCGACACCCTCGTGGTGGGAGAGACCGAACGCTTCGAAGTGCTGGCCTTGATGGGCGCTCCCACGGGGACGTACGACGCCGACCTGCTGGCCACCCTGATGGAGTTCGGTGGCACCGAGCGCCCGTCGGGAACCCCTGAACTCATGCACCCCACAGTGGCCACCTGGCAGCAGGTCGACATTCGCGGGCGGGCGGCGTTCTTTCCCATCCTCTTCTTTCTTGGCAGCAGCCAGATCAGCGCACGGACGGCCATGGTCTTCTTCGATGACCAAGATGTCGTGAGCGCCGTGGCTTACCGGGAGGACCTACGCTGATGGGTGCCTTGCCAGTTCGCGCGGTGTTGCTGGCGGCGTTCACCCTGACCGTCTGTCTGGGTCTCCCCGGCTGTGGGCAGGCTGTCTTCAGTCGCATCTCCAGCAGCGCAGGGCAGCCCGATGTGCGCTCCGCGCCGACCCCGACGAACGGCGGCTGGGACAAGACCCGCGTGCTGGACGAACTGGGCCCACCGGTCGAAGTGCTGCCCCTGCTCAACGGCGACGTGTTCGTCTATCGCGTACAAACCGTCGATCAGCGCATCCTGCAGTTCGAGACGGGCTCCTTCGCCGCAGCGAACATGGTCGTCTACTCAGAGTTCAACGGCTGGCGCAGTGACTACACACTGATGTGCTTGTTCGATGAGGCCGGCCAGCTGAGCCAGGTCACGTCGAGCCACGGGAGGGACAGATGAACACGCTTCGCCCTACGCTGGCAGCCCTGGCGGCCGCAGCCCTCCTGGCCTTGTCCTGCCCCGGCTGCACCATCACCCACAGCGAAGTGGGTCGCCCCCTGACGACGGAGTTGCAGTCCCTCGTGGTGGGGCAGACCACCAAGGGCGATGCGTTTCAGCTGCTGGGCGCCCCTCACTCGATTCGCCGCCAGTTCGACGGTGACCTGCTGCTCTGGATGCGCTGGGAAGCCGACGGGGACTCGCTGTTGCTGCTCCCCGTGGTCAACATCTACTTCCAGTCTCACGACGAGAGCAGGGCCGACCGGTTGGCGCTGCTGTTCGACGAGCGCGGTCTGCTCTCAGCCATCGGCGAAGAGCGGGCCCTGCCCGCCGCCACAGACTGAGGCGGCTCAGACCCCCAGCCCACACGCCGTAGCCAGCTCACCCCGCCGCAGCTTGCCCATGGCGTTGCGGGGCAGCTCGTCCAGCAGCACGATCTGCCGCGGACACTTGTAGTGGGCCAGCTGCTCGCGGCAGTGGGCCAGGGCTGCGGCGGGCTCAGGCGGGCTGCCCTGGCCGGGCACGATGGCGGCCATGACCAGCTCGCCCAGGTCGTCGTCTGCCATGCCGAACACCGCCGCCTCGGCCACGCCGGGCAGCTCGTTCAGGCAGGCTTCGATCTCCTGGGGATAGACGTTGAAGCCGCCGCTGATGATCAGCTCCTTGGCGCGGCCCACCAGCGAGAGGTAGCCCTCTGTGTCTCGACGTCCCAGGTCTCCTGAGGCCAGCCAGCCGGACAGCAACTCGGCCTGGGGTTGTGGGGTGTTTGCTGCCGCCGCGGCCGAGTCCCAGTAGCCGCTGAAGAGCGACGCGGAGCGGATCATCACCTCGCCCACCTCGCCGTCCTCCACGTCTGTCGCTCGCTGGCGGTCGCTCACGTCGGCGAGCCTCGTGGCCACTCCGGGCAGATCGAAACCCACCGTGCCCGCCCGCCGCTCGCCGCGATAAGGGTTGGAGCAGGCCATGCCCACCTCGGTCATGCCGTAGCGCTCGAGGATGCGCTGGCCGGTGAGGGCCTCGAAGTCTTGCAGCGTGTCGCTGCGCAGGGGCGCGGAGCCGCAGGTGAACAGGCGCATGGCCGTCAGTTCTGGCACGGGCTTGGGCGCGCTGGCCAGCAGCCGGTGGTACATGGTGGGCACGCCCATGAAGACCGTGGCCCGTGACTCGTGCAGCTGCTCCCAGGTGTCTGCTCCCGCGAACCGTGGCAGCAGCCGGCAGCAGGCCCCGCTGCCCAGGGCTCCGTGGAGCGCGACGAACAGGCCGTGGACATGGAACAGCGGCAAGACGTGCAGCAGCCGATCGGACGACGTCCACTCCCAGGCTCGTCGTAGCGCGGCATCGTTCGCAGCCAGGGCACCGTGGCTGAGCATGACACCCTTGGGACGGCCGGTGGTGCCCGAGGTGTAGAGCAAGCAGGCCAGGTCGCTGTCGGCTGCTCGCCTCTCGCCGGTGGTGTCGTGGTCCAAGCCAGCCGCCGCCGTGGGACCTTGCTCGGGGTCGATGCACACCACCTTTCCGGCGCCGCTGCCCTGGGTCAGGTCTTGCAGCTCTGGGCAACTCACCAGCAGCGCCGGCTGGGCATCGCCCACGATGTGGGCCACCTCTCGGGCGCTCGAGCGGGGGTTCACCGGCACGCTCACCGCTCGGTGGCGCAGGCAGGCCAGATGGCAGACCACGAAGGCCAGCCCCTTCGGCAACAGCAGGGCCACCCGGTCGCCGGGGGACACGCCTTGATCGCGCAACCAGCTCACGGCCTCCTCGACTTCGATGTCGAGGGTGCGGTAGTCGATCGTGCGGAAGCCAGCCGTGCGCCCGCCCTGGCCCGACGAGCCAGGCAGCTCGAGTGCGGGGGCCTCGGGCTGCTCCGCCGCCACTGCAGCGAAGCGCAGATCGAGGCACTGGCTCACGGGGCCTCTGTCTCGTGGCCGAGCCTGTTGATGAGCGCGGCGACCTCGCGACCGACCTGATCGCGGACCTCCCGAAAGCCCTCCACGTCCATGGCCTTGGGGTCGGGGATGGCCCAGTCTTCTCTGTGGGCCGCCGCGACCTGGGGGCAGCTGTCGCCGCAGCCCATGGTCACCGCGCCGTCGAAGCCCCCGTCCGGCAGGTCGTCGAGAGACTTGCTCTGCTGCCCGGTGATGTCGATGCCCAGCTCGGCCATGGAGGCCACGGCCTTCGGGTTGACCTGGCCCGAGGGTCGGCTGCCCGCGCTGAAGGCGTCGCACCCGGCGGCCCTGGCGAAGCCCTCGGCCAGCTGGCTGCGGCAGGAGTTCTCCACACAGACGAAGAGCAATCGAAGAGGTGCAGACATGGGGGACTCCGCTCGGGTTCGCAGGATTCGCAGGGCTCGCCCAGTGTGCGGCCTGCCCGGGGCCCGCCGCAATCCTGCGCCTCGCCTGTCCCGCCCTGGAAACCGACGGCCTGGGGCCGCACCATGCAACCCATGACCGAACTGGCCGTCATCGCCGCCGGAGGAGCCCTGGGAGCCGTGGGCCGCTATGGCCTCTCGCTCTGGGTCGACCGGCGCATGGGCGCGCACCTTCCCCACGGCACCCTGGTGGTCAACGTGCTGGGCTGCCTGGCCTTGGGCGCCCTGCTGGCCTATATCGAAGACGCCAACGGCTTCTCGCCCCGGCTGCGGCTGTTTCTGGCCACGGGCCTGCTCGGCGCCTTCACCACCTTCTCGACCTTCGGCGCAGAGACCGTGGCCCTGGCCCGAGCCGGTCAGATGACGTCCGCACTGGCCAACGTGGCCCTCAACGTGGTCCTGGGACTGGCCGCGGTCATGGTCGGCGTGATCACGGTGAACAAGCTCGCGGGCTGACCTCGGCTGGCTCGCGTCACCCGACCTCTGCCGCTGCACGCCACACCCATGGCTGGCTGGCCGCTGCCTGACGGTCGCCGCTTGACGGTCGCCAACCGAAGGCTGCCCGACCGCTCAGTCGTGGTCGAGGCGCTCGCGCACCGCGTCCTCGGAGACGTCGCTCTGGTTCCAGAGCACCCGGCCCTCCATGCCTCCGGCCACGGTCAGGGTCTGACCGGTGACGTGGCGAGAGAGCAGGGGCGAGGCCAGCCACAGAGCGCTGGCGGCGATGTCCTTGGCCCGGGCCAGCTGGCGCAGGGGCATGGTGGACACCACCTTCGAGATGACTCCCTCTTGCGACAAGGCGGGGCGGGCCATGTGGGTCACGGTCCAGCCCGGCTCGACCATGTTCACCCGGCCGAACGGATCGATGTCCACGATCTCGTTCTTGAGCGTCATCAGCAGGCCGGTCAGGCCCGCCTTCGACAGGGAGTAGTCGCCGTGATGCCGCTCACCGAAGCGGGCGGCGGTGCTGCCGGTGAAGATCAGCACGGCGCCGTGGCCGTCGTCGCGAGGGCCGCTCTCGGCGAGCGAGGCCAGGAACGAGCGGGCCGTGTAGGCCGCGCCCAGCAGGTTCACCGACACCGTGCGTTGCAGGCGCTCGGCGCTCATGGCGGCCAGGGGCGTGTCGTCCACGGGCCAGATGCCGGCGTTGGCCAGGCACACATCGACCCGGCCGAAGCGCTCTCGGGCTGCAGCGAACAGGGATTCGACCTCGGCTGCGTCGGCCACGTTGGCGCCCACCACGAGGGCGCGATCGCTGAAACGCTGCTCGGCAGTCCAGGCTCGCAGCTTGTCGAGCTGGGAGTTCCCGGAGAGCACCAGCTGGCAGCCCTCGGCCCCGAACGCCTCGGCCATGGCTCGTCCGATGCCGCCGCTGGCCCCGGTGATCAGAACGACCTTGTCTCTCAATCCGCTATCCATGTCCCGACGGTAGCGGTCGCCGTGGCGAGGTGAAAGAGAGAACGGTCTCTGCCAGCCCAGGCCTCGGCGCTGGAGCCGCCGGGGCGTGAGCTGTGAGCAGGACACGGGACACTCTCTACACCGCCTGCTAGCCTCACCGGGATGTCCAGCTGGCGTACCGAACTCTCTGCCCAGGCGAGCCTGGCCGCTCCCGTCATCGCCGTGAACCTGGCCATGATGGCCATGGGCGTGGTCGACACCCAGATGGCCGGGCATCTGTCGACCACGGCGCTGGCGGCCATCGGTCTGGGACACGCCTGGGTCTGGTGTCCGCTCTCGTTCGGCATGGGCGTGGTCATGGCCCTCGACCCCCTGGTGGCCCAGGCGCGGGGTGCCCGGGACGAACCTGCCGTGGCCAGGGCCCTGCAGCGAGGCCTGCTCATGGCCCTCTTTGTCTCTGTCCCGGTGGCAGCCCTGTCCCTCGCGGCCCGCTGGGTCTTCGAGAGTCTGGGTGCGGTGGACCTGGGCCAGCTGATGGGGCTCGGCGCGCCGGGCGCGACCGCTGTGGGGCCCATGGTGCCCCCTGGGGTGATCCCGGACGCGGCCGACTACGCACGCATCTCGGCCATCGGCGTGCCCGGCATGCTGGTCTTTCTCGCCCTGCGTCAGAGCTTGCAGGCCTTGGGACACTTGCGCGCCATTCTGCTCGTGGCCGTGTCCGCGAACCTGGTCAACGTGCTCTTCAACTGGCTGCTCATGTATGGCCACTGGGGGCTGCCGCGGTTGGGCGTGCTGGGCTGCGCCTGGGCCACGGTCATCGTCGAGATCTTCATGGTGGTGGTGCTGCTCATCGTCACCCGGCCGGTGGTGGCGCCGTACCTGTGGCCCATCCGCCGTCAGGCCCTGCAGTGGCGCCCGTTCGTGAGAATGTTGGCCCTCGGCGCACCCATCGGTCTGGCCATCGCACTCGAGGGTGGGGCCTTCAACGGTATCCAGTTCTTGATGGGCAGCTTCGGCGAGACCGTCATGGCCGGGCACCGCACCGCCATCATTCTGGCCTCCGTCTCGTTCATGGTGCCTCTCGGCATCAGCACCGCCGCGGCCGTGCGGGTCGGTCACGCCGTCGGGGCGGGGGACCGGGCCGGGGTGCGCCTCGCCGCCAACGTCGCCCTCGCGGCCGGGGCCCTGACCATGATGGGCTTCGGCGTGACCTTCGTCACCTGGCCCCGGGAGCTGGCCATGATCTTCACCCCCGACCTGGACGTGATCGCCGTCACCGCCACGCTCATGCCCCTGGCCGGGGCGTTTCAGCTCTTCGACGGCGTGCAGGTGGTGGCGGCGGGGGTCCTGCGAGGCACCGCGGACACCCGCTGGCCCTCCGTGCTCAACTTCATCGGCTACTGGGTCCTGGGCATGCCCGCAGGCATCTGGTGGGCCTTCCGCCTGGACAAGGGCCCCTCGGCCCTGTGGTGGGGGCTGGCCGGTGGCCTGGCCTTCGTGGCCCTGGCCCTGCTCTGGCGTGTGAGTCGCAGGCTCTCCCAGGTGATCGCCCGGGTCGATCTGGAGACGGCGGGTCAGGCGGGCTGACCAGATCTCGTCTGATCTGACACAATCGCCGCAATGCACCATCGCTGGAGGCACATATGACGGACGAGATGACCATCAGCGAAAGACACGCCGAGTTCGTGGGCCTCCTCGAGCCCGAGCGCGCCGCCCTCTGGCGCTACGCCCAGCGCATGTGCTGGGACAAGGCCGTCGCCGAAGACTGCCTGCAAGAGGCGACCATGATCGCCTTCCGCAAGTTCGACGTGTTCACCCTGGGCACATCGTTCCGGGCCTGGATGTTCCGCATCCTGAGCAACACGATCCTGAACGCGAACAACCAGCTGCGGCGCAACCTGAAACGCCAGGTGCTCTCAGAAGACATGGACCTGGTCGCCGCTCTCGAACGTGAGGAGGCCTACGACCAGGTCCTGCAAGACCCGGAGACCCTGTTGAGTCAGGTCTCCGATGAGGTGCGCGGCGCGGTCAAGTCCTTGCCAGCCACCGAGCGCATGGTCTTCCTGCTCCGAGCCGTCGAGGGCTTCGCCTACAAAGAGATCGCCGCCGCCCTCGAGATCCCCATCGGCACGGTGATGAGCCATCTGTTCCGGGCCCGAGCCCGCCTTCGAGAGTTTCTCGCCGACTACGTCGCGACCGAGGGCTTCCAACGAGTGACACCATGAGCAACTCCAAGAACTGCCAGAGCGTGCGCGCCAAGCTCATGCTCTACCTCGACTCCGAACTGGACGCCACCGCCACTCTGTCGGTGAACCAGCACCTGGTCCGTTGCCCCGACTGCCGCGATCGCTTCGAGGCCGAGCAGCTGCTCGAGTCTGCCATCGCCGGTGGGCTGCGGTCGGGTGAAGACATGCCCGATCAGGTCTGGAGTCGCCTGACCGACGGCCTCGCTGCAGAGGTCGAGCAAGCGCTCGAGAACGAGGCGGGCCGGGGGGCTCCAGAGTCGGACGAGGCTCAGCCCCGCTCTGCCACCAAGACGACGACATCCACAACAACGACATCCACGACGACGACGACCACAAGGGTGTCCCCGTCTCCGTCTCGCGGTGGGTCGTTTCGCGTGGCAGCGTGGCTTGCAGCGGCGGCCATGCTCGTGGTCTCGGTCATGCTCTGGAACCAAGACGCTGGCGTGCTGGGAGAAGCCCGCAACGGAGACTTCGTCAACCAACTCGCTGTGCTGCACCGCGCCCCGTTGGTCCCGACCGACGGTGACCCCGCTCTCGCCGCACGCGCGCTGCTGTCGGACATGTCCCTGCCAGCTTCGCTGCTCCCCGCAGCCGCTCTCGAGAGCACCGTGGGTGGTCATGCGGTGACCCTGCGCTCAGCCGAACGGGTGCAGGTGGCCAGCGGGGCCGCGCTCGATCTGCGCTTCGACTGCTGTGGAGTGCCCACGTCGGTTTTCCTCATCCCCAGAGGCGAGGGTGGCAACCTGCCCGTCGAGTTGCAGGGCTCTCACGTTGACGAAGACGGCTCCTTCGATGGCCTGAGAACCCGCACTCTGCTGTCCGGGGACGTGATGGTCAGCGTGATCTCCGAGCACTCGGTGGTGCTCGGCGACGCCTGGTCGAGTTGACCGGTCGCGGCGCTGGCGGTGGAGTGGCTGGCCGGCCCTCCGGTCTGGCCTTGCCGCAGCGCTCAGGGGCGGGGGCCCTGGCCCTCGCGGTCGCGCCAGCCCAGCACGCGTCGGGTGACGAAAAGGTAGAGGGGCTTCATGCCATCTCGCAGCAGGCGCGCTGGCAGCGACGGCCGGGCCAGCCATTCGAGCTCGCGGTGGGTCAGGTGTTCGCGGGCGTAGGTGCGCTTGTGCTTGAGCAGGTGGCGCAGGTCTTCTCGGGCCAGCATGCGAAAGAAGCCGTTGCGTCGCCGTGAGACCCGGGCCAGCTGAAAGTCGATCAGCCCGGGGCGACCGTCGGCGAGCACCATCCAGTTGGGCTCCTTGGCCAGGTCGTTGTGGGTCACGCCGTGGCGGTGCAGGCGCACCAGCAGGCGTCGGGCCGCGCTGTACCAGGCCGGGTCACGGGGCTGGGCTTCGTGCATGGCCGCGCCGTCGAGCCAGGTGCGCAGCAGCTGTCCCCGCCCGGCGTACACCAGCTGGGGGACGGCATCGAGGCCGGTGACGGCGATGAGCGTGGTCACTTCGCGGCTGGCCAGCCACGAGGCGATGGGACGGGTCCACCAGGGGCCCGCGCGCCAGTTGCGGCGCACCACGGCGAGGGTGCTGCCATCCGGGAGGGTGACCGCTCCCCGCTCGATGCGTCCGAAGAGATCGCGCTTGAGCACCGCAGAGCGCTCGAAGGTTGCGGCGAGGGTTTCCGGGTCACCGTAGGCCAGCTGCTCTCCGGGGCCGAGCGGCGTGGGGCTCATGGGTCGGCGATGTCGACAAGGACCTTCAGCACGCCCGGCTGCCCCGCGTGCGTCAGAGCCTCGTCGGCATGGGCCAGGGGATAGCGGGCGTCGATCATGGCCTCGACAGGCACGGCGCCCTCGGCCAGGAGCTGCAGGGCCGGGGCGAACCGTCCGCAGCGAGAACCCACCAGGCGCAGCTCGTTGACCACGACCAGCGAGGTGTCGAGCTGCAGGGGACGCTCGCTGGTGGTCTTGAGTACGACGGTGCCCCGGGGTGCCATGCGCGGGATGAGTCTGCTCAAGACCTCTGGGCTGCCCGTGGCCTCGACGGCCAGCTCGAACTGGCCCGGCCCGTCGTGGGGCTTTGGCTCGTCGTGGGGCTCCGGGCCGTCGTGGGGCTTTGGCTCGCCTTGGGGCTCAGAGCCGTCGTGGGGCTTTGGCCCGTCGTGCGGCTCCGGGCCGTCGTTCTCGAGCAGCCCGGTGAGTAACTCAACGTCGGTCGGTAGTAGGCTCTGGCGCTCTGCATGTCGCCCCGCCACGGTGACGTTGGCGCCCGCCAGGTGCAGGGCATGGGCGCAGAGCAATCCCAGTCGTCCATCACCCGCCACGAGCGCCGGGGCTCCCTTGCGAATCTCAACGGCTTCGCCCAGGGCCATGGCCGCTGCCAGGGGTTCGGTGAAGCTGGCAGCCTCGTCGGAGAGTCCGTCGGGCACGGCCAGCAAGTTGGCAGTGGGTAGGCTCAAGCGTTCGGCGAAGGCCCCCGGGTGGGAGAGGATGCCCAGCACCGAGCGGCTGGTGCAGTGTCGCGGGTCGCCGCCTCGGCAGCGGTCGCAGGTGCCGCAGCCCGCGTTGATCTCGCCCACCACCCTGCGTCCGGCCAAGGGGCCGTTGAGCGCTCGGCCGACGAACTCGTGACCGGGCACGCCAGCGAAGCCCATGTAGCCCTTCGAGAGGGCGATGTCCGTGGCGCAGACTCCGGCCAGGGTGACCCCTACCGTCGTCCAGCCGGCTCGCTCGCTCGGTTCGGGCAGATCGTCCCGCAGCTCTGCTCCGCCAGCGCTGAGTTGCAGTCCGCGCACGGGCCGCTGCCTCAGCCTGCGGCCGCGCCCACCAGGCCCAGCAGCGCCTGGTGCACCCGATCGACGGACAGAGATTCCATGCAGTGGGGACGCACGTCGCAGTCGGGCAGGTAGCACACCAGGCAATCGAGGTCGGGGGCCAGTCGCTCGCCCCGATCGAACACATCGATCTCGTGCAGCGAGGTGGGGCCGAAGAGCACCACCACGGGGACCGACCGGGCGATGGCCACGTGCATGGCCAGGGTGTCGCCGGTGAGCACCACGTCGCAGGCGCCCACGATGCCGGCGAACTGTCCCACCGTGTTGTCGCAGCCCGTGTCGATGGCCACACCGTCGCTGGCTGCAGCGAGTCTCCCGTTGCGCTCGACCTCTTCGGGGCCGCCCAGCAAGAAGACCCGGTGGCCGTCTTGTCCCAGGCGGGTGATCAGCTCGGTGAAGCCCTCGTCGGTCCAGCGCTTGAAGCGCCACCGTCCGCCGGCGCCGGTGTTCAGGCCGATGACCGACTGGCCCGGCTCGGGCGGGTGGGCGGCGCGCAGGGTCCGTCCCACTGCGTCTTCTTCGGGAGTGATGGGCAGCTGAGGAGGCTCGCGCAGGTAGGGCACCTCGAGGATCTCGGCCATCATGTCTTGATAGGTGCGCTCGTTGGCCTTCTTGAGGTCGTCGCGCACGCCCATCTCAAGCCAGGAGGCGGCCCCTGCTGACAGGGGCACGGGGGCTCCGCGACGGTCGAAGGCGAAGCCCACCCGCAGGTCGGCGTCGGCAGACTGAGCCAGGGCGCAGCTGTCCGGGGCGGCGTCCGGGTTGAGCACCACATGGAAGTGCTCCGTGGCCAGCTCAAGGGGCAGGCTGCCGTTGAAGGGGATGGTGCGATCGACGAGGGGGTTGCCCGCCACCAAGGGCACGGACGACGGGGCGGTGACCCAGGTGATGCTCGCGCCGGGCCAGCGCCGGTGAATCGCCGGCAGCAGGCTGGTGGTGCGCAGCACATCGCCCATGGCCGCCAGTTTGGTGATCAGGATGCGCGTCTTGATCGGGGCGTAGTGCTCATCGCAGCTGGAGCAGACCACGCCGCTCTGCTTGTGGGGCTTGCAGGGACGGTCGCCGTTGAAGTGTCGGCAGTCGGTCTTCAGCTCGTCCATGATCGCTCTTGTGGCAGGTGGTACTCGATGAGGCCATCGCAGACCCAGGGGGTCGACCTTACGATGGCAGGGTGGGGATCTCCATGATTCGGCCAGCCAGCCCCAGAGGTCGAGAGAAAATCAGCCCGGCCCCTTCACAAAGACCCCAGCAATGACCGTTTCAGACGACCGACCGACCTCTGTCACCGAGGGGATCACCATCCCTGACCTGCTCGGTGAGCCCCACGGGGAGCACCCCGCCTTTCGGCGCGTGCTCTGGGGACTGGGCTCCGCAGTGTGTTTCGCCCTGGGCATCGTGGGCTGGCTGGTGCCCATCGTCACGGGCATCCCCTTCTATGTCTTGAGCGTGGTCCTGCTGAGCAAGGCCTCGCCGCCCGTGGGGCGCTGGGTCAATCGCCAGGAGCGGCGGTTGTCCCTCAAGTGGCGGTTGTTGCTGCGGCCGAAGCTGCGGAAGGCTGTGCGCAAGAAGGCGCCCTGAATTGCGGGGCGCAGTGCCACGGGTCGACTGGCTTGGATCGCCCCCCGGCTCGGTGGAATGCTCGGCGATAGTGGCCCAGCCGATGGTGGTTGTTGACGTTGGTGTCCGGGCACGACGCGGCGAGGAGACGCTGGCTGCCCTCTTGCGGGCTGTTTTCTCGGGGCTGCACGAACACGGTGACCGCTTCAGGCGAAGGGCGGTCAATCGGTCAATCTGAACGCCTGATCTGCATGAATGTGAAATCGCGCATGCTTTAGATGCTGTACGAATTCAGCGCAAGAGCGGCCTTTCTGAGAGTTACCTGATTGACGGATTCAGACCAGCAGGTTTAGCTGGCACTCGTTCGCTGCGGGGAGGTCGTTCACGGCCGCCAGCCAACGCGGGGGACGGGAGGAGCAGGCCATGGGGGTCAGTACCCAGGGGTTCAAGACAGCGCAGCAGCGACGCCCATGGCGCCGCTCGGGCACAGTTCAGGGGGGGGGGGCTTCTCTCTCAGGCTGAGCCCGTCACGGCAGGGGCGTCGATGACATGAGCCGCCGCAGCCAGCGATC
>Ga0209992_10002212_pt1 | contig 18321 bp, 18 predicted proteins | sample 2SBtaG_2_FD_182564 | JGI IMG/M metagenome (GOLD analysis project Ga0209992, IMG submission 182564) | Deep subsurface microbial communities from Kolumbo volcano to uncover new lineages of life (NeLLi) - 2SBTROV12_ACTIVE470 metaG (SPAdes)... | ecosystem: Environmental > Aquatic > Marine >... | reverse complement strand
GGTTCCGTTGTCATTAGCCAAGTGTTGTGAACGATATGCACTGCCACAAAAGAAAACTGGTTTAATCGAAGAATATATGAAAAAAAATGTATCGTTTGAGAGCATACCTTGGTCTATAGTCAAGGAATACGGTGAAGCAGATGTGCAGATAACAAAAGAATTATATGAAGCACAGCTAAGTAACATGCCTGATTCTCTCAAGAGTACTAATGATTTAATGAATGAGTTCTGTGATGTGTTGTGTGATGTAGAGAACAATGGATTACAGATAAGTCTTAAAAATTTATTTGAAATCAAAGCTACCTATACAAAGGAAGTACAGGAACTAGAAAAGTATCTTAACAGTGAGGTTAAAAAATTAATGGGTGATACTCCTGTCAATCTAGACAGTCCAGAAGATAGGTCTAAGATTATATTTTCTAGGGCTGTACTGAATAAAAAACAATGGGCTAGTAGTTTTAATCTAGGTTATGAGTTACGAGGTAACACAAGAAAGAAAAGAAGACCAAAGACTATGAGTGCACAAGCATTTCAACAAGGTATAGTACGTTTAACTAAACCTCTGTTTAAGACAGTCATGCAAAGATGTACAGCATGTAATGGTATAGGATATAAGTTTGCCTTGAAGAGAGATGGTACGGTAGGCAAACAAAAACGTATTTGTAAAACTTGTAACAAGACAGGTGTTGTCTACAGGCAAACTAGAGATTTTGCAGGGTTGGGAATGCAACCAAGAAGTACACTAGATCTTACTGTACATGGTTTTAAAACAGATAGGCCTACATTAGAAGGTCTAGTAGTTACAGCCAAGCCAGAACAAAAAACATTTATGGAAAGTTATATAAGATACAATGCAATTAAAACTTATTTGAAAACCTTTATAGAAGGAATAGAAAAAGGTTTAGATGACAGACGTAGAATCCATCCACATTATATGCAATGTGTTACCTCTACAGGAAGATTATCTTCTAGGAATCCTAACTTCCAGAACATGCCACGAGGTGGTACGTTTCCTGTACGTAAGGTAGTAGTTAGCAGATGGGAGGGTGGACATATACTTGAAGGAGATTATTCCCAGCTAGAGTTTAGGGTTGCCGGCTTTTTAGCAAAGGATAATAAAGTGTACGAAGATGTCAGGAATGATGTTGATGTACATTCGTTTACAGCATCTGTGCTGGGTGTGTCTAGACAGGAAGCAAAAGCTGATACGTTTAAGCCTTTGTATGGAGGGTTCTTAGGTACACCAAAACAGATGGAGTATTATCGAGCATTTAAAGAGAAGTATAATAAGATAGCACAGTGGCATGAGACTTTACAAAATGATGCCATTACATACAATCGGATTACACTTCCATCAGGTCGATATTATAACTTTAGTAATGTATATAGAATGAGGTATGGTGGAGTATCTAACTCTACAGCAATAAAAAATTATCCTGTACAAGGGTTTGCTACAGCCGATCTCCTGCCTATTGCATTAATTAAGTTAAAAAAGTTGTTGACAGATAAGCAAATGCTAAGTATAATATGTAATACGGTTCACGATTCCATTGTAATTGATGTGCATCCAGACGAACAGGATTTAGCTGTAGAGACAATGAAAGAAGCTATGTTGTCTTTGCCTGAAGAGTGTAAGAAAAGATACAATGTTGATTACGATATGCCGATAGGAATCGAGATTAAAATAGGTAACAATTGGTTAGACATGAAGGAGATATATAAATCATGACTGAAATAACCACAATGGATACTGCTCTGCCAGAAAACTTAGATAAGATTTCTACAGAGGAGCTAATGAAACTGACTGGTCAATTGGATCACAATACTACGAAAGCATCTGTAAGCAGACTGGCTATCAACCATGCTACAGAAGATTTTGATGGTAATGCTCTTCCAAGAGGCTGGTTCAGTCTGACTACCCCACCAGAAGGGCCTGTATATGGTGAGAAAGCTACTATGCGTGTGTTTATGCGTACTTATTCCTACTTTGTTTGGGATAATGAAGCTAGTGCTTTCTCTTGCCAAACAGTACAGGCTCCTTCCTTTGGTAGTGACTTTTATGACACTGCAGGAGGTAAGAAGTGTGGGAAATTAGACTACAATACCTTAGAGGCATTGCCAAAAGATAGTCCAGAGTGGGCTGTACAGAAGAGTATTAAATGTACTCAGAATCTTTACGGTCTAGTATCTTTTGAGAATGCTGTGAATAAAGACGGTAGCAAAACTACTGTCAAAAATGTTCCTTGTGTGTGGTATGCAAAAGGAGCTAACTTTACACCTGTAGCTGACTGCTTAAAGAGTCTCAGTAGACAGAAGCAACCTATGTGGCTTATGAATATTGGGCTGTCTTCAGTACGGAAGAAGAAAGGTGGAAACATCTACTTCCATGCAGAGCTAACACCTCAGAAGTCAGTGACATGGAGTGAAGAAGACGATGCTCGTATGAGATCATTTATGGAGTTTGTCAAAGGATACAATGATACTGTTATGAAAGCATATCATTCATCCGGAGAAAAAATAGAGTATGACTCCGTAGTAAATGAATAATCTTATACTGCACAAAGTACAAGGGTTTCTAGATCGTGTCTCAAAAGAAGGGGCCGATCTAGACCCCAAACTTGTAGAGGAATTTAAAGAGGCTTGTGCTACATCTGTAGTACGTCAGTTTGCTAACAAGGACAGCAAATGGAGACCTCGTATGTCTTCTTTGGGTAGACCTTTGTGTCAACAGAAGATGGAACGAGATGGTGCAGAGAAAAACTTTGAGTACAATTCTCTAGTTCGTTTTATGTTTGGTGATCTTGTCGAAGCTATTGCCATTTTGGTAATGAAATCGGCAGGTATAAATATAGAATCAGAACAGGAAGCTGTAAAATTAGAGTTAGGTAATCACTCTGTCTCTGGTACATTAGATGTTGAAATAGATGGTAAAGTATGGGATATTAAATCTGCAAGTCCTTATGCTTTTGATCATAAGTTCGGTGAGTTAGGAGGATATAAAAAGATAAAAGAAGATGATGTGTTTGGATACATATCTCAAGGATACCTGTACAGCCAATCAAAGAATAAAGATTTTGGTGGGTGGATAGTTATTAACAAAGCAAGTGGTGAGTGGGTAGTATGTGAAGCTCCAGAACTACAAGAAGAAGATAAGAAAGAAGCACTTGATTTAGCAAAGAAGAATTTAAAAGCTTTGTTAAGTGGTGAGAAATTTAAAAGATGTTTTACAGATACAGAAGAAACATACAAAGATAAAGATAAGAATGTTAAGAAGACAGGAAATAGATTGCTATCAAGTATTTGTGGATTTTGTGATTTTAAGAAAACATGTTGGCCTAATGCTATTATGCATAGGAAAGTAGGATCTACAGCACGTTTTCCAAAATCTGTCTGGTATAGTAAACTTAAAAAACGGGAGATATAATGCCTATCTATTTTCAGACTGATGTTAGCTTTTCAGATATTTATATGAATGATAATGTGTGGTATGCTTACCCAGATTCTGAAGATAAAAAAGGAGGTACAGATATTATAAGGGAGTTAAGAAATAATTTCTCAGCTATTCCTATAAGAGTATGTAAAAGTTTTTACGAAGGAGGCATGTGGAATGATTTTGATTACGATCAAAAGATTGATTTGCTGTCTAAAGATTTAACTAAGGTACAGAGAGTATTAACAAGAGGTGCATTGGTTTGTTTCTACATGGCAGAGTGGACAGAGAACTTAGAGAAGATGAAGAAGCACTGCCCAGAAATATTTAACTTTGCTGTAGAGGAATCAGGAGCATTGTTTGATGCTTATCCACCAAAAGATATAAAGTTAAAGAGGCCTGACCGATGAACTGTTGGCATTGTGGAACTGAAGTTATATGGGGTGGTGATCATGATATGGAAGAAGAAGAGGAAGACTATTGTATGTCAACAAATCTATCTTGTCCTAAGTGTGGTTCATTTTACATGGTATACTTACCAAAAGATAAGGAAGAGAGCACTTGAAGAGAGCACATGGATACAGGTCTAATTTTGAATTAGATATAGCTAATCAATTAGCCAAGAATAAAATACCTTTTTTGTATGAGAAAATTAATTTTGATTATGTAAGGCACAGTACATACACACCAGATTTTTATCTAGAAGACCAAGATTTTTACATTGAGGTAAAAGGTTTGTTTACATCACAGGATAGAGGTAAACATTTACTAATTAGAAAACAGCATCCAGATTTAGATTTACGATTTCTGTTTATGAATGCAAACAACAAACTGTACAAAGGATCAAAAACTACTTACAGCAAGTGGTGTGAACGATATGACATCCCTTGGTGTCAAGGCTTTGTACCAAAGGAGTGGTTAGAATGATAACAGATAGTGTTAAAGCTAAGTTTGATAAGTATAAAAATACATTGCCTAAAGATTCTTATTGCATTGTAATGGAAGATACAGATGATGGTATGATAAACTTTATGTCTTATGATACGTCTGATAAACCTGATGTATCTACAGCCTACCTTATACTACGAGGGTTTATGGAGTTGTTGCAAACACAGGTAGATGATGTTATAATGCATGGGCAAGCTGCTGTATTTAGAGAGATAGATATTATAAAACCAGAGGTGAAAGATAAAATGTATGATAAAGATAACATAACTGTATTGAAGTTTAACAATGATAAGTAGTAGTTCAGAAAGAGAAACTCATGAGCAGTACATGGCTAGAATGAGTAGAGAAGAGAAAAGAAGTAAAGAGTTAAAGAGATTAAAAGGATCTAAAGCAACAGATGTTCAGGTAGGAGGAGATCATTATAAAGATTTTGAGATTATGCCTATAGAATACATATCAAAAAATAAGCTTGACTTCCTTGAGGGAAATATTATAAAGTACATCTCTCGGCACAGAAATAAAAATGGTGCTGAGGACATAATAAAAATTATACACTATGCACACTTAATACTAGAACTAGAATATGGAGAAAAATAATGGCATCATTGTTAGGGGGAAACTATTTACCTACAGAATATCAATCGTTTATACACATGTCCAGATACTCACGTTGGATAGCAGATGAAAATAGAAGAGAAAGTTGGAGTGAAACTGTAAACAGACTTATATCTTTCTTTAAACAACATATAGATAATGAATATAATAGTATAATTAAAAATAAAGAATGGAATGAATTAGAAGAAGCTATACTTTCATTACAAGTTATGCCATCTATGAGAGCATTAATGACATCAGGTGATGCATTAGATAGAGAGAATGTTGCAGGTTATAACTGTTCTTATATTCCTATTGATAGTCCAAGAGCATTTGATGAAGTGTTATATATACTTATGAATGGTACAGGTGTAGGCTTCTCTGTTGAAAGACAGTATGCAGATAAGTTACCTACTGTTCCTGATGTAGAGTTTGAACATACAGAAGATGTAGTATCTGTTGTTGATTCTAAAGAAGGTTGGGCAAAAGCATTTAGAGATTTAGTATCTTATCTCTACACAGGTAGAGTTCCTAAAATAAATGTTAGTAAAGTTAGACCTGCAGGTGCAAGATTAAAAACATTTGGTGGTAGAGCTAGTGGACCTCAACCTCTTGTTGATTTGTTTGACTTTACTATTCTTAAATTTAAAGGTGCAAGAGGTAGAAAGCTTTCTTCTATGGAGTGCCATGACATTGTATGTAAGACAGGTGAGGTTGTAGTTGTAGGTGGTGTACGTAGATCAGCACTTATATCTTTATCTAATTTATCTGATCAAAGAATACGTGCTGCTAAGATGGGTGAATGGTGGAATGAAAATCCACAGAGAGCATTAGCTAATAACTCTGTTGCTTATACAGAGAAACCAGATCCAGGTATCTTTATGAAAGAATGGCTATCACTATATGAAAGTAAATCAGGTGAGAGAGGTATGTTTAATAGAGCATCTGCTCAAGCTAAAGCTGCAGAGAATGGTAGACGAGATGCATCATGGGATTTTGGTACTAATCCTTGTAGTGAAATTATATTAAGACCTAATCAATTCTGTAACTTAACTGAAGTTGTATGTCGTTCTACTGATACTATGACTACACTAACAAAGAAAGTTAAACTTGCTACGATACTAGGTACAATACAATCTACCTTTACAAACTTTGGTTATCTTCGTAAGAGATGGCAGAACAATACAGAAGAAGAAAGACTACTTGGTGTATCTCTTACAGGTATCATGGATTGTGTTGAGTTAAATACTATTGATGGACTTGCACCTAGACTAGAAGTATTAAAGAAACATGCAGTAGAAACTAATAAAGTTTTAGCAAAGAAGTTAGGTATACCACAATCAACAGCTATTACTTGTGTTAAACCATCCGGTACTGTTAGTCAGTTAGTAGATAGTGCTAGTGGTATACATGCAAGACACAATCCTTATTACATACGAACAGTACGAGGAGATAACAAAGACCCTCTTACTGAATTTATGATTGCTTCTGGCATTCCTAATGAGCCTGATTTTATGAAGCCAGAGCATACAACAGTGTTTTCATTTCCAATGAAAGCTCCGAAAGGATCAGTGTGTAGGAACGACATGACTGCTATTGAACAGCTAGAGTTATGGAAAACTTATGCACAGCATTGGTGTGAACACAAACCCTCTGTAACTATATCAGTTAAAGAGGAGGAATGGGTGCCTGTCGGTGCTTGGTGTTGGGAAAACTTTAGCCATTTAAGTGGTGTTTCCTTTCTCCCCTTTTCCGACCACACGTATCAACAGGCCCCTTATCAAGATATAGATAAAGCTACCTATGAGAAACTGGTAAAAAAAATGCCAACCTCAATAAGTTGGCAAAAGTTACAAGACTATGAAAAAGAAGATAGTACAAAAGGATCACAAGAACTAGCTTGTACAGCCGGAGTATGTGAGTTGGTGGACATATAATGAAAGAAAATAAACCAGTATTTTCAACAGCAGATGCAGAGTTAATAAGAGATTTAATATTATTTACTCTAAAAACACAAGATGATTTTGCTGTGCCAGTTGAAAAGAAGCAACAGTTTGAAGCATTGTATCATAGGTTAGGAAGATTTAATGGCTCAGAAAGATGATAGCCTACTGTTTAATTTTACTGTTAAGCTTACACAGGCAGGGCATGTATCTGTAGAACACAGTCATGTAGAGCCTAGTGAGTTTAAAGAAGTGATGGACAAGTGGAATAAACAGTATGAAAACACTGAGATATTTGTAGCTTTGTTAGAGTACTTGTCCACACACACATCTGTTATGGAGAAAGATATTCGTAAGATTCTTCATTAAGAATATTTAGGTTTACGTATGCCTCCACCTTTAGCATACTTTTTCATTTTTGGTTTTGCTTTACCACCTTTTCTCCTCCTTAATCTAGGTAATTCTACGTCTTCAACTTTTGGAGCAAGTCTCATTTCAGGCCCTTCACGAAACTGTGGAGAAGTTTCAAGAGGAGATGTTTTCATAACAGCATCTCTAGTAGATGGTATGCCTCTACCTTCTGTATATTTAACAGCAGGTCGTTCAAATTGAGATCTAGGTCCTTGCACCATAGACATGTCTACTTTTCCCGGAGGTTCTATAGGCCTGCCTCTAAAATTATCTTCTGTTGGTTGTTCTTCTCTTAGATTAGGAGCTTTTAAAATTGTACCTACAACAGCTTTTATGTCATTAGGGGGTAAATCATTACCTCCTTCATCAGTCATTTGCACACCCATGTCAGAAAAACTAATTCTATAAACTATGGGAGATTGTCTTTGCATTCCTAATCTTGGACTACCAGAGTCTACCATTGCTGGTCTATCCGGCATTCTATCTATTTGAACTCTTCTACTAGGCATTGGACTTGACCTTGGCCCTGTTCCTCTAGGATTGTCTACCATGTATTATCTCCTAACTGGTCTTGTACCACCACCTCTAGCATATTTTTTAACCATTCCTCCACCATACATTTCAAGAGGTCCTTTATTGTTAAAAGCTTCTAAAGGTTTACGTAAAGATTCCATGTTCATTGCATCTGTTACAGGTGTTGGGGAAGATACTTCTCCCCCTATGTTAGACACCGTATTTTTATTCATACTATTAGGTTTCTTATTTTCTTCGTAAGGATTAGCCATCGTTATTTTTAGCCTTTCCTACGTTAGCTCCTATAAAGTTTACAATATCTAGTAACCACTGTACTATTCTATCGTCAGACTTATTAGGTGTGAGTGTAGCAATTACAGCTGCAGAGCCTACTACACTTGTAGCTGCTGCTAACCATCCTTGCCAGTTAGTCATTATGTACGTCATCATGCTTACTTCTTCCATTATTTTACTCCTTTGTAATTTGTTATCGGAAGTTTAATCTATTCATTTGTTGGTCCATAGAAACTCTACCTCCCATATTCATATTAGGCACAGATCTATAAACTCCGTTTTTAGGAACCATAGTTCCTTCTCTAATTGGTTCTCCTGATTCATTTATTAATTCTATATCATCATAATAAGATGCATCATCTGCATGTATAGCATCAACAACAGCTGCTTCATGAAATACTCTTGGCATAATAGAATTTAATCTAATTACCCTGTCTTCTGTTATAGTTTTAGGGGCCCTTAAACTATCCCTTACAAATTTAGTAATTTCAGGATTTCTAAGTAAAGCACCTAATAACTGTCCTTTCTGTCCTCTTGTAGAATGAATAAGAAATTCTGTAGCTACCCAATGTTTAGATACAACCTGTCTAACTACACCATATACCCTACTCATTATAGCTCTTAATTCCATTTCTGAAGGAACATTAGTAACACCAATAGATTTCATAGATGCATTTGATTTACCAGATAAAGCTATGTCAGAAAAAGTTACTATGTCTAATAGGTCTGCATAGTGATCTGACCCTATAGCTTCTACAAATACATCTTCATAATCTATTAAATGTTCAGAAGCACCTGCTTTCATTCTTTTGTCTGGTTGGTTAATATACTGCTCTTGACCTCTTTTACCGGGAATTTTTACTAATGAAAAACTATCTGGTATGTCCATCATTTGATTATCTAAAAATCCTCTAGTAAAAATGTCTCTAATGTGTTGGTCCCATTCTTTTTGTATTTGAGTTTGAGTCATAACTGTATTTCCTATTTTTTTATCTTTATGTGCTTCAAAGAAATACTTTCTATATTCTTTTATTCTCTCTACAGATCCTGTGCTGTCATCTGTAAAATGTGTGTATGCTTTTTTTATGTTAAAAGAACCCGGTTTATATGTTATACCTTGACCTCTAAAAAATTCACTAAGTATAGTTTTTCTATTATCTATATCTGTTTTAAATTTTCCTATTTCAAGTTCTACTTCTAACTCAGTTCTTTTCCACAAAGCATCGGCTGCCCTATGAATGTTAGCAGCTTCAGGTGAACTTTTAATTAATTCTTTTATATTTTTTTCATAAAGTGCACTGCTAGATGTGTCAAAAGGAAGTTGTTGTTCACCAATATAAATTCTTCTAGGTGTTTGGGCTGTGCTTGTTACATTCATATAAGATGATCCTTTTGGAATCATTAATTGTTCTTGAAATATTCTTTCATTAGCTAAATTATCAATTATTGAAGAATCTGGAGCTTTTAGTTTTCTGTCACCTACAGTAGTCCTAAGCTCTAACTCTTTAAAATATCTTTCTCCAAATTTTTTAGCATTTCTTTCTATAGCACCATTAAGTATTCTAGCTACAGCTTTTTGCATTTTAGGATCTACTATCTTATATGCTTTGCTACCATTTGCTAAAGTAATTTCTTGCCCAAACTGAAAATTAAAATATCTTGCAGCTTTTACAGGATCATTGTGTATCATGTTTAACATAGTGTCACTCCATTCTATAGGATCAACACCAGAACCACCTAAACCATAGAGTCTGTTACTACCATAATCACTTAGGTCTCCTTTAGCAAGAGATCTTCCATATTTTCCAATATCATATGCAAATTCACTATGTATCATTGGAGCTAAAGTTCTACTCCATGTTCTATCTACTCCATTTAACTCTTGTAAAAGTTGTAAATCACCATAGGCTCCAATAAACAACTCATCAAATTGTCCTTTAAATTCTATCATTGTATTTAATGCTTGTTTATCTGAATCAAGAGCATTTGCACCAGCCCTGTTTATTTTTTTTCTTAAATAGGACAACGTGCCATTTACTCGTCTACGAATATTTACTATCCCCTGCCCAGAAACTTCTATTTTATCAAATGTAAAATCTTCTCCATATTTTTTAAGAAAATCATCTACTTCTTCTCCACCTTCTTTTACCCATTTATAGAAACCTAAACCATCTGAAACATCTATATCGTAATTATTAAGTATAGCTTTTTTTATGCTTTGTGAAGTATCTCCTGCTTCATCAGCTATTTTAGCAATCATACTATCTATTGTATCAGATATTTCTTCACCTATTATTTTAGGAACTAAGTATTGAAAATCTGCAGGTAATTGTGCATTAACTAATTTATTTTCCGGAGCTTTACTTCTTCCGAATAAAGAATCTCCAGATATAATAAAATCATCAGCCCAGTTTGTTATGTCTAAATTTTCAGATTGATCTATTTTTGCTATTACAGGAGCATATAATCTATCACTAGCCATTCTAAGGTTGTTTCTTCTTGACTCATATATACTAACAAAATCTAAAGCATCATTTTTTGCTGTTGCTGGATTAGATTTATGATGGCTAATCATATCCATGATATATCTATCTTGATCATCTTCCATTTTTGCTATAATTTTAGTATATTCTTCTCTTATTAATCTAGGTGCTTCAGGATCATTAGGCTTTATATTTTCTATGTTTAATGCATTTAATATAGACATTTGAACTTTAGCACTTTGTCTTGTAAATAATTCATCAAAAGCCATTACTACTTGACCATCTTTATATGTTGATGCATCAGCTAATTGTATAAATATATCATTGGCTTGATTCAATTGATCAAACTCTTGTTGTAATGCATTTAAAGAGTCATTAAAGTATTCATTCATATTTCCTAATATTCTATCTGACTCTTCACCTAGATTGCTTATAGTTTTATTTCCCAATACATTTTTAGCAAGTCTAGATAATTCATTAAATAAAACTTTTTCTTCGGCAAAACTTTTTTCTAATTCTTTTATGTTTAAATTTACACCTACTCCTAAATTTATTTTATCTACTAACTCTCCTTGTATGGCTCTAACAGTAGATAAATCAGCAACTTGACCGATTTGTAAAGCAAGAGCTTCTGCATCCCCTCCTTGTGCTGTTAATTTTTGAATTAAATTTTCATAACCTTCCATATTATTAAGTATTTGATTTTGTCTTTGAGTAGGCATAGACCCAATAGCATCTACTAAATGCCCAACTTGTTTTTTTTCATATAATGTAAGTTGTCTTGTTGCCCCATCTGGTGTTGAAATCTCAACATTATCTAAATATTTTTGATTTTTAGCTGTTAAAGCAAACCTTACAAGTTTAGATGCACCTAATGTAGCTACATCTTCAGGTCGATAGTGCCTCAAATAAGCTACATTATTTAAAGCTGCAGTACCTCCCATAGCAAATGAAAAAGCACCTACTAAATAACCTGCAGTTTGGTTTAACCCTAAACTTTCAAATAAATCTCCTGTCCATACAGCACCAACAGATGCATAAACATTAGAATGAAATTCTTCTGAAGCATAATAGTTTTTAAAAGGTTTAACCTTAAAATATTTATCACTTTTTACATCTCTTCTAAATACATTGGCAGGATTACGTACAGTTATATCTGTAGCAGGTGTAAGAAGTTTCCTTCCAATATCAAATCTCATTTCTGTTGTAAATTTTTTATATCTACTAGCTGTTTTTGCAAAATATCCAGCACCTTCTACTTGGGTTAATGCTAATAAATCATCTGTAAGAGATTTTCTAGCATACGTATCTTTTTGCATATCTGTTAAGTTATTCCAAGCTTGTTCTCTTTCTTTTAATGTTTTTGGAATAGAGTATTGAATACCTCCTTGAGTTCTTTGACGTAGTAAATCTGCTTCTAACTCAGATATATATTTAGTTCTTCCTTTATCTAAATAATGTGTATAAGTATTTATTCCTTTAGGAACTGTTCTTAAAACAGTGTTTATTCCTTTCATAAAACCCCAGCCAATACCTATTTCTTGAATTATTCTTCCAAATTGGGATTGATTAGGATTTTCAAAAAATGTTCGTAAATCTTGTTCTCTCCATGCAGCTATACCTTTTTTAACTTCTTCTTCTGTAGGTTGACCAATAGTATATGCAAAGATTTCAAAAGAACTAGGAACTCTATCATATGCATTTTTTTTGTATGCAGCTGCCCACTTGTCAAAATGTTTTGATATTCCATAATTATCTTTTTCTCTAGCTTGCCTTATTTCTACAGCTTTATCTGCTGCTTTTTTTGAAACAAGTCCCACACCTTTAGTAGCCCACTCTCCTGCCCATTCAGCTACTTCAAATAAATAGTCAGCACCTTTTAATACACCATACGGTGCTCCTACACTTATAAGTTTTCCTAATTCATAAACAGGCTCAACCATATCTGATGCAAATCGTTTTGCTAAAGTAGGAAAATATAAATTTTTAGCACTTCTATATTTTCCAGAAAAAGTTTCAAAACCTCTTATATCACGAGCAGTTTCAAAATTAAATGCTCCTCCTATATTAGGGTAAGGTTGAGATATATCCATGTTAGTTACAGGTCCTGTATCTCTATAACTACCTACAAAATAAGACATAGGCTGCCCTCCACCTTCTCGTTCACCCGGAATAAAAGGAAATCCTACATCGTTTGGATCATCAATATTTGGCCCACGAGATTCAAATTCTAATTTTGGAAAGTCAGATTTTTCTAAATCAGCATGTTGAAAATCCCAATTCTGTGCATATTCAAGAGTCTGTTCTCTAGTGCCTTTAAACATTATATGTCTACCATACCTATCTTTTAAAATAGATTTAAACTCTTTATCTGGATTAGGAGTAACTCTATCTTCTAAAAAATAAGAAACATTATTATCTATAGGTACATGTTTTACAAAAGACCACAAAGGTTTGTCTGTTTGTGGAATACCTACGTAAGGTTGTGCTTTAGAAGGTACACCAGCATACGTTTCACTTGGTGGAGAGTATTTGTAAGTCATCTTATTTGACTCTTGATCTACACTGACTGGTTTAAAACCACCTGTAGCCGGATCAAATTTTTCAAAAGGTATAGTCTCAGCTGCTGAAGGTTTTTCTCCATACTTAGGCATGTTATTATTATCAGCCATCGTTGTCCTTTCTAGTAAATGTAAATGTTTCTTCTTCATTAATTGGAATAGTTTCTAATGCTTCTATTTGTTCAAGGGTTAGTTTTTGAGTATCAAACTTTTGTTGTAAAACTACAGAAAAATCATTTATATTGTCTTTAGTAATACGAATTTTTTCCCCGTTATACATGTCGTCTACTTCTACTCCTGCCACTGTACCTTGATCGTCAGTGCTTATTTCATCCCCACTGGTTAATGCTGTATCTTCTTCTGTAACATATGGTAGTAATTTTCCTGATTGATTTATAAAGTCTAAAGAATCAGCTACTCTTTCATATTCTCTAACACCATACATCTCTGCTGCTGTATTTGCATTAATATAACCTAATGCAACTTCTCCATACAAAGATAAAGATTCATAAATAGCTTGAGCAGCTTCTACTCTTTGTTGTGGAGTAGACCACCAACCGTAACTTAAAGCTCTCATAAATTGCTTTTGGTCATTATCAGAGATAGCTTTTCCACCTTCTCCTTGTACTACAGCTGCTGCTAAATAGGTTAGTTCTAATGTTAAAGCTCTTTGTCTAGCAATACTAGCTAGTAGCTTATTATTCTGAGTAATTTTAGATCTATTTTCTTTACTAGACATATCTAAACTAAGAGCTTCATTTATAGTGTCTATAGAAAAATCTGTTCCTTCATAACCATGTTCTTCTAACCATTGTTTTTCACCTGCAGATAAAGGAGCACCCATAAGAGTTTCCCCTTTACCTAAAATCTTTTTAAATAAACCTTGAAACCCTCTAGTTTTAGTAAAGTCTGCACCAAGTACTCTATTTTTTATACTTTCAAAAGCACTGGGAGCATTTTGAAGCATGTCTATACCTAAGGCTATATTTTCATAACCTCTACCACCAATAGCTAATTCTGGATTTTCTAATTCTAACATCAACAATTCATGAACACCTTTGTATTGAGTCCAAGAATCTCCTCTTTTAGTTATAATTCCCATATCTAGACCAAGGTCTTTTATTACTTCTTCTTTTGTTATTTTTCCTTTTACAGTAAATTGATTTGTAGGATCATATTTTTTGTTTATAATATCTTCTTCTCGATACATACTTTGATATAACTCAATGTTATTACTATGAAATGCATCTAAAGGATTTCTTCCAAGAGAATCATTTACAGCAGCAGCATATGTTATAGGTGATATTTTTGCATATGTACTTTTAGCTACACTCTCTCTTATAACAGGCACTTTTGAAAAAGCTTGTCCAAGAGGATGTTGATCTGGAGTTAAATAAGTTTCTGATAATATAGCATTAGCTGTAAAAAATTCAGGGAAAGCTTCATTATTAGTTATATGTCTGTTTATTATATTTTGTTCTTCACCTTTATTTATAGCTCCATATTGAAATATATGATGAGCTAATATATTATTTTCTAATCTTTGTGCAGTATTTTCATTGGCTATAGCTTCATAATCAACAGGGCTTCCTAATTGTATTCCATCTTGTATTGAATCAGCTACTGCAACTTTATCATATACACTTTTAGGAATTGATGTAATTATGTTTTCATTATATTTTGGATTATTTAAAGATTGATTTGCATATAAAGTATTTATTAACCATTTAGGTGCTCCCGGAATTATTTTTTCCCATTCAGGTATAAGGGTTAAATCTTTTGGTACACCGTCATCTGTTTGATTAACTAACTCATTAAAATATTGACCATGGTTTGTAGCATATAGTCTTAATTTAGCTTGTTGATCTTCTGATAATTCTGCAAATGCCATATCATTAATATTAGTATAATCTATAAATTTTGCTATTTGCTCTTGAGTAGTTTCACCCGGTGTAGTAGACACTTCGTATTGCCATTTTTGATAAGGAAGAATTTCTCCATTAGGACCTTCTATTTGAAAATTATTTACTTTTCCAAAACCTACTATACCATCTTTTGTTTCTGTTAATTTTTTATACTGTTCACCTAACATGTCATATCTAAATTCTAATGCCAATTTGTCAGCTTCACTCATTTCTTCTGGCTCAGGATTCATCTGTCTTTGAGCTTCTTCTGCAACACCGGTTAAAAATCCCATAGTGCTTGTGCTCAGACCTTTTAATAAACCTCCTAAAAACATTATATTTCTTCCTCTTCTACTGATACAGGAGCTAGAAACCCTTCTAATTCTGGAGGAGGTCTCATGCTCTCAAACTGTTGATCTATTTCCATTCTTTGTTGTGTGTTTTCTTGTAACAACTTATCTAAGGCTTCTGGATTATTTTCTCTCATAGAGTTAAGAACTAACTCGTCTGGAATGTCACTTTCTAATGGAGACCTATCCCCATGCACAAACATTTTATAAGGAATACCATTCTCTTTTGCATGTAAAACTAACAGTGCCCCAATAGGAGGCTGTATAAGTTGAGCTATATCAACAGTCCACAATCCAGCTGTAAACCCTCCAAAAGAAATAGTTCTAGTTATTTCTTGTATTGATACTCCTGCAGCCATAAGTTTTTCAAATGAGTTCATAGTAGCAGGGTCGTCAGCTAACCTATTTACAGTATACCTAAAAGCATCATTTACATCTGTAAATTTTGGAGGTTTTTCCCAAGGCCATTTTCCCGGTTCGTCAGTTAATGATTGCCCCGGTATTGGAGTGCTATAAGGATCTATTTCACTATCTATAGCTTGTGGTGATTTTGGATTTAATAACATTACCCTATACCCTTTCCTCTTCCTATAGATTGCCCTCTCATAGAAATAGGCCCCATAGTTTTTCTAGATCTTATTGCTTCAGATGTTGTAGGATCTAATTCCATCATAGCATATTTTATAAGTTGAGCTACTTTAGGATCATATACTCCTCCATATCTTTTATTCTGTTCTTCTATTCGTCTTGCATTTGCTAATCGTCTCATCTGTGCTGGTGTACCATAAGGTATATTTTTATGTGTTATTCTTTTTCTTTTTTCTTTATCGTCATCGTTACCACCACCTTTACCATCACCTTGTATGTCAGCATAAGCTCCTAATGCTGCTCCAATACTTTTTCTTATTCTATCTACTCCGGGATTTGCACCTAAAAATCCTTGAACTTCATCTCTTGCTCTAAACCCTAATTCTATAGGAGTTGATAGTATTTCACCTGCAAGATTAATAGTATCTCCTAATAAATTTCCAGCCCAACTATACCCTTTATCTGTTAAATAATTTCTTGCTGTGCCTTCAAATCCTCCAAATGCTCCACCTACACCTCTATCAGTATACCTACTTTCATTAGTGTCTTCATATTGAAAACCTCTTCCTTCATTTCCTGTGTAAGTTTCTCCAGATAACCATCCACCTAAACTTCTTGTCCAATCAGAACCTAAAGCAGAAGCTCCAGCAGATACAATAGGAGCATATTTATATAGTTTTTCAAAATATTCTAATGGTTTTGGCATGTTTTTTCCTTATGATGTTGGTTTTGGTGTTGGTTTAGATTTAAATAACCAAGCTAGTACAGTGCTGCCTAACTCTTTCATAGTATTATCAGTAAATTCTGTTCTGTACTGTTCAGCACTAAAATCATTTTGTTGAGAAGCTATAGCAAAAGCATGGGCTCTATCAGAAGCATTTTCTGATACAGTTAAAGCCCATTGAGCTTCATCTCTATACCTTTGCCACAATTGATTTTGTGCTGTTGTTGTTAAACCTAATAAATTTTGTGCATTTATACGATTTGACTCATTGGCTAAAGCTGTATTTTCTGTATTAATAGTCCTTCTCCAATTAGCATTACTTTGATCTATTTGTGCTACCATATTAGAATTAAACTTATCTCTAGAATCATCCATCTGAGATATAAATCGTTCTGTAGCATTCTCTTGATCAGAATTAAATTGTCTCATAGCAGCTACTCTTGTGCTGTTTGCATTCTGTACCTGTGTACCAATCTCTGCTACAAATTCATTTCTTTGTTGCTCTGTTTTAGCATTAAATTGTCTAGATGCATTTTCTGCTGCAGAATCTGTTAATAGTTTCTGATACTGTGCTTGGTATTCTACTATACCTGTTTTTTGTGCAGCATCTAAATTAGCTAAATCCATTCCTAAAAAACTTTTAGCATTTTGTATTTGTGCTTGTAGTTCTGCAGAAACATTAGTTCTATCCATAGCAGCATATGTCATAGCATTTTGTAATGTGCTCTGTTGTTTAATAGTTAAATTTTGTATGTCCATAGCAGCATGTGTTTTAGCATCAGCTGCAGCTATAGGTAAACCTGCTTCATAGATTGCATTAACAATAGCTGTTGCAGCCATGGATGAAGCCCCAAGCCCTCGTTGTAACATTTGAGCATTTACAGCTCTTACAGCAGGAGAAGCCCAAGATGGCATTTCTCCATCAGTACCTATGGTTTTTAATAATTCACTCATTTGGTATTTAACAGTAGCTTCTTGAGATACAGTTCCCTGCACTATATCGGCTTGAGATTTATCACTTACAGCCTTTTCTACATTTCCAATGATAGCTTGATTATTTAAAGCTCCTTGTGCTGCTGCAGCTTGAGGTAAATTATCATCTTTCATATAAGCTGTATACTCTGAAGCAGCTTCTACTGTAGGTTGAGTTACTGTTAAATCTGTTTCAGCTGCTTTACTAAAAGTTGTTGTAGGAGCAGTTCCTAAATCGGTTCCAGTTGTTGTTAAAAACTCATTATCACCAGAAGTAAGATTTGTTGGAGTTACTTTTTCTCCTTCTGTTAATCCTATTTTTTGTTTAGATGGAGTTGTAAAATTTCCTTGCAACTCGTCTGAACCAGTAATACTCTCTTCCATTGGAAAAGCACCAGCCCCTCCAGTTTCTGCAGGAAGGTCTGGTGTAGTAGCACCCCCTTCTTGTAATCTTCTTCTCATCGGTAAATTAGGTAATCTTGCCATTTTCTAAAACCACTTATTCATTAATGTTGATATTGCTGCACCAGCTCCACTTGCTACAAGAAGAACTCCTACAAATAGCCCCTTGCCTTTATCCAGCTGGCTTTCTAGTGAATCTAATCT
>Ga0209992_10002210_pt1 | contig 18331 bp, 18 predicted proteins | sample 2SBtaG_2_FD_182564 | JGI IMG/M metagenome (GOLD analysis project Ga0209992, IMG submission 182564) | Deep subsurface microbial communities from Kolumbo volcano to uncover new lineages of life (NeLLi) - 2SBTROV12_ACTIVE470 metaG (SPAdes)... | ecosystem: Environmental > Aquatic > Marine >... | reverse complement strand
CATTATGATTCTGACATTAGCATTCTAAATAAAAAAAATTATCAAGTTGAGTTATTATGGAATATAGTTCTAAACGATGGACCATCATCACATGCAATTTTAAAAAAATTAAACCCTGAGGAATCTACTGGAATTGTATGTAATGACATTAAAAATCTAATACCTGAGGAAAATATATCTAAAAACATTGTTGAAGGATTTGTAATTATTAGAGTACCTGTTAATAGCTTACAAGGATTTGACAATTCTTCAATTCTTAGAAATTCTAATGACATTGATCTACTTGATGTACAGATTTTTTATACTGCAAATGCATTGCCAACATTACCTCATGAGATAATAGTGGATAAAATCTCATTTTATATCATACAAGATAAAACCGGAAAGATTCCAAAAGATGACTTTCGTAAAACTCTTGATGTATCTCTTCCTTCATCACTAAACACTATTAGTAATACTGAATTTAAAGTCAAATCCATATTGGCTGAAAAATATAATCTAAATACAGAAGATTTGAATAAAATTACAATTAGAATTAAAAATATTTCTATAGGTGTTGCTGCACTATTAGATGATCATGCAATATCATTACATTTAGTAAAACCCCAAGTTAACTTTGAATAGAGTTTTGTGAAAATTAGCCTATAAGATATATATCTAAAATTATCTTACTTTGTTAGTTGTACCAGAAATTTCTTTTTGTATTGTTTTTTGTAATTATTAGTGCTACTATATCTCCTGCATTTGGTGATGGTCTTACACAAGAAAATTTACCTCCTGCAAGTGTAGGTGATCGTGATGCTAGTCTTTTCATCAAAATTAGTCCTCCAATTCTTACAGAAGATACAGTTGGTGATACTTTTGTAGAGTTGAAGTTATTTGATGCAAATACTGGTGAGGCTATAAAACATACTTCAATGTTTGTTACAGTTCAAAAAGATGGGGAACTTTTGATGAGAGATTTATTTCATACTCATTCTGGTGATCTTTTGCTAAAGATACAACCAACTAATATGGATAGTGCAAATGATGTTGTAGTTTATGGTACTGTAGAGCCATATCTAAGAGGATGGATGTCAACAAATGACCAGATTAGTGTAAAAGCTCCAGTATTGTTGGATGCAGGACTATACCATTTTGAAATTGAAATATTTGGAATCGATTTTGATAAAAATATATTTGCTACCTCAGATAGTCCTAGATTTGATTCTTGGTTAAGTGTGGCAGATATTTCTGATGAAACTATTTCTTTTGATGGGAATACATATGATACACCAATAATATCTTATTATGATACAATTTCAAGTTTTAATTTTGATGATGCTAGCAAAACAATTACATTTTCAATGCCATTTAATTGGGATATATCAAGATTAGAAAGTCAAAATATCTTTGTTCATCAAGAGATTCATTTCCCAAATTCATTTACACCTTTTACACAAGCTACATCTTATGATGCTTTTGTAAATGATATTCCCGTAGTTGGAAGAGAACTTATTGCAGATCCTTATTCGATGGATGACACTTTAATTTTACATTATTTGATTAGTAAAGATAAGATTCTTGAAGTTGCAAATTCTGTATCAGAGAATTCAAACACAATGGATTTTAAATTATCTCCTGGAGGTTCTACTGCACTTGATGAACATACTTTTGATTTAACTCTTGATTCAGGAGTTTTGGTTAATGTGTCATATGACAAGAAATTTGAAACTGGTGGTGACATTCCATTAAAATTTACTTTCTTTGACTCTGATGGAGAATTATTAAAATATGTTAGACACGGATTTAGAATTGCAGATGATGTTGGAAATATCCTTTACGAAGAAATGGGAGATGATTCATTTCAACCTGGTATAGTCTCAACTGAAGGAATTGATATTCAATCAGTTAATTTATCCCCAGAGAGTAACTATGAATTAACAATAGTTGTATTTAGCTCTGGTCAAGATGTTGATAAAACATTATCAGGAATTGGGAGTGCAAATTTTGTAATAAGTTCTAGTACTATAGATTCCAATCAAAATAATTCTAATGATCAACCGATTACTGTAGATAATACTGAAATTCCCTCTTGGATTAAAAATAATGCAGGCTGGTGGGCAGATGGACAAATTGATGATGATTCCTTTATTCAGGGAATTCAGTTTTTGATTAAAGATAATGTTCTAAATATTCCATCAACAACTCAGGGTTCTAGTTCTGGAACAAATGAAATTCCCTCTTGGATCAAAAATAATGCAGGCTGGTGGGCAGATGGACAAATTGATGATGATTCCTTTATTCAGGGAATTCAGTTTTTGATTAAACAAGGAATATTAAATGTAGAATAATAGGTTTTTAAATAAATTCAGTAAAGTGATAGTATCATGAAAGATATCAATGACATTATGCCAAAAGTTCCAAATATGAAATGGGGAGCTTTGATGAATAAAGCACCAACAAATGATAAAGTCAAAGAAATGAATAAGATTTTTCCAAGTAATGGAAAATGGCATACTGTTTTTGAAGAAAATGATCAAATCACCATTGATGGAAAAGAAATTAGGAAAAAAGATCCAAACAAGTGGACATAGTTTGAAAAATTTATTTTTAATTATACCTTTACTATTTTTTTCTATATTTGTTATAAATAATGCATATGGTCATGGTTTTGGTAGTGAAATTTTTCCTCCCGTAGAATTAGATGGAAGAATGGTCACTTTGGAAGTTACATCTTCACAAAGAAATCCTGAATTTAATGATGATCAACAAATTTCAATTTCATTAATTGATTTTGATTCAAAAATAACATTACGAGATGTAACTTTTTTAATTACCTCAGAGCGTGGAGAAAAATTTCTTTTTGAGCAAGAATTTCAAGCAGATAATGGATTCATTGTTTTCAATTTTGTATCTGAAGATACAGATTCAATAATTATTGATGATGATAATGATAGTAATGATTTTTTTGGTTCATTAATAGGACTTGAAAGTAGAATGGTTCATGTAATTGGACCAAAACTAAGTGAAGGTGGTTTGTACAAATTTGATATTTCTGTACTTACTGCTGATGGATATTCCAAAAAATTAGAAACACCTCTAGTTTTTAATGCTGGAATTTCAATTGCTCAAACATCAAAACATAAGATAATTGATCCAAATTTTGATGAACAAAATATTAACATCATTTCATATTATGATGAAATTTCAGATTTTCAATACAATTCATTTTCAAAAGAGATCAGTTTTTCAATGCCATTTGATTGGAATCTATCAAACATTAATCGAACATCAGTAATACATGAAGAGTTACAAATTTCAAAAGACTTTGGTGATTTACTCGTATCGGGTTTTACAATGTATGTAAATGGAATCAAATTATCTGAAGATGTTGTAAACATTGATGATTTTTTTTCTAATGAACGAGTAGTACATTTCATTATTTATCAAAAAGAATTATTCAAAATTTTTGAAAGTAATCCCAGTAAAAATGAAATGAATTTTATAATAAAACCTAACCTAGATTATCCTCATTTGAGTTCTGTTACAGAAAATGGTCAGTTTAGAATTTTAACTTCTTGGGAACCAGAAGATCTAAAATCTAATTCAAATGCAAAAATATTATTTGATGTTACAGATATTTTCTTAAAGAATAGACCTATTGCTACAAATTATGAATTTTCGATAACTCAAAATGATAGAGTCATTTTTGAACAAAGTGGAACAAGTTCTGATTCAAAAGAAGTACACAACATTGCAGAATTTTTTATTCCTGAAGATATTTCAGGAATAGTTAACCTGAATTTTGAAAATTTAGATAATAACAATCTTGCAAAGACTGTAATCCCTATTGTAATTAATAGAATCACTCAAAATGATTCTGTTTCAATTCCTGATTGGATTAGAAACAATGCCTTATGGTGGTCTGAAGAACAAATTGATGATAATACCTTCATCCAAGGAATTGAATATTTGATACAAAATAATATTATTGTAATTCCTCAAACACAACAAGAAAATTCTGATTCAAATGAAATTCCCTCTTGGATTAAAAACAACGCAGGCTGGTGGGCAGATGGCTCAATTGATGATGAGACATTTGTTCAAGGATTGGAATTTCTAATTAAAAATGGAATCATTCATGTTTGATCGTTTTTCATTCGAACTTTGAACCAGTCTCTTTAAATCTAAATTTATATTATTTTTGATACTTTGTTTAGACCTGAAAGTATAGTAGAAAAGAAATCAACTCTTTTTTCTTTAGTAGTTACAGGCGTTGTAGCACTTTTGGCTTTACCAATTATTGTTCCTCATCTATTACACGGATTCCATATTGCACATATTTTTTTACATATTGGAGGAATAACACTTGCAGTTTTTATCACAATACTTGCAGGATTTGCATATTCTAGGTTAAGAACAAAACGACTTTTACTTAGTGCAATTGCATTTGCAAATTTTATTGCAGCAGAATTTGTTTTACTAATTGATACTACATGGCCTACGATCTATGATCTTGGAGATATGCCTCTTTCTGAAGTAGGACATTTATTGACGTTTGCCACATTAGGATTATTAGCCTTAGGTGTGTTTAGAAATGACTAGTAGGGATTCACAAATTCAAAAAATTATTGAACAAACTCCTGGAATTCAATTCAGAGAAATTATGCGTTCATCTGGATTAAAAAATGGAGTATTGAGTCATTATTTAGGAAAATTAGAAAAAAATGGTGTCATTAAAGTAATTCGTGGTCCAAGACAATCTAGATTTTACCCTCCTCAAATTACTGAAGAAGAATCAATTGTTATCAAAGCATTAAGAAAACAAACTCCACATGATTTGTTATTAGCATTAATCATTGAGGATGGATTAGAATTTTCTCAACTTGTAAAAGCAGTTAAAAAATCACCTTCTACTGTTTCTCTATATCTTTCACAACTAGTTGAAGATAAATTAGTGGAGATTAAATTTGTCTCACTTAAAAAAAGATATCATATTAAAGCAAGAGATCTCATAGACAAATTAATTGAAGATTATAGACCAGGATTACTTGAGAATCCAACATCTGGATTTGAAGATATTTTCAATTCTTTCTAGAATTCATCATCTAAAAATTTCATTTACCCTTGGATTTTTCTTTTTAATTTTTTCATTTTCTCCATTTGTATTTGCAGATGTTTCAATTCCTGATAATGAATATGTTGGATACTTTGATTCAAATGGAATCTATACTATAGTTGGTAATGTAAAAAATAATTTTGATTTTGCTATTATTCCTACAATAACAATTTCTGTAATGGATGATAATGAAAAATTATCTAAAACAATTCAAAAAAATACATTAGCATCAAATTCTGAAATCCCATTTAAGATTAAATTTCCTGAAGTTTTAGGCAATACTCCATTATTGTTACCTGCAGAATTTGTATTTGAGAAAACTAAGGCTGACGTGTTACCCATTGACGTAATTTATGATCAAACCTTAATTGTTCATAATGATGGTCATCTAACAGGTAGAATAATTAATTCTGGAGATGAAACTATCTCTGATTTTAAAATATATGCTGTAATTCATGGATTTGATGACGAAACATTAGATGTGGCTGAAAATGTTTTACCGATTTCTGATATGAAACCTGGAGAAATAAGAGAATTTACAATGTATCCTGATTCTAAATTTTCATCTAAAGTTTGGTATTATAGCTGTTTTGCAGTAGGTCAAGACAGCATAATTGTTCTAAATGTTCCAAGAAATGATGATTTATTCAAAATAAGATATGATTCAAGCATTCTTTTATCATATCCAGAATTTGATTTACAAGGAGAAACTCTTTCATTTACTCTAATTCAGGGTTGGGAATTTCAAAATTATGTGGATTTTGAATTTCCAAAATATTCAGAAGATGAATCTTTTCAAATATTTCTAAATGATGCTCCAATTGATTTTATTCAGAGTGTTGATGAAATGGGAAATTGGCATGTGGCATTTCTTGTTGAACCACAATCAGCAGGAACATTATCAATAACAGGTTTTGATCCAAATGGAGAACCAATCATACCTGAATTAATTCCTAAATGGTTACGAAATGATGCTGATTTATGGTCTAATGATAAAATTTCTGATTCAGAATTTCTTGAAGGGATTAATTTTTTGTTTGAAAGACAAGTAATTTTTGTTCAATCAAAGGATATTGTTGTTCAATCACAATGGAAAATACCCTCATGGGTAAAAATTTCAGCAGGTTGGTGGTATGAAGAAAAAATTTCTGATGATGAATTTCTAAAAATTATTGAGAATCTAGTAGAAAGAAGAATTATTGTAATTTAATTGGTTCATTCGTCGAATAACCCAATTTCGTTATTAAAACAAATATCATATTTTGTTTAATGATAAAAAAAACACAAGCATTTTTTGCAGTTTCTTTAACTGCATTATTTGCAATCTCTGCTCTCTCTGTAATGACATTACAAGAAGCAGAAGCAACAGACAATCATTGGAAATTTAAGAAAAAAATAGGTTTCACCTCTGATTTAGTTATAGTTAATTCTGAAGCTGCACCTGATGGAGCAGCTGCAACAGCTAAGTTTTGGTTAGATAAGGATGGTGATGCTCTAAAATATAGAATTTCCATTGAAAACATGGACCTTAGTGGATTTGGTGAAACTAGTGATGATGTAACTAAATTACATATTCATGAAAGTCATCATGGTGCACACGTACTAAATGTGTACAAAGCACCTGGTCAAGATGATAATGATTTGGTTGTAAAACCAACAAAAGGTATTATCAAAGGAATTTGGGATGATGGAGATGAAAACCAATCATATGGTGGACATAATAACTCAGAAACTTTCACTTCACAACTAGAAAATCTATGTTCAGGCGAACTTTTCGTAATGATTCATGGTGATGGTGGAGCAGGTGTTCTGAAAGGATCTATCGAATCTACAAAACATGGAGAAAAAATCTGTAACAAATTAGGTTTCTAACAACCTTTTCCTCATTTTTTATTTATCTAACATTTCATTAAACAATATTATTATACGATTTTCATCAAAGCTAATCAACTATGTTTCCATTACGAGATGAAAATCCACATCCACCAGGATTCAAACCAAAGGTAACATATGCTTTAATCATTGTTAATGTAATTGTATTTTTTATTGAAGTTGCATATACTGGACAATTCTTTGACTTTACAAATCAAAACGCATTTAATTTATTTTATAATTGGGGTACTGTTCCTGCTTGTGTTTCTGGTGAATTTAGTGGAATAGATACAGGTAATGGTGTAATACAATGTCCTGTATTTTCAGAAATTACATTATTAACATCTACTTTCATGCATGGGGGTTTGATACATCTTGGTGGTAATTTGTTATTTTTGTGGATCTTTGGTGATAATATTGAGCAAAAGTTTGGAAAAATAAAGTATCTTGGAATTTATTTAATGTGGGGTATTGTTGCAGGACTAGTTCATATTTATGGTGATTCTAGTAGTGGAATTCCTGCAGTTGGGGCCTCAGGTGCTATTTCTGGTGTATTGGGTGCATATTTGGTAATTTTCCCAAAAGCTAGAATTCAAACTTTCATGATGCTTGGTTTCTTTTGGAGAATGATGCATATTGAAGCTCGATGGTTTTTACCATTTTGGTTTATCTTTCAAAATATTCTTCCAATGTTAACACAAGGATTAGGATTTGGTGTTGCAGGTGGAAGTGGTGTTGCATTTCTTGCCCATATTGGTGGCTTTGTTGTAGGTTTGGGTACAGGCTACATTTACAAAAAAACCCACAGTTCTGATTTTACTTATGGAACAAGATATGGTTACAGACCAGATTATTGAAAGCATAAATTCTCTAATCTATCTGAAAATCTTATGCCTTTGATTACAGTATCAATGTATCCTGGAAGATCTCAGGAACAAAAAGATGAATATGCAAAAGCAATCACAAAATCAGCAGTTGAGATTCTAAAGACTAAGGAAAATCATGTAATTGTTGTTTTTGAAGACAATCCTAAAGAAAATTGGTTTCTAGCAGGAAATCAACTTTAATTATTTTTAATAAAAAAAGACTGGACAACACCATCCAGTCAAGGGACTACATACACACTATGGTTTTACAATTATTACTAGATGTAATTTACATAATAAGAAAATGGTACATTTGATAGTTGTACCAAAGTTTATCTTTTAATTATCATTCAAATAATTAAACTCATGAAAGCTGCAATAGTTCAATTTAAAGCATCAACTGATAAACAAACAAATTTGAAAAAAATTATTTCATATATTCAAAAAGCAGCTTCAAAAAATGCAAAATTATGTGCATTTCCTGAATTTATAATGTTTTATACAAATTCTAAACAAACTTCAAAACAACTTGCAAGCTTGGCTGAAACAATTAATGGAAATTTTGTTTCAAGTGTATCAAAAGCAGCAAAAGAAAATAAAATTCAAGTTATAGGCTCATTTTATGAGAAGAGTAGAAAAAAAGACCGTGTATATGATACTTCATTTGTAATTGATAAATCCGGTAAAGTGATTTCTACCTATAGAAAAATTCACCTTTATGATGCATTAGGATTTAAAGAATCAAACAAAATGGTTCCAGGCTCAAAAATTACAAAGCCTGTAAAAACAATATTGGGAAAAACAGGAATGATGATTTGTTATGATTTAAGATTCCCTGAAATGTCACGTTCACTTGCAGCAGCAGGTTCTGAAGTTTTAGTTGCACCATCTGCTTGGGTAAAAGGTAACATGAAAGAAGAACATTGGATTACAATTAATAAAACACGTGCAATTGAAAACGGTTGTTATGTTATTGCACCTGATCAAGTTGGAAATATTTATTGTGGGAGAAGTCTAGTAGTTGATCCATACGGAAAAATTTTACTTGATATGAAAAAGAAACAAGGAATTGGTTATGCTGAAATTGATTTAAACAAAGTAAAACAAACAAGAAAAATTTTACCATTACTTAAAAACAGACGAACAGATATCTATTCTACTTTGAAGGTATAGTTTTTCTGCTTTTACAATTAAAGTTTCCACATTGTTTAGTCCATTTTTGGTTTCGTGAATAACGAAAAATTATCATTGGCCATTTACATACATCACACGGCATCTTTGTTGCTCGCATTCTGGCTTTTTGTAATAATGGAGATGATGCTTTACATCCACCATAAAAATTTGAACAACCCATGAACCGCTTTCTTGTTGCCTTAGATCGGATTACCATCAACTCTCCTAGTTTACATTCAGGACATGGTACAAGACCATTTTTAGGAGAATTTGTACCAAGTATCATGTATTTTTTTTCTTTTGATGACCAAGAAAGAAACCCATTACTATCATAATACTGAATAATTTCTTTTTTGAATAGACTAGTTCTTGACTTTGTAGTTTTGACTATATGTCTCATTTTTGGTTTTTTTAGATGAATAGTTTTGAGATTTGACTTTCTTGGCATTTCTATGATGAATTTACTAAGACAATTTTTATAGGGAAATGGGTCAGTGACATTTGTGGAAAAGGTTTGTGTTCTTGGCGCTGGTAGCACCAAATATGGAAAATTAAGTGAAAGTATTGCTGATATTACTACCCAGGCTTCAGTTTCAGCCATAGAAAGTGCAGGAATTTCTCCAAAAGACATTCAGGCATCTTACATTTCAAACGTTTTTGGAGTTGCTGATAAACAAGTCCATTTAGGTCCTGTTTTGATGAGCAGACTCGGAATTCCAGATAAACCATCATTAACAATAGAATCTGCATGTGGTAGTGGTTCTGTATCTTTTAGAGAAGCATATGCTAATGTTGCAGCAGGATTTTATGATTGCCTTGTTGTTACCGGTGTTGAAAAAGTAACTCATACCGGAACTGAATGGACAACAACTTACTTTGCATATTGCTCTGACTTTTTTTACGAAGGTCAAGCAGGTGCATCATTTCCAGGTTTGTTTGCATCAATGGCTCGAGCTTACTTGACAGAGTTTGATGCAACAGAAGAAGACTTTGCAGCAGTTGCAGTAAAGAATCATGATAATGGAGTTCTTAATCCAAAAGCTCACATGCAAAAGAAAATTACTGTTGATGACGTAATGAATTCTGCAGTAGTTGCTAGTCCACTAAAACTTTATGATTGCTGTCCTTTCTCTGATGGTGCAAGTTCTGTTATTCTTTGTTCTGAAAAGTTTGCAAAATCTCATGGCGGTGATTACATTGAAGTTACTGGTTCAGGTAGAGGTGGTTCACCAGCTGCATTACAAGGACGTGAACAATTGACAACAATTCCTAGTACAAAGATTGCAGCAGCGGATGCATACAAAATGGCAGGTATCACTGCAAAAGATGTTGACTTTGCAGAAGTACATGATTGCTTTACAATTGCAGAAGTAGTTGATACTGAAGACTTGGGTTTCTTTGATAAAGGACAAGGTGTTCAAGCTGTTCGTGAAGGTAGAACTAAATTAAATTCAGATATTTCAATTAATCCATCAGGTGGTCTAAAAGCAAAAGGACATCCAATAGGTGCAACAGGTGTTGGACAAGTAGTAGAAGTATTTGATCAACTAACTGGAAAAGCAGGTGATAGAACTGTTAAAGATGCAAAAATTGGTTTAACTCATAACTTTGGTGCAACTGGTGCAAGTTGCGCTGTTCATGTATTCCAAAATGTGTAAAATGACTATTGAAGAACAACTTATTGAAAAAGCCAAAGAAGGCAAACTCTTAACTCACAAATGTACTGAATGTGGTTATCTCCATTTGTCTACTGCCTATTTTTGTCGCAAATGTGGAAGCAAAGGATTTGAGGATGTTCTTTTAGACGGTGTAGGCTCAGTTGTCACGTATACCATTATTACTGTAGCTCCTGCAGGCTTTGAAAAATACACACCATATGCCTTTGTTGTACTTCAAGTAGATAATACAGAATTGAGAATTTCTGGATTTATGCCAAATATCGCTACCCCTGATGATCTTCCTGTTGGAACAAAAGCAAAAATTGCTGGTTTTGATGAACGCGGAATCATCATTGAAAAGCAGTAAAATAATTTGCTTGATTAATTAAAAAAAATCAAAATCGATTCTTAATAATTTTATACATCTTATAATTTTCATGTCAGTAGAAATTACATGTGGTAAATGTGGTGAAAAGATCACAAACATGAAAATGTTAAAATCTTTAAAAGATGTAATGAATCCTTACAGTGGAAAATGTCCATCATGTGGACAAAAGCTTTCTACATCCGAATTTTCACTTGATGTTCAAGAAAAATGATCAAAAAGATCTTCAAATCAAAGATCAATTTTTAATTTTTAAAAAATTGATCATTTAGGATCATTTTTTCATTAGTCATAAGTCTTAATTACTCCTTTTCTTCATAAATTTCATGAAAGTAGCTGAAGAAGAACTAGAAATGGATGTAGATTCAGATCTAGATTCTGATTTAGATACAGACTTTGATGACGATGATGATTCCTCATCAAATAGAGGTGGAATTTTACAATCTACATCAAAACGAGTTAGGATGATTTTCTCTGTAATGGCCAGTCCAAACAGAATTGATATTCTCAGAATCCTGAATTCTAAAGGTCCATTAACATATTCTGAATTAAAATCACTTGCTGGATTCAAATCAAAAAAAGAAAGTGGAAAATTTGCATATCACTTGAGAAAATTATTAAGACAATCACTTGTCGCTTTAAACAAATCTGAAAGACGTTACACAATTACAAATCTTGGAAAATTAGTTCTAAGTTTAGCAAGACAAATTGAAGAAAGATCAATTATTGAAAGTGGAAAAATGTATGTTAGAACATCACATGAATCCATTGAAGAATTTAATTCTCATAAAATTATTCAATCACTAGTTCGTGAAGGTAGCCTTCCATTAGAATTGGCACAAAAAATCACTGAGGAAGTTGAAAATAGAATTTACAAGTATCAAACTACCTATCTTACAGGCGCATTAATCAGAGAAATGGTCAATTCTGTCCTTTTAGAGCACGGTCATGAGGAATACCGAAATAAACTGGCACGCCTAGGATTACCTGTTTTTGATGTACAGGAAATGATTTCCAATTTGGATAATGTAGATAATGGTGCTGAGGGTTTACTATTCAACACTGGTCAGAAAGTATTTGCTGAACATCTTCTTACAAACACATTACCAAAAGATGTAGCAGACTCTCATCTTTCTGGAGATTTGCATATTTCAAATCCTGGAATTTGGTCGATGATTCCTGATACAATCTTTGTTAATGTTAAAGAATTAATTGATGATGGAATTGATCTTGGTGGAAAGTATCTTGATGTTTCAAGAATTCCTGCATCAAAACAACTCGATGAGATTACAAGTGCATTATCAATAATAATTTCTCTACTTTCAAAAGAAGCTTCACAAGAAATTGTTCTAGATGGATTAACTTCATTATTTGCAAAGCATTCAAAATCTCTTCCTGAACTTGAACAAAAATTAACTAATGCATTTTCAACTGCATCTACTACTTCAAAGTACAACAAGAAAAATACAAACATATCAATTCGATTACAATTAGGTACTGATACAAAAATAATTAATTCAATAATTAATGCATACAAAAATTATACAAAGATTACACCAATTCCAAAAATTGGTTTAATTATAGATACTGAGAAAGGAAAAATAACTGATGTTTCAGCATCAGCAGCTGAAATAATTTCTCTTGGTGGCAAAGTAATGTTTGCTAAAGGTCAAATGTCAAGTTCAGGAGTTACAAATGGTTCTACAAAAACTACAGGTCCACTTTCAATTGCTTTACAATCTGTTTCAATTAATCTTCCAAGACTTGCATTTGAATCAAATAAAGATGAAACTTACTTTAGAGCAAGACTTGCATTACTAATGAAACCTGCTTTAACATCTATGGCATTAAGAAAAAAAGATATTTCTGATCTTACAAGACGAGGACTAAATCCAATTCTTGCAAAAAATACTCAATACATGCAAAGAAGTTCTGTTTCTCTTGTCATAAATTTAGTGGGTCTCAAAGAGGCAATCTTTAACATTTTAGGTTACAAAGACAATAAAGAAGGCCATGATATTCTTCACAAAGTCATTGAAACAGCAGCCGATGTAGGGGCTAAAAAAGGTAAAGAAATAGGCGATTCTGTTGCTATTTGCATGACTGAAACTGAGAGTTCAACCCGTTTTGCAAGCCTAGATGGTGAGAAATATGGTAAAAACTCTTCTCTTAACTCAATGGATGGAGATTCTTACTCTGAAGGTGTAATCATTAATGCCTCTGATGTTTCTGATTATACTAACAAAAGTGAGATTATTGCTGAATGTAACAAACTCTCAAAATCACTTAATGGAGGATTATTTGTTGCATTAAACATTGACAAGGATGCAAAGGTTGATGAAATTAAAAAATCAATTGAGAAAACATCTCAACTAACATCTTCATTCAAGCCTGTTAGAGTAACTGCAATCTGTGGTGAATGTGGTTTTAAAGATGAACCATTTGATGACAAGTGTCCAAAATGTAAATCACCATACGTTGTCTGAAATTCATAAATAAAAAACTAGTAACGATCATTTTACAAAACTTTTTGATCCAATTCAGATGAGCGATCATCGTCAATAACGATTAAAATTATGCCATTATGAACTTCATAGTAGTGGTGTCAATATTTTTGAACTGAACTTTAAGAAAAAATTGCAGAATCATTTATACCCATATTGATCATAACCATGTCGGGGAGATTATTATGGACAATTCACAAATAGAAAATAGTATAATTGACATCCGTAAGCGCAGTGGCGCAGTAACGGCATTCAATAAAGATAAAATTTCAAATGCCATATTCAGGGCATTGGCAGCCACATCTAAAGCCGATCGTGGCCTAGCAGATCAATTAGCAGAAAATGTTGTTAACAAATTAGTTGAACAAGGATTTACTAGCACTAGAACACCTACAGTTGAAGATATTCAAGATATTGTGGAATCAACTTTGATTGATAGTGGTAATAGTGATATTGCAAAAGCGTACATCGTTTACAGACACGAGAGAAGAAAATTAAGAGATGAGAAAAGAAATGTCTTGAATCTAAAGGACCTTGATCCAGTTTCTAAAAAGTTTGATTTGAACTGTCTAAGAGTCTTGGCATCACGATATCTATTCCGAAATGGGAAAAATGAGATTATTGAATCCCCAACTCAAATGTTTGAGAGAGTAGCCATTCTAGTAGGAATTGGTGATATTCTATATGATTCTCAAATTTTTGACAAATCAGGAAATACTACTCAAGATATAGATGAAGCAAAATCTTATCTTGAAAAATTAGATGCATTTGACTACAAGTTCAAAGTAGGAGATTATTTCTTCAACAAGTGGCATTTTAGGTCTCTAATTAGTCACTATGTAACCCTTGCAAACAAAGGTCAAATGAAGATTAGTTTCAAAGATGTTCTAACATTACTTGCAGCAAAGAAACTAGATGATTATGCAGACAAAATCACAGAATACTTTGACTTGATGGTAGCCCAAGACTTTTTGCCAAACTCACCAACAATGATGAATGCTGGCGGAAGATTAGGACAACTCTCAGCATGCTTTGTACTTGGAATGGAAGATGGAATGCAACAGATAATGAAGTCAACTTCTGATGCAGCATTAATTTTCAAGTCTGGTGGAGGTGTTGGAATCAATTACTCTGATCTTCGTGAAGAAGGTGATATTGTAGCATCAACATCAGGTGTTGCATCAGGTCCTGTATCATTTATGAACATTATCAACACAGTAACTGAAGTTGTTAAACAAGGAGGAAAAAGACGTGGTGCAAACATGGGAATCATTGAAGCATGGCATCCTGATGTTGAAAAATTCATTACAAACAAAACAGAACCAGGAGTTTTAGAAAATTTCAACATTAGTGTTGGAATCTGGGAAGACTTTTGGCATTCTCTTGTGAATACTGATGGTAACTATGTTTTACGTAGTCCACGTGATAGAAAACCAGTTAAAGAAATCAATTCACATCAATTAATTGATTTAATTGCATTGTCTGCATGGAAAAGTGCAGAACCTGGTTTGATCTTTTTTGATCAAATTAACAAATACAATGTATTTGCAAAAGCAAGACAGGCACCACTACGTGCAACAAACCCATGTGGTGAACAAAGTCTTTACCCATACGAATCTTGTAACTTGGGTTCTATCAACTTGGTAAATCTTGTTAAAAGACAAGCAGATGGTTCTTATGAATTTGATTGGCAAAGATATGAAGAAACGATTAGAAAGACTACAAGATTTTTGGATAACATCATTGATGTAAACACGTATCCAGTTGATGAAATCAATACAGCATCAAAAGAATCTAGAAGAATTGGACTTGGAGTAATGGGAGTAGCAGACTTACTTTACAAATTAAGAATTGCATACAATTCCAAGGAAGGCTATGAACTTCAATCAAAATTATCTGAAGCCCTCACATACTATTCTATGGAAGAAAGTGTAGCACTTGCTAATTCTCGTGGTGAGTTTCCACTATGCTCAAAGACTGAATATCCTGAAGGTAAGATTCCAATATCTGGATACTATGAGAAACCAAAAGAATCTCATTGTTATGAATGGGATCCACTAATTGAGAAAATCCAAAAACATGGTATTAGAAATGTGTTGAATACTACAGTAGCTCCTACTGGTACACTATCTATGATTGCAGATTGTTCAAATGGTATGGAGCCTGCATTTGCTCTTGTATTTGAAAAGAGAGTTACTGTTGGACGATTCTTTTACACAAACAAGATTCTTGAAGAAGTTCTCAAAGAAAATGATCTTTACACAGATGAAATTCTTGCAAAGATTGCAGATAACTATGGTTCCCTAAAAGGACTAGATGAAATTCCACAATGGATGCAAGATACTTTTGTCACTGCAATGGATATTCATTGGGCTGATCATCTAATGGCTCAAGGAGTATGGCAAGATTGGATTGGAAATGCAATTGCAAAAACAATCAACATGCCATATGATGTTACAGTAGAAGATGTAAAATCTGCATATTTGCTAGCACATGAAATAGGACTAAAGGGCATGACAGTTTATCGTGATGGCTCTAGACACAAACAAGTCCTTCATATGACAAGTGAGAATGCACAAAAAACATTTGAAGTATCACCAAGTGAATATGTTGCAAGATTTGTTGCAGATAATATTACAAATTCATACATCAAATCACAAGTCAATGCTTCACTAGCAATTAAAATTCATGACGAAGACATTCAAATTGAAACTCCAAAAATTGAAGAAGTTTCAGAAGATCGTTTATGCCCAACGTGCAAAAACAATCTAGTCTTTGTTGAAGGATGTAGTATGTGCATTGAATGTGGGTACAGCGGTTGTACTTCTGGATAAGTAACAGAATCACAACTTTTTTACTTTGATTTATTTTTGAATCCATATGGATACAAAGATACTAGGCGTGGTTGCAGGTGTAATTGTAATAATTGCAATTGCTGGTATATCTTTGAGTTTACCTAATGAAGAAATTGTTATTCCACCACAAAAAACTAATGAAAAAATTGGTCTAGTAATTAATTCTCCAAATCAAGCCATAACATTACAAGATTTGGATGATGTTTATTCTAAAGCAGCAAGTACTGGGATTGGTAGAAGTAATGTCTATCTTTTTTGGAATTTGATAGAACCAGAACGTGGGGAATTTGATTGGAAACAATCAGATGTATTGATGAGTTTTAATAAAAAAAATAATTTACAAGTTACACTTTACTTTTCTGTAATTAATGGAGAAACACTTGGACCATTTCCTAGTTGGATTGGAAAACCACCAATTCAATCATTAGGTGAAGATAGAGTAACAAGTGTACTTGATGCAATACTATCCAGATATGATATTGTTGATACTGTAATTCTTGCAGGAGACACTGAATCACAATTTAGATTCTATGAACAAAACATTCCTGCATACAAGGAATTATTCAATTCAGTTTATGATAATATTAAAGAAAAACACCCAGATGTAAAGATTGGAAATTCATTTGCATTGCATCAAGTATTAAACAAAGATTTGAGTCATATAGTTACTGATTTAGCAATTGGTGATTTTGTTGCATTTTCTTATTCGCCAACTGATACTCTAAATGATATTGTAAAAACTCCACAAGAAGCAAAAGAGGAATTACAGCAGGTATTTGATTTAGCAGGCGACAAAAAAGTTGGAATTTTTGAGATTAGCTGGAGTACATCTGAGTTTGTAGGTGGAAGTGATGAATCGCAAGCAGAATTTTTAGAAAAATCATTTGAATTTTATTCTGAAAATGAGTCTAAATTAGAATTTTTTACTTGGTATAGGCAGTATGATAAGCCTGATGGTACCTGTGTATTTGAAGAGCAAGAAATTGGTGATAACACAGTTTCAGTAGGAGCGTCTGGTTTGGGAGGAAGTGAACACATCATTGAAAGATTGAGTAACTACATTTGTAATACTGGCTTAATTGGAATTGATGATTCTCCAAAACAAAGTTGGAATGTATTTAAAAAACAAATTCAAATGACAAATTAAAATGATTTCTCTAATTTTATCTGAATCTTCATTAGAACTTGTTCCATCTGAATTAAAACACCATCCATCAGTTGTTTCTCATGCAAAAAAATTAGGAAAATATTCATCAGAAATTTTACTAGATAATTCCTGGCATTTTGCAGCAATGAAGGGAATAAAAAATGAAATGAAACGAGGACGGCCAGATTTAGTACATTTTTCAATACTTGAAGCTACAACAATTCCGTTATATCTTGAAAATAAAATTAAACTCTATGTTCATACAATTGATGATAAAGTAATATCTTTTGGGCAAAATGTTCATCTTCCAAAATCATATCATCGATTTGCAGGAGTAATTGAAAAATTATTCCAAGAAAAACAAATTGTTACAAATAATGATGTATTACTTGAGATGAAAGATCAATCATTTTCTGAATTAATAGATGAAATTAATCCAACTAAGATAATTGGTTTTTCAACAAATGGTATTTCTAATACTTATGAAAAAATTGCAGCAGAAATTCCTGATAATTCATGTCTTGTTCTTGGTGGATTTCAAAAGGGACATTTCTCAAATTCAATCAAAGATAAAATAACTGATCTATTTTCTGTAGGAGATGAATCATTTGAAGGCCATGTTGTAATTTCTAGAATACTTTACGAGTATGAAAAAACCATTTTTATGTAGGAACTAGGATTTTTACTTTATTGCAGTCATAGTATAGCCTGGTTAGTATTCGGGGTTTCCAACCCTGTGACGCGGGTTCGAATCCCGCTGACTGCATTTT
>Ga0209992_10002208_pt1 | contig 18356 bp, 18 predicted proteins | sample 2SBtaG_2_FD_182564 | JGI IMG/M metagenome (GOLD analysis project Ga0209992, IMG submission 182564) | Deep subsurface microbial communities from Kolumbo volcano to uncover new lineages of life (NeLLi) - 2SBTROV12_ACTIVE470 metaG (SPAdes)... | ecosystem: Environmental > Aquatic > Marine >... | reverse complement strand
CGTGGACGGTCCACGTCCCACGTCAGACGTCCCACGTCAGACGTCCCACGTCAGACGTCCCACGTCCCACGTGTCACGTCAGACGACTTCACGACCCCCGTGCACGTGGACGACCACGTCTCACGACCCCCGATTCACCGCACGCTGCTAGTCCCTCGTCAAGGTGGCTCTGACCGGTACTCGCTTGCCCTCGAAGCCCCTGGCGGCGGCGGCCTCCGCACCGCATTCCCGATGCCCGTTTGTCGGCCGCCACCACCAGGGCCTCCGATGGCGGCGCGATCAACCGGTCATTTCCCCCTTGACGAGGTACTAGCGGGAGCGCCCTCTCAGCGCCTCGCCGGCTTGCGCAGGATGCTGGCCCGGCGGACCCTGTTCCGCCCATCGCGCTTGGCGGTGTACATGGCCTGGTCGGCGCGGGACAGCCAGCTGGTGATGTCCTCGTTCTCGCGCCGCTGGGCCAGGCCGAGGCTGGCGCTGACACGGAGTCCGGGGCTCGTGCGCTCCCAGTCGTGACCGGACACGCTGCGCCGCAGGCGCTCGGCCACGTCCAGAGCGCCGTTTTCCTCGGCGCCGGGCAGGATCAGCAGGAATTCCTCGCCGCCGTAGCGAATGCAGGCGTCGCTGTCGCGCACGCCCAGCATGAGGAGACGGGAGACGCCCTGGAGGACCTCGTCCCCGACCGCGTGGCCAAAGGTGTCGTTGATCTGCTTGAAGCGGTCCACGTCGACGAACAGGGACGTGATCTGCACGCCGGCGTCGACGCAGCGCTCGACCAGAGCGGGCAGCTGGTCGTCGAGCCAGGAGCGGTTCAACATGCCGGTGAGCGGGTCCCTGTCGGCGGAGCTCAGGCGCTCCTGGACCCGAGCCAGGTGGGCCAGCTCGTCGAGGCCGAGCAGATCGAGCCTCAGGCTGACGGCGCCGATCTCCAGGTGGTCGCCGGGACGCAGGAGCGCCCGACGAGTGCCGTGCCCGTTCACAGAAGTGCCGTTGGTCGACCCCAGGTCCTGCACGGTCACCTCGCCGGTGGGTCCGCAGGTCACTCGGGTGTGGTAGCGGCTCACCGAGCTGTGGGTGAGGATCAGGTCCCCGCGCTCGTCCCGGCCGATGACCACGTCTTCGCCGGCGCACAGCGACGCGAAGCGCAGCATGTCGGGCCCGGCCACCACGCGCAGGGTGGGAATGGTCAAGCGCTTGCTCCGGGCCTCCCGGGGGAGGTTGAGCTTCATCGTCGTCTCGCTGAGATCTTCGATGGGGAGCAGTGGCCTCGCGGCCCTGTCTTCTTGGCTCGACAACGCAGGCTCCAGGATCCCAGCTTAGTGTAGGAATCGGAAGCTCGGACCGCAACATGAGCACTTATGGCGCGGCGATCGGGCGGTCTAGGGGCCCTCGGCGGCGCGCCTCTCCGTGACGTGGAATTCCACCCGCCGGTTCGCTGCCCGCGCGGTCTCGGTGGTCTCCTGGACCAGGGGCAGAGTCTCGCCGAAGCCCTGGGCTGACAGGCGATCCCCGGCAACGCCCACCTGGACCAGGTATCGGCGCACGGCCTGGGCCCGCCTCAGGGAGAGCTCCAGGTTGTAGGTGTCGTCGCCCTGGTCGTCGGTGTGCCCGTGCACGGCCACCTGGATCAGCTCCGGGTGGTCGAGCAGGACTTCGGCGACCTCGTCCAGCAGCGAGAAGGACTCGCGCTTGATCTCGGCGGAGTCCAGCTCGAAGTAGACCTTGTCCAGGATGCGCACCCGGTCACCCTCGAGGGTCACGCGGGCCGGCTCGAGCACGACTTCGACGCTGGCGGTCTGGCCAGGCTCGACGGTCAGGGCCTTCTCGCTGGTGCGGAAGCCCGGCGCCGAGATGACCAGGCCCCAGGCGCCGGGGCCCAAGTCCAGCCGGGTCACCCCGTCGGGCGCACCCTCCAGGGAGTGCTCCTGCTGGCCAAGGGCACGGACCCAGGTGCCCTGGACCGGGAGCCCAGCCGTGTCCCGGACCAGCACGGCCACCGGCACCGTCGCGACCACCGGGGCCAGCCGCAGGCTCTGCTCGTGCTGGGCCTCGGCGGGAACCTCGAGGGAGAAGAGCAGGGTCTGGAAGCCCTCGGCCTCGACGGTGCCGCCGTAGCGGCCCGGGGCCAGGGAGCGGACCAGCTCGCCGTCGACCAGGGTGAAGGAGCCCGTCCAGGGACCGCTGTTCAGGTCGATCACCGCGCCGGTGACCTGGTTGCCGGCGGGGTCGAGCACCCGCACCCGGGTCGGGGTGAGGCCGCCGTCTGGGCAGCCGTCCTGGTCGTCGATGCCGTTGTGGTCCTCGGGCTGATCCCGGCACAGGTCCAGCTCGTCGACGATCCCGTCGCCGTCGCTGTCCTGGGAGACGAAGACCGTGCCGAGCTCGCCCGGATGCCACACCACCGCAGCGACCAGGCGCCAGTCCGGTGCCCCGATGCCCTGGGTCAGGCCGGTGCCCACGCCGCCGCGCACGGTCAGCTCGGGCAGGACTTGGTACGACGCGGTCGCCAGCACCTCGAGGGGGCGAGAGCCCGCGGTCGATGAGCCCAAGATCTTCTCGCCGTCGAGCTCGCCGCCGATGCGAACCGCGTCGGTCACGGCGTAGCTCACCCCAAGGGCGTAGGGCAGGCGATGCCCCAGCACCACGTCGCCCAGCTGGGCCCAGGTTCCGGTGTGGAAGCCGGCGGTGGCCGCGACCCGCACCGGGCCCAGATCGTAGCGGCCGTCGACGGTCAGGCCCGCGGTGGTGCTGGCTTCGCCGAGCCAGGCTTCTTCCTGGCCGCTCGGCAGCGTCAGCCGACCGGTCAAGCCGACCACGGCGTGCCCGGGCCCCAGGGGGCCCTGCCAGGCCTGGACCGTGGCCAGCGCCCGCAGGTCGCCCACCAGCTTGAAGCCCTGCTGTTGGTAGCCGCTGGAGTAGACGTGCAGGGGGAGGTCCAGTGCCACCCGGAGCCGGGGCAGTCCGAACCAGCCGACCAGGTTGGCGGTGGCCACCCGGTCCAGCACGGCGAGCTCCTCGCGATCGGGATCGTCGTAGCGAAAGACCAGGGGGTCGTCGGCCACGTTGAACACCAGCGCCGCGCCGGGCGACATCGGGTCTCCTACGTGGGGATCGGTCACGGCGAAGAACGCCCCACCGCCGGGGGCGGGTTCGAAGCGCTGGGCGTCGAGGGGCTCTGCGGCACCGTCGGTCTCGGCAGCCAGAGCCGCGGGTGAGGCGAGCAGGGCGAGCCAGCAGCCCCGGCGCCGGAACAGGGCCAGGAGCGACAGGAGCGCGGGAGCAAGGGCCGGTCCAGCGCCCAGCGTGCTGCAGCTGCCGCCGGTGAACTCGCCGCCGTCAAAAGTCCCCGGGAGCGGGTCGTCGCCGTCCAGGTCGTCTTCGGGGGGCTCGCAGCTGCTGTTGGTCGGGTCGCTGTCCAGCGGATCCGACACCCCATCGCAGTCGTCGTCGCCGAGGCAGTCCTCGTCGCCGTCCAGCAGGCCGTCGCCGTCGGTGTCGGGGTCTTCGGGATCCGTGCCGCAGGGCGGCTCGTCGCTGTTGATCAGGCCGTCTGCGTCCAGGTCACCACAGTCGCCGTCCTGGTCGTTGTCGTCCAACAGGTCGGGGATGCCGTCGCAGTCGCTGTCCCCATCGGCCTCCTCGGCGTCTGGGGTGCCGTCGCCGTCGGAGTCCTCGTCGCAGAAGTCCGCCCAGCCGTCGCCGTCGCTGTCGACCAACCACTCCGTGGCGTCGTCGATGCCGTCGGCGTCGCTGTCCAGGTCGTCGACCGCACCCCCGTCCAGGGTGCAGCGCGCCTCGAGGGCATCCCAGACCCCGTCGCCGTCCGTGTCCGCGTCGTCGCTGCCCAGCTCGGGGTCGATCTCCCAGGTGCCCACGGCCCCGTCCAGGTCCCAGTCCTCGCTCCCATCGGGCACGCCGCCCAGGTCGGTGTCGGCGGACAGGGCGTCGGTGGTCGTGGACGGGTCCGCGTCGGCGGTGAAGCACACGTCGGCCTCGCCGTCATCGTGGGCCTCGGTGGCCCCGACCTCGATGCTGTCCAGCAGGCCGTCGCTGTCCCCGTCGCAGGCGGCGGGATCGCTGGCGTAGACCCAGAGCTCGTCGGCGTCGGACAGGCCGTCGTCGTCGGAGTCGGAGTCGTCGGGGTCGGTGCCCGCTGCGGCCTCCTCGGGATCCGTCAGGCCGTCCCCGTCGGCGTCGATGGTCAGGCTGTCGGCCAGCCCATCGGCCAGGGTGCGCACCCCGTCGACCCCAGCCAGGTCCCCGTCCAGGGTGGTGGCGCCCGAGTACTGGCCCGTCGCCAGAGCGACCTGGAACACCGAGTCGTCCAGCACCCCGGCCAGGGACTCCAGGTCGTCCCGGGGCAGGGCGAAGTCCACGGTCCAGTCGGCATTGCCGTTGGTGATGGAGTCGCTCTCGGTGATCCGGAACAGGTCCTCCATCGACGGGGTCAGGGCCGAAGTCAGGGTCAGGATGGCGTCGAGGCCCTCGCCCGACGACGGCTCGTAGAGGAACACCGTCGGGGCCGGCCCGGTCAGGACCACCGCCAGCTCGAAGGCGCCGGGGTCCCCATCCAGGTCCAGCACGGCGGCCCAGGAGCCGCTCTGGAGGTAGTCCTGGGTCGAGCTCTGCCAGGGGTCGTCGTCGATGCGCAGGCGCAGGTAGACCGCTTGGTCGTCGGCGGTCCAGGCCCCCACCGGGTCCAGCTCGTCGCCCACGAGGTCCACGGGATCACCGCCGCTGTGGTCTCCCAGGGGGTCGGTCAGCACGGCCCCGCCCACGGTGAGCGGGGTCCAGGCTTCTTCCGTGGGCCAGGTGGTGGCGTGAGCAGAAGCAACGATCGCAACTAGGGCCGACAGCATGATGAGACAGCCTCCCACCTCCCTTTTCGCCCGCAGCTCTGGACAAGTCAAGAGCACACTTGTGAAGAGTTCGAGCTGGATCAGCGGTTAGGGCGGATCCATGTCGGAGTCACCCCGCCCTGCTGCCACCGTCGTGGTCCTGCGCGACAGCCCGCGAGGGCCGGAGATCTTCATGGTCAAGCGGTCGGGCAAGAGCGGCTTCATGCCCCACGCCCACGTGTTTCCGGGCGGGCGCGTCGATCCCGAGGACGGGTCGACCCAGGTCATGGGTGGCCCCAGCGACCACGACCGCATGGCGTTGTCCCCTGAGCTCGCTCGGGCCTACCAGGTCTGCGCGGTGCGCGAGACCTTTGAGGAGGCCAACATCCTCTTGGCGCAGGGCGAGCCCGTTGCCGAGGAACGCCGGGCGCTCAACGCTCGCGAGACGACCTTTGGTGCGGCCGCACGGCGCCAGGGCTGGGTCGTGGACACCTCCAGGCTGGTCTACTGGTCGTGGTGGATCACGCCCAGGCAGGAGCGCCGCCGCTACGACACGCGGTTCTTCGTGGCCGGCGTCGACGGGGACCAGGCGCCCCAGGCGGCCCACGACGACAAGGAGACGGTGGACTCCGCCTGGTGGACCGCCAGCGAGACCCTGGCCCGCTTCCAGGCCGGGCACATCTTCCTGGCCCCTCCCACGTTCATCACGCTGGGCGAGCTCCGGGAGCACGCCACCGTAGACGCGGTGCTGGCGGCCGGCCGGGTCCGGGAGCCCGTGGCCATCGAGCCCAGCGTGGGCACCGAGCCCGATGGCTCTCTGGCCATCGTGATGCCCGGGGATCCGGACCACCCGGATCCCGACCCCATCCCCGGGCTGCCGCTACGCCTCGTGATGTCCGAGGGTCGCTGGATCCGTCGTTGACGCGGCTATGGTGGCGGCAGTGAGCCTGTTCACGCCACTGCTGCTGGGCGCGGGTCTGGCCTGGGCTGCCCAGCCGGTCCGCGCGGTGCGCGCCAAGCCCGCCCAGGTGGTCTGGCAGCAGGGGCTGGCGTCGGACGAGGTCCTGCTCAAGGTGGTCGAAGGGGACCGCCGGATCCCCGTCGTGCCGGGGTCTCGGGTCGAACCGCTGTTCCGGAGACCCCGGGCCGATCTGCGTGCAGACAGCGCGGCCTATGACCCCCAGGGCCGTCTGGCCGATCTCACCACCTGGTGGCGTGTGCAGACCCCGCCTGGCCAGGCCGCCCAGGTCGCCCAGGCCCTGAACCAACTGGCTTGGGTCGAGCGGGCCGAGCTGGCGCTCCAGCCGGCCCCTCCGCCCGTGGACCTGGCGCCGGAGACGCCGGACCTGGTCGACGAACAGGACTACCGCCTGGCGGCGCCGGCGGGCCTGGGCTTCGCCGGCAACGAGGCCTGGCCCGCCGTCGACGGCCGAAACGTGCGGGTCGCAGACCTGGAGTACAGCTGGTTGGCGACCCACGAGGACCTGGCGAGCACGGTCGATGCGGTCACCTGGGGCCACGACATCGGCCTGTACGACTCCCACGGAACAGCCGTGCTGGGTCTGCTCGTGGCCGGGGACAACGGCTACGGCGTCACGGGCCTGGTGCCCGCGGCGAGCCCCGTGGTGGTCTACCCCTACGTCGACGCGGACACCTTCAGCATCGCGGCGGCCGTCGACGCCGCGGCGGCCTTGCTCCAGCCCGGCGACGTGCTGCTGATCGAGCAGCAGATCTTCGATCCCCGGGTCGGCACCTACCTGCCCGCCGAGTGGGACACCGCGGCCTGGGACGCCATCAGCCTGGCCGTGGCCAAGGGCATCGTGGTGGTGGAGCCGGCGGCCAATGGCGGCCAGAGCCTGGACGCCGACATCCTGTTGCGGTGGTTCGATCGCTCGGTGCGGGACAGCGGCGCCATCCTGGTCGGGGGCGGGGCCAGCCCCGAGAGCGGCCTGGCTCCGCGGACCTGGGTGCAGTGGGGCTCCAATTACGGCCAGCGGGTCGATCTCCAGGCCTGGTACGACAGCGTGGCCACCGCGTGGACCGACGAACACAGCACGGTGACGCCGGACCTGTTCCTGCCCGAAGACCGGGACCCGCGCCAGGGCTACACGAGCGAGTTCGGGGGAACGTCCGGGGCGTCGGCGCTGGTCGCAGGCGTCTGCGCCGCGACCAATTCCGTGGCCATCGACCTGCACGGGGAGCCCATGGCGCCCCTGGACCTGCGGGCGCTGCTGGTGAGCACCGGCACGCCCCAGCCGGCCGACGACGCGGCCGTGAGTCCCATCGGGCCCCAGCCGGACCTCCAGGCCGCGCTGCGGTTCGGGCTCCTGCCATGAGCAGGGGTTCAGTCGTCCTGTGGATCCGCCAGGGCTGCTGCCCGGGTCGCGCGCTTGAGCTTGTGCCGCACCCCAGGTGACAGGTCGATGGCGCAGAGCACCGTGCGGCCAGCCCGTCCCATGACCCGGGCCCGCACGGCGAGGGCCTGGCCGTCGGGCAGCTTGAGCCGCAGGGTCAGCCGGGTGCCGCGCTTGGGGTGGGGGAGCTCCATCGGCAGCGGCAGGGCCTTGTTGCACAGGTGGGTCTTCCAGTCCCGGATCAGGTTCTTGGGGTCGTGCCACGTGACCTCGGCCCGCGGGTCGCCCTGTTCCCAGGCCACGGCGGGGTCGAAAAGCGTCTCCTTGGACGCCACGCTGGTGGTGCTGTAGACGCTGCTGGTGGACCAGGTGCTGGCGACCGAGCGGCTGTCGCTGGGGGCGGTGCCCTCTTCGCGGCGCAGGTCGCGAAGGTCCTTGCGCTCGTGGGACTCCTTGGGGTCCAGGGACGTGCGCAGGGCCTGGTTGATGCGGGCCCGCCCGCGCTCGGGGGCGGGACCGGTCGACGAGCTCGGGGTCCAGGTCTGGCTGCTGCGGGGGGCCTTGGACTCGGTGGTTGCGCGCTTGCGGGCCCGGCGCTCCTCTCTGGCTTCCCGGGCTGCGCCGCCCCGGGTGGGCCCAGCTCGGCTGACCACGCTCGCGGTCAGGCTAGCCATCATGCGCTCGGCGGTGAACGACGTGCTGCCCGCGGAGCGCTCGTCGACCCAGTGGTCCAGCAATTCCCGGTCACCGGCGGTCATCTCGGCGATGCGGGCGGCGTAGCGGAAGGCCTCGGAGCGCGGGTCCTGGCGGGCCTTCACCACCACGATGTCGGCGAGCACCGTGTCTGGCAGGCCCGTCAGCTCCAGCCGCATCTCGGCTTTCTCGCCGACCTCGAGCTCGGCGTCGGCGGTGAAGCCCAGGGTGTCGTCCTGGATCCAGCTGGCCGTGCCGAAGCTCATCAGGCCCTGGTGCTTCAGGGCGATCGAGGCGTTGAAGTCGAGACGCGAAGCCAAGGGACCCACCTTGGAACACATTCTCTTAGGCCTGAACCGGGGTGCGGTGCAAGGGAAGACCTGTCGTGAGCCGTCACCATCCGTCAGGTCGGGCGATGTCGCGGTAGCGTCTCGGCGCGTGAGTGAGCACCTGACCACCGCCTTGGACCCACGCGCCGCGAGCGCGGCGAGGGCGCTGATGGATCGGGCCTTCGACGACTTCACCGATGCCGACTGGACCCACGCCCTCGGGGGCACCACGCCCTGATCTGGCGGGACGGCGCGCTCCTGGCACACGCGGCGTTGGTGCCCAGGACCCTCTGGGTGGCCCATGGGGCGCACCACGCCGGCTACGTCAAGGCGGTCGCCGTGTCGCCTGCGCACCAGCGCGAGGGGTTGGGCACCCAGGACGCGGGGCTCATGGTGTGGGGCTATGGGGGCGATCGCACGCTGGCTCTGTCCTGTGAGGACCGGCCTGGCGAAGCCTGGTAGGGCCTCGGCGGTGCGCTGACCGGGTGTCAACGGATCGGGTCCGGGCAGAACTCCCGGCGGCCGCAGTCCACGCAGTGCTCCCCCAGGTAGAGCCGATCGAGCTCGGCCATCAGCGCGTGGATGTGCGACCGGTCATCGGTCAGGAAGCCGGCTTCGAAATTCCGCTTGCGGGCGGACTTGGCGCCGATGCCGGCCCCTGTCAGGTTCGCCGAGCCGACGTAGGCGACCCGACGGTCCACCAGCACCACCTTCATGTGCATCCGCGGGCACAGGATGCGCTCGAAGCCTTCACCGGCCTGGAGGACCGGGAAGCGGTCGAAGTCCCTGCGAAAGGCCTCGCCCGGCTCCTTGGCGTGAAACAAGCGCACGGTGACGCCCCCTTCGACCAGGTCTGCAAGGACCGACAAGAGCGGGATGAAGCGCCGGCCCGGTCCCTGCACGTGCAGGTCCTTGAGGTCGGCGGTCGCCAGCCACAGGAAGCGCTGGGCGCTGGGCAGCACCTCCTCGATGACGCGCTCGTAGTGGGCCCGGTTGAGGATGAGCTCGTGCATCGGCGGGTCACCGTAGCAGCGGTTGGTGGGCGGCGGCGGCTTGACGGGTCCGAGCCGCATCCATAGCGGTCCGATGGCCGTGCCTCCTATCCCCCAAGTCTCCCGCCGCCCCTGGACCCGCACAGTGCTGGTGATGGCGGTCCTCGTGGTCCCGCTGCCGGCGTTCGCGCACGGCGTCGGGGGCGGCGACCAGCAGTTCCTGGAGCAGGCGGTCGGGCCGCAGCTTGGGCCGTTTCTCTACCTGGGTGCCAAGCACATGGTCACCGGGTACGACCACCTGCTGTTCCTGGTCGGTGTGATCTTCTTCCTGTACCGGCTGCGCCAGGTCGCTCTGTACGTGACCCTGTTCTCGGTGGGACACAGCGTGACGCTGCTCTACGGCGTGCTCAGCGGGACCCACATCGACCCCTTCCTGGTCGACGCCGTCATCGGGCTGTCCGTGACCTACAAGGGCCTGGACAACCTGGGGCTCTTGGCCCGTTGGCTCGGGACCCAGCCGAGCACCCAGGGTGCGGTGCTCCTGTTCGGGCTCATCCACGGCTTCGGCCTGGCGACGAAGCTCCAGGACTTCGCGCTCTCCGAAGACGGTCTGGTCCACAACATCGTGGCGTTCAACGTGGGCGTCGAGCTGGGCCAGCTGCTGGCGCTGAGCCTGGTGCTGATCGCCATGGGCTACTGGCGCCGCACCGCGGCCTTTTCCCGCCAGGCCGCTGGGGCCAACGTGGCCCTGGTCCTGGCGGGCCTGGCGCTGTGTGCCCACCAGCTCATGGGCTACTTCTCGTCATGAGGGCGACCCGATGACCGAGCCCGGGCAGCACGCGCCCCAGGACCTGCCCTCGTCTCGTGCGTTGGCGCTCGCCAGCGTGGTGGCGGCGATCGTGGTCGCTGTCCTGGGCGTCACCGTGGTCCTGCCCGCCGAGACCGGTCGTGACCCGACGGGCGTCGGCGCCTGGCTCGGCCTGACCGGGCTCGGCGCACTCAAGCAGGTCGGACCCCCGCCAGAGGCCCCGGAGCCCACCTTCGAGTTCAGGACCGACACCCTGTCCATCCGGCTCCTCCCCGGCAAGGGCAAGGAAGTCAAGGCGGTGATGCGGGCCGGAGACCAGCTCGTCTACCGCTGGAACACCACGGACTCCCCGGTCTACTACGACTTTCACGGCGAGCCCGAAGGCGCCGCCCAGGACGTGTTCACCAGCTTCGAGGCCGGCACCGGCGGCCGTGCCGAAGGCTCATTCGAGGCGCCCTTTGCTGGTGTGCACGGCTGGTACTGGGAGAACCGGACGCGACGGGCCGTCACCGTCGAGCTCTCGACCACCGGCGTCTACGCCAGCATCGCCCCAAAGTAGGCTGCACGCTCCGAGGACCCGCTCATGCCCCGACTCCCCTTGCTCGTCCTGGCGCTGGCGCCCCTGTCCACCCCGGCCCTGGCTCACCCCGGCGGCCACGGCCACAGCAGCGCCCCCAAGGCCACCGAGGAGCCCAAGACCGCCGTCCCGGCCACCTATGCTGGCGTGCTCGCGGCCCTGACCGAGCAGCTCGGGGCGGCCGAGACGGCGCTGGACACCTTCAAGATCGCCGACCTGCACCGGCACTGCGGCGACCTGAGAGCCCTGGCCGACGCCGCCCCCGGCCGAGCCCCGGACGCCGACGCCGCCCGTCCGGGCGCCACGGCGCTCAGAGGGCACGTCGACGCGATCGCGGCTCACGCGGACAAGGGGGATCTGGCGGGTGCGCGGGCTGCCCTGGCGGAAGCGCGGACGGCCCTAGCGGCCCTGCAGAAGCACCTGGAGTAGCGGCTTGAGCCGCGCTCGCCCCATGGTTCGCCTGGGCCTGGGCCTGGTTGCCGTCGGGCTGCTCGCCGGGGTGGGGGGGGCCGTGTGGCTCGACGAGCCGCGACCGGTCGGGGTGAGCGATGCCGCGGCAGACGTCCTCGCCACCCGCATGATCGCTTCGGTAGACGCCGACGCCTGGGCGGCCACCCGCGCCATCACCTGGACCTATGCCGGCCGCTACACGCACCTGTGGGACCGGGAGCGGCACTTCGTGCGGGTGCAGCAAGCGGGCTGGGAGGCCCTGGTCGACCTGGGGCGGGTCCAGGGCGTCGCCTCCCAGGACGGGGTCCCGCTCGACGGCGCGGCGCAGGAGGCCGCTGTGCAGGACGCCTACGCAGCCTGGGCCAACGACAGCTTCTGGCTGCTGGCGATGAACAAGGCCTTCGACCCCGGCACCACCCGGTCCCGGGTGCCCCAGCCCGACGGCTCCGAGGCTCTGCTCGTCGCCTACAGCAGCGGCGGCGTGACCCCGGGGGACGCCTACCTGTGGCACCTGGATGCCCGGGGTCGGCCCCTCTCCTGGCAGATGTGGGTCTCCATCATCCCGGTGGGCGGCCTGTCGGCCAGCTGGGCCGACTGGGTCCGGCTGCCCACCGGTGCCTGGGTCGCCACGACCCACGAGCTGGGCCCGGTCACGCTCAGGATGACCGATCTGGAGGCCGCGACCACCCTGGCCGGACTCTCACCGGGCGCCGATCCCTTCGCGCCGCTGGTGCAGGCCCTGGGCCCGACCGATGACACCCCATGAGGCAAGAGCCGACATGAGCGATCCCTACGCCGAGCTGCGCGCCCACTTCTCCCAGGTCGACGGCGTGGTTGTGAACACCGGCCGCGGCGCCCAGGGCATCAAGCTGGGCGGCAAGATGTTCGCCATGTTCCACAAGGGGCAGCTCCTGGTGAAGCTGTCGCCCGAGCGGGTCAGCGAGGTCATCGCGTCGGGCGACGGGCTGCCCCACGATCCCGGCACCGGCAAGCCGATGAAGAACCGGGTGCTGATCCCCGACACCCACAAGCACCTGTGGGTCGCGTTCTGCGAGGAGTCTCGGCGGCACCAGGGTGGCGGCGGTTGATCAAAGGGGGTTGGAGCTCGCAGGCCCGCGGGGCCGCCGTCTCGGTCGCCCCGCAGATCGCCGCTCCTGACCCTCGTTGGGGGGCTCTCCGGACCCGAGGCACCATGGACCCCGCTGTCGCGCTCGGCCGTGCTCGCCTTGATCGCCCTCTGGGCGCTGCGTACAGACTCAGCAGCCACACTCCCTCTGCTGTGGCTGTTCACCGGGGCCTGCTGGCTCCCGCCGTCCCCCACGGGCAACCAGCGCTGCGCCGTGAACCTGCGCATGGCCGAGCCGGCCCAGGTCAACGAAGTGCCCCTGCGACGCTTCGACGGGCACGACACCTGGGCGAGCCTGCCCGCCGACGGCCGCACGGTGGGCGAAGTCTGGTTCTGATGCGGCGTTGGCTCAAGACGTCGCCGGCGCTGCTGACTCGCTCAGTACGCGATCTGGAGCTGGGCCCACACCCGCGTGTCGCCGTCCTCGACCCCGCCGTGGCCCCACGTGTGGGCGATGTCCCCCGCCAGCTTGATCATGTGCGAGCCGTTGATGTACCAGTTCAACCCGGCGGTCAGCTCGTTGCCGTCGGGCAGGCTGGTCGCGCGGCTCTGGCTCGCCCGGACCTGGCTGAAGCGACCGGCGACCTCCACCGCGCTCTCCAGGGGCAGCAGGTAGCCCAGCTGGAGGTACCAGCCCCAGCCGTCCCGGGGATCTTCGATGAGCAAGGTGCCGTCGTCCTGCAGGTCCGTGCCGGGATTCCGGGTGCCCTGGCGCCAGTGCCAGGCGCCGTTGACGGTGAGGCCCTTGAGCTTGAAGACGCCGTCGACGGTGGCGTTGAGGGTGTCGGTGGTGCCGCCGTCGGCGGGGGTGTTGCCCTTGATGCCCTCGTCCTTCTTGGCGTCGGCCAAGTACGCGAAGGCCGCGCCGACCGCGACCTTGGGCTCGTCGGAGCGGTCGAAGTCGGTGAGCTTCATGTCCTTGAAGGCGCCCAGCGGCATGAAGTCGACCCGGGCGACGTAGAGCAGGCCAACATCGACCACGTCGCGCTTGTTCTTGCCCTCGCCGCTCATGATCGCAGCGTTGTAGCGGAGCTTGTCGAGGCCGGCGGGGGCCTTGCTGTAGACCATCACACCGATGTCGCGATCCAGGGTGAACTCATTGTGGGTCAGGGAGCGGTCGACCAGGTTCAGGGCGCCGGAGCTGGTGAGCTGCTCGCGGGTGAAGGGGGCCTTGTACTGACCGACCCGCAGGTTGGCGCTCTCGAGCTGCTTGAAGTCGATGTGCCAGTCAAGCGCCGGCGAGGTCGTGACGACGCCGTTCTTGTAGCCGACGTCCTCGGGGGAGAAGGCGAGCTGCACCTTGTAGGAGACGTCTTCGATGCCCAGCTTGCCCTTGAAGGTGAGCCGGGCCCGGCGGATCTGGAAGCCCAGGGCCGCACCTTCGTCGCCCTCGGCGAGCAGGGCCTTGAATTGGGCCCGCATGTGGGTGTTCAGGGACCACAGGCCGTCGGGGCTCTCGATCTTCAGGCCCTTGCCGAGCTTGAAGCCCACGGAGGGCAGCTCGTCCAGGGCCGCAGCCCTGGCCTCCAGTTCGGCAACGCGAGCCTGGGCGTCGGCGGCGGCCGCCTGGGCTTCGGCGGCGGCGGCCTCGGCGGCGGCCAGCTTCGCTGCGGCCTCAGCGGCGGCGGCTTCAGCAGCGGCCTCGGCTGCGGCGGACTCCGCGGCCGCCACCTCCTCGGGTGTCGGTTCGGGCGCCGCTTCGGCCTCCTGGGCAAAGGTGGGCGCGACGGCGAGCAGGCAAAGCGACAGGAACGGGGACACGGTCGACCTCTCGGTGGCTGGTACGTGGCCGTTCTATGGGTGCTGGATGGCCGAAGACGATCCCAACTGTGTCAGGACGGTGCCGGAGCGCGGTCCGTCCGCTCTGGGGACTTGGGATCCATGGCCATGGGCGCGGCCGAGTCGGGCGGACTCGGCTATGTCCCGGCCATGCAGGGCACGGTGCTGCTGATCGACGACGAGCCGGCGCTCGTGGAGGCCGTGGCGTTCTCGCTGCGCCAGCAAGGCCTGCTGACCCGCGCCGCGCACACGGGGGGCGAGGGCCTGCGCCTGGCTCGCCATGAACCTCTCCCGGACCTGATCCTGCTGGATCTGATGCTGCCGGACCTGTCGGGCACGGAGATCTGCCGGCGGCTGCGGGCGGACCCCCAGACCAGCGGGATCCCGATCATCATGCTCACGGCGCGGGCCGACGAGATCCACCGGGTCAACGGCTTCGAGGTCGGGGCCGACGACTACGTCACCAAGCCCTTCAGCGGACGGGAGCTGCTGCTGCGAGTCCGGGCCGTGCTGCGCCGGACGACCTCGTCGACCGAGCCGCCGGCGGTCCAGCGCTTCGGCGGGCTGTCCCTGGACTTCGAGGGCCATCGGGTCTGGTGGCACGAGGAGCCCCTGACCCTCACCGCGCTGGAGTTCCGGCTGCTCAGGACCCTGTGCGAGCGGGAGGGCCGCGTCCAGTCCCGCTTCCAGCTGCTCGAGGAGATCTGGGGCGGCGATGCCACGGTGAGCGAGCGCACGGTGGACACCCAGGTCAAGCGGCTGCGGGTCAAGCTCGGCGAGGCCGGCGGGCTCATCCGCACCATCCGCGGCGTGGGCTACCGCTTCGACAGCGCCCCCGAGTAGCGGGCTGACGATGGGCCTGCGCAGCCGCCTGTTCGCGGTCTCCCTGCTGCTGCTGTCGCTCTTCGGCCTGGCGAGCGGCCCCTGGCTGCATCGAAACCTGGAGACCCTGCTCACCGAGCGCATCGAGGGGGAGCTGCTGCGCCAGGCCCGGATGGCCGCCCGGTCTCTCGAGGCCTTCGGCCAGCAGGTGCCCGAGCGAGAGATCGCCCTGTGGGCCCTGGACACCGGGGCGCAGATCCAGACCCGCATCACGATCATCGCCGGGGACGGCCGGGTGATCGCCGCGTCGAACCTGCCCCTGGCCGACTACCCCCGGATCGACGACCACAGCGACCGGCCCGAGGTGATCCAGGCCAGGCTGGAAGGCATGGGCATGGCCCGCCGCCACTCGGTCACGGTCGCCGTCGACATGCTGTATCTGGCGGTGCCCGTGGACCTGCCGGAGCACGCGCCGGCGACCCTGCGGGTGAGCCTGCCGCTGGCCGATGTCGACGACGCCCTGGAGGCGCTGCGTTGGTTGTTGCTGCTGGCGGCGGCCCTGGGGGTGCTCATCGCCGGTGGCATGACGGCGCTGGCGTCGAACCTGCTCACCCGCGACCTGCGGCAGTTGCTCGCCCGGGTCGAGGAGCTGGCCGAGTCCCCGGACGCCGGCGATCGCTGGACCTTCCAGGGCCTGACCGCCGAGCTCGACGCCCGGGTCCAGGCGCTGGCCGACGAGCGCCACACCGTGGCCACCGTGCTCGGCAGCATGGAGGAGGGGGTGCTGGGGGTGGACGGCGAGGGCCGGGTCGACCTGTGCAACCCGGCGGCCCGGGAGCGGCTTGAGCTGCCCCACGACGTCGAGGGAGGCCCCCTGCCGCGGGACACCCGGCTCGCGCCGCTGCTGCGAGTGATCGACGAAGCGACCGGCGGGCGCTCGGCGGCGGCGGAGTTCACCCTATACGAGGCCGCGCCCCAGGCCGGCCAGATCCGCCCGCCGACCATCGTGCACGCCACCGCGGCGCCCCGCAGCTCCGGTGGTGCGGTGGTCGTGCTGCTGGACGTCACCCGCCTCCGCAAGCTCGAGACCGTGCGCCAGGACTTCGTGGCCAACGTCTCCCACGAGCTGCGCACGCCCCTGAGCGTCATCCAGGCCAACACCGAAGCGCTCCAGGGCGGTGCGCTGGACGAGCCCGAGGTCGCGGCCCGCTTCCTGGGCCACATCCACCGGACCACCGAGCGCCTGGGCAACCTGGTGGCGGACCTGCTGAGCCTGTCGCGCATCGAGGCCGGCGGCGGGGTGAACGAGCCCGAGGCCGTGTCCCTCGACGGCCAGGTTCCGACCTGGCTCGCCGCGGTGGAGCACCGGGCCGAGGCCCGCAGCCAGGTGGTGGTGTCGGCGGTCTTGCCCGGCCTGGTCGTGCAGGCCGACACCGACGCCCTGCACCAGGTGATGCTCAACCTGCTGGAGAACGCGCTGAAGTACAGCCCCGAGGGCAGCCGGGTCGCTCTGCACGGTCAGCGCCGCGGCGAGCGGGTGCGGCTCGAAGTTCACGACGAGGGGCCCGGCGTGGCCCTCGCGCTCCGCCCTCGCCTCTTCGAGCGCTTCTACCGCGTGGACCCCGGCCGCTCCCGCGACATGGGCGGCACCGGCCTGGGCCTGGCCATCGTCAAGCACCTGGTCGAGGCGATGCACGGCCGGGTGGGCATGGTCGGGCGGGAGCCGGAGGGCTCGATCTTCTGGGTCGAACTTCCCGCAGGCTGAGCCGCTACCCGTACCGGCCCTCGATGTAGTCCGCCGTCTGCTGGTGCTCCGGCGTCACGAACAGCTCTTCGGTGGGCCGGTGCTCGATGATCTTGCCCAGCAGCATGAACACGCAGGACTCCGACGCACGCCGGGCCTGGGCCATGTTGTGGGTGACGATCACGATGGAGTACTGACCCCGCAGCTCCCAGATGAGCTCCTCGACCGCCTCGGTGCCGGCGGGGTCCAGGGCGGAGCAGGGCTCGTCCATCAGGAGCACCTTGGGCTTCACCGGGATGAGCCGAGCGATGCAGAGCTTCTGCTGCTCCTCCAGGGACAGGCTGGTCGCCACGTCGTCGAGGCGGTCCTTGACCTTGTCCCAGAGCAGGACCTCCTTCAGCGCCGCCTCGCAGATGTCGTCCAGGTCCGACTTCGAGGTCTTGTCCGGGGTGTGCAGCTTGTGGCCGAAGACCACGTTCTCCCGGATGGAGATGGGCAGCGGGTTGGGCCGCTGGAAGACCATGCCCACCTGCTTGCGGAGCTGGGTCAGCTCCACGCTCGGAGCCAGGGCGTTCTGGCCGAGGACCTCGATGGTGCCCGCCGTGCGCACGTAGTCCAGCCGCTCGACGATGCGGTTGATCGACCGCAACAACGTCGACTTGCCGCAGCCCGACGGGCCGATGAGCGAGGTGATCTCGCCCTGGGCGATGTCCAGATCGATGTCGTGCAGAGCCTGGAAGGTGCCGTACCAGAGGCTCAGGTCGCGGACGCGAATCGCGGGCTCAGCCAAAGCGTCCCTCCACGTAGTCCCGGGTGCGCTGGTCCTTCACCTCGCCGGTGAAGAGGTCCTCGGTCACGCCCACCTCGACGCACTCGCCGCCCAGGAAGAAGGCGGACCGGTCCGCCAGGCGCCGGGCCTGCTGGACCAGGTTCGTGACCATCACGATGGTCATCTCCTGCTTGAGCTCCCGGAGCACGTCCTCGATCCGCATGGTGGTGACGGGGTCGACGGCGATGGAGAACTCGTCGAGCAGGAGCAGCTCGGGCTCCTGGCTCAGGGCCCGGGCGATGGTGAGCCGCTGCTGCTGCCCGCCGGAGAGCAGGCTGCCCAGCTGGTCCAGGCGGTCCTTGACCTCGTCCCACAGGGCGGCCCGGCGCAGGCAGCGCTCGACGCGCTCGTCCAGGTCGGCCTTGGCCTTGATGCCCCGCAGCCGCGGGGAGAGCGCCACGTTGTCGTAGACGCTCAGGGGCAGACCGACCGGCAGGGGGAAGACCACGCCCACCTTGCGCCGCAGGGCGTAGACGTTGCGCCACGTGTCGACGTCCTGGCCGTCGAAGATCACCTGGCCGCTGACCTTCATGCCGTCGGTCAGCTCGTTCATGCGGTTCAGGCAGCGCAACAAGCTGGTCTTGCCCGCGTTGGCCGGCCCGATGATGCCGAAGATCTCGTTGGCCCGGACCTGGAGACTCACCCCGGAGAGCGCGGTGTGCCCCCCGTAGCGGACCCCCAGGTCCTTCACCGCCAGCTTGACGTCGCTCACCACTTCTTCCTGCGGCGCAGATAGGTCCGGAAGCCGATGGAGATGGCGTTCATCGACAGCACCATCGCGATCAGCACCAGCGCCACCCCATAGGGCAGGGCCTCGGGCACACCGGGCACCTGGGTCGAGATGACGAACAGGTGCAGGCTCATCGCCATGGTCTGGTCGAAGACGCTCTCCGGCAGGAAGGGCAGGAAGAACGCGGCGCCGGTGAACATGATCGGCGCGGTCTCGCCCGCGGTCCGGGAGACCTCGAGGATGATGCCCGTGAGGATGCCGCTGATGGCGTTGGGCAGCACGACCCGG
>Ga0209992_10002206_pt1 | contig 18362 bp, 16 predicted proteins | sample 2SBtaG_2_FD_182564 | JGI IMG/M metagenome (GOLD analysis project Ga0209992, IMG submission 182564) | Deep subsurface microbial communities from Kolumbo volcano to uncover new lineages of life (NeLLi) - 2SBTROV12_ACTIVE470 metaG (SPAdes)... | ecosystem: Environmental > Aquatic > Marine >... | reverse complement strand
AGAACATGAAAAGATTGGATACCCCAATAATTTCACCATATATGACACTCAAGACAGCAAAGGACTTATTAAAGCAATTGTAAAAGAAATGGGGCTTGATGACAAACTTTACAAGCCCAACATTATCTACAATAGAATATCTGCTGCAAAAAATAACTTAATCTCCGCTGGTGATTATCTCAAAAACGCGGGAGCAATGGGTGAAGATCGATCTACAGGAAGACCGAGAATTGGAGAGGTTTATTTAGAATATCAAAAAAGATGTTTTAAAGCTGGGGCAATGGACTTTGATGACCTACTATTTAAAACCAATCTTTTACTTCACCAACATCCTGATATTCTTTTAAAGTATCAGAACAAATTTAACTATATACTGGTAGATGAATACCAAGACACCAATTATGCGCAATACCTTATAATTAAATCGCTAGCCGCAAGATTTGAAAACATTTGTGTTGTAGGAGATGATGCTCAATCCATCTATTCTTTTAGAGGGGCCAATATTCAAAATATCTTAAATTTCAAAAAAGATTACCCTGACTACAACCTCTATAAGCTAGAACAAAACTACAGATCAACAAAAAATATTGTAAATGCAGCCAATAGCATAATCACTATTAATAAAGATCAAATTAAAAAAAAGGTCTGGACAGAAAATAATTCAGGAGAATTGATCAAGGTCATAAAAAGTTTTTCTGACAATGAAGAAGGTAAAGTAATCGCTAATGACATATTTAACAGCAAAAGTCATCATCATCTAAAAAATAAAGATTTTGCAATCCTATACAGAACTAATGCACAATCTAGGTCATTTGAAGAAGCATTAAGGAAATTAAATCTTTCATATAAAATATATGGTGGATTATCATTTTATCAAAGAAAAGAGATAAAGGACTTATTGGCTTACTTCAGATTAACAACTAATCACAATGACGAAGAATCTTTAAAAAGGATTATTAATTATCCAAAAAGAGGGATTGGTAAAACAACTTTAGAAAAAGCTACCATCATTGCTAATCAACAAAACATTTCTATATGGGATGTATTAGAAAAACCTGAACAATTTAACTTTTCAGTTAACTCAGGAACTAGAACAAAAATAGAATCCTTTGTTATTAAAATTAAAAGTTTTCGATCAAAACTAAACATTTCTTCCGCCTATGAATTAGCAGAAGAAATTGCAAAATCTTCTGGAATTCTACATGACCTAAATACAGACAAATCACCAGAAGGAATTGTTCGTTATGAAAATATACAAGAATTGCTAAATGCAATTAGCGAATTCTCTGAAACACAATCTAAAAATGAAAATACTGACAATTCACTATCAGATTTCTTAATTGACGTTGCATTATTAACAGATGCTGACAATGAAACAGAAGAAGACAAAGACAAAATCTCATTAATGACAATTCATGCTGCTAAAGGTCTTGAATTCTCCTATGTTTATATAGTAGGTGTAGAAGAAAATTTATTTCCTTCACAGTTAAGCTTAAATACTAGATCTGAATTAGAGGAAGAAAGGAGGCTTTTTTATGTAGCTCTTACAAGAGCAAAATCTAAAGCTACCTTATCATACGCAGTTAGTAGATATAAATGGGGAAACTTTGTCTCTTGTGAACCCAGTCGATTTATTGAAGAATTAGACGAACAGTACTTAGATATTTCATTAACAGGAGCTGTTAAGAAAAACAACCTTTCATTGAATAACACTTGGTCTAATTCCAATCAAAAAACACCATCAAAAATCAGTACTAAAAGAAATTTAAAAAAAATATCTTCAATTGAATCATCAAATGTTAAACCTACAATTTCCCATGAAATTAAAATAGGTGTTGAAGTTAAACACGATCGTTTTGGAAAAGGAAAAGTAATTGATCTTTCTGGCGAAAGTCCGAATATAAAAGCTACTGTTTTTTTCCCAAGCTCAGGTCAAAAACAATTGCTTTTAAAGTTTGCAAAACTTCAAATCTTAAATTAAGATTGCTTTAATTAAAGTGAATTACTACTTTTGAAATCATTATACAATTAATACTATGGGTAATATTCTAGAACTCGCATACAATACAGAAGAACCAAAAATGATTATTCCTGAATATGGAAGGAATATTCAGAAAATGATAGATCATGCAATTACTATCGAAGACAAAGAAGAACAAAAAAAATGTGCTGACGCTATAATAAGAGTTATGGGACAGGTTAATCCTCATTACAGAGATAGTGAAGATCTTAATCAAAAACTATGGACGCATCTTTTTATTATGTCTGATTTCAAGCTACACATTGAAAGCCCTTACCCTAAACCCAATAAAGAAACTTACAATTCAAAACCTGAAAAAGTTCCTTATCCAAAAAATAATATCAAATATGGTCATTATGGAAAGATAATGGAAGACTTAATTAATACTGCTGTTAAATATCCAGAAGGAGAGGACAAAAAAAACCTTATTAGACATATCGCTAATCTACTTAAAACTTCTTATCTATTATGGAATAGAGATACTGTAAATGATACTGTAATTATTAAAAACCTTGAAGAGTTATCTAATGGAGCCTTAACAATATCAGCCTCTGAACTGAGAGACACAAACGATATCTTGAAGCAGTACAAAAAGAAAAAAACAGTAAATAAACAAGGGAGACATCAAGGTAAATACAAAAATCGAAAAAAAGACTATGGGAGCCTTTGAAATACAAGGAGGTAAAAAGTTAAAAGGAGAAATTACTCCTCAAGGCGCTAAAAACGAAGCTTTACAAGTAATCAATGCTATCCTTCTTACTAAACAAGAAGTTATTATTAATAATATTCCTGACATTATTGATGTCAACAAATTGATTAACCTTCTTTCTACTTTAGGAGTAAAAGTCAAAAATCTTAAAAAAGGAAGCTATTCTTTCAAAGCAGATAATATTGATGTAGATTTCTTAACTACTGATGAGTTTAAAAAGAAAGGCGGTAGTCTAAGAGGTTCTATTATGATCGTTGGGCCACTTTTAAGTAGGTTTGGCAAGGGATATATACCTAAACCTGGTGGTGACAAAATAGGAAGAAGAAGAGTAGACACACACTTTATAGGCTTCCAAAAGTTAGGAGCACAATTTGATTTTGATTCAAGTAACAACTTTTATAAAGCTCATGCAAAAAGATTAAAAGGTGCTTACATGCTTTTAGATGAAGCATCTGTTACTGGTACTGCAAACATAATTATGGCTGCTTCATTAGCCGAAGGCAAAACCACTATATACAATGCTGCTTGTGAGCCTTATATCCAACAACTATGCAAGATGCTTAACAGCATGGGGGCTAATATTACAGGAATTGGGTCAAACATGCTAGAAATTAATGGAGTAGATGAGCTTCATGGATGTGAGCACACTATTTTACCTGACATGATTGAAATTGGTAGTTTTATTGGTCTTGCCGCAATGACTCAATCTGAAATTACTATAAAGAATGTCTCCTATGAAAATCTAGGAGTTATACCTAACACATTTAAAAGATTAGGAATTAAAATAGAAAAAAGAGGTGATGACATTTACATTCCCTCTCAAGAAAGCTATGAAATTGAATCATTTATAGATGGCTCAATAATGACAATTGCTGATGCGCCATGGCCTGGTTTTACTCCTGATTTATTAAGTATAATAATTGTTGTTGCTACACAAGCTAGAGGAAGTGTACTCATTCATCAAAAGATGTTTGAAAGCAGACTTTTCTTTGTTGATAAATTAATTGATATGGGAGCACAAATAATTTTATGCGACCCACATAGAGCAACAGTAATTGGACTAGATAGAAAAACCTCTCTTAAAGGGATTACAATGACCTCACCAGATATTCGTGCTGGAGTTTCTCTTTTGATAGCTGCCCTTTCTGCAAAAGGAAAAAGCACAGTATTAAATATAGAACAAATAGACAGAGGGTATGAAAATATTGAAGACCGTTTAAAAAACTTAGGAGCAGATATTAAAAGAATCCATTAACTTGGAATAATATTTGTATGGTCTTATATTTAAATAAAAACAAACAATGACTAAAATCGCTTTTATATTACTTTTTGGGTTCCTAATGCATGAACCTATTCAGGATTATTGCTATAATCCAAACGTGGATTCAACTCAAGTACAAGATAAAAAAGGATTAAATATTGGAGATATTGCTCCAGACCTGAAATTCAAAAACAAAGATGGAAAGGAATATGCTCTTTCTGATTTGAAAGGAAAAATAGTTTTATTAGATTTTTGGGCATCATGGTGTGGGCCATGTAGAAGGGAAAATCCAAATATAGTAGCGGCTTATAAAAAATACTCTAAAGCTACTTTTAATAACGCTAAAGGATTTGAAATTTATAGTTTATCCCTGGATAAAAACAAAGCTGCATGGGTAAAAGCTATAGATGATGATCAATTGAACTTATGGAAATACCATGTTAGTGATCTTCAAGGGTGGTATAGTAAAGGAGCTCAAATTTATGGTATCAATCAAATTCCTTACAATTATCTTATTGATGAAAATGGTAAGATAATAGGCAAGAATCTAAGAGGAGAAAACCTTCACATTGCAATAGACAAACTTGTTAAAAGTTTTTAAGCCATCAAAAACTGACAACATTTACCCTTTTCATCTTGTTTTTTATGCTTTTCTGCCACAATGACCTTAATTGTAAAATGGCGTTACTTTTGTAGACCTAAAACTGCAAAATATTATTTTCATGAAGAAAGAAAAGACAGCGGAATCAAAAAAGAGTAAAAAAGCAAAAACAAAAAAGAAAGAAGCTTCAACAGAAACAGTAGAAAATGAAGAGGTCTTAAAGCTTCAGCAAGAGAAAAATGAATTTCAAGAGAAATTCATTAGACTTTATTCTGAGTTTGAAAATTACAGAAAAAGAACTGCAAAAGAAAAATTGGATACTATTAACAATGCAAGCAAAGATTTAATAGCCGACCTTCTTCCAGTTCTAGATGATTTTGAAAGAGCAATTCGTAATAACAAAGATTCTGATGATTCTAATGCTATAAAAGAAGGCTTCAACCTTATCTACAATAAATTTCTACAATCCATGCAATCTAAAGGTTTAAAACCCATGGATTCAATAAACACCCCTTTTGATGTTGATTTACATGAGGCGATAACAAATATCCCTACAACAGATGATGACATGAAAGGTAAAGTAGTTGATGTCGTTGAAAAAGGATATTATTTAAATGATAAAGTTCTAAGATTTGCCAAAGTAGTTGTTGGGCAATAAGAACTATTAAATAACACTAAAAATGAGCAAACGTGATTTTTATGAAATATTAGGTGTTTCGAAAAACTCTTCTGAATCTGAAATTAAAAAAGCCTATAGAAAATTAGCTATTAAATTTCATCCCGATAAAAACCCTGGAGATCAATCAGCTGAGCATAAATTCAAAGAAGCTGCAGAAGCTTATGAAGTGCTTAGCAATGCACAAAAAAGACAACAATACGATCAATTCGGACATGCTGGATTAGGAGGTCAAGGTTTTGGTGGGGGCGGAATGAACATGGATGATATTTTTGAACATTTTGGAGATATTTTTGGAGGTGCATTTGGTGGAGGATTTGGTGGAAGTAGGGGGCCAAGAAGAAGAAAGGGTTCTAATTTAAGAGTGAAATTAAAACTAAACCTTGAAGATATTGTAAACGGAGTTAAAAAGAAGATCAAAGTAACTAAAATGACTGCTGCACCGGGAGTAGAATTTACAAGCTGTAGTAGCTGTAGAGGTACTGGTCAGGTAACAAGGGTTACTAATACTATTCTTGGAGCCATGCAAACTTCATCGACCTGTCCAAGTTGTCAGGGAAGTGGTCAAATTGTTGGCAAAAGACCCCCTGGAGTTGACGCCAATGGGCTTGAAAGAAAAGAAGCTGTACTTAACATTGAAATCCCTCCTGGAGTTGAAGATGGCATGCAATTAAATATGCAAGGAAATGGAAATGACGCTCCTGGTGGAGGTGTACCAGGAGATCTCATAATAGTAATACAAGAAGAAGAACATGAATTTTTAGAAAGACATGGGAATGACCTTTATTATGATCTTCATGTTAGCTTTACTGATGCTGCTTTAGGAACTAGTGCTGAAATTCCACTTGTAGATGGCAAAGCTAAAATCAAAATTCCTGCTGGTACACAAAGTGGTAAAAACCTTCGTTTAAGAAACAAAGGTATTCCTGAGATCAATGGGTATGGTAGAGGAGATATTATTGTTAATATACAATTATGGACCCCTCAAAAATTATCAAATGAAGAAAAAGATATGCTGAAAAAATTAAATGACAGTAACAATTTTACTCCTAAACCTACAACTACAAAAGGTTTTTTCAATAGAATGAAAGAACATTTCAAATAAATTATATATTTTTTTTAGCTTTAATGCATGGAAAATCCCTTGATAATAGAAGCTAGAGAAGTAAGGAAATGTTTTGCTAATCATGTTGCTTTAAACAACTTGAACTTAAAAGTTCCCAAGGGATCTGTATTTGGGTTACTAGGTCCAAATGGAGCTGGAAAAACTTCATTAATTAGAATTATCAATCAGATTACCGCTCCAGATTCCGGAGAAATTTTCATAGAAGGAGCTCCTTTAAAAAGAGATCATATTAAAGACATAGGATATCTTCCAGAAGAAAGAGGTCTTTATAAAAAAATGAAAGTAGGTGAGCAGGCTCTTTATTTTGCAATGTTAAAGGGAATGGATAAAAAAGAAGCCAAATCAAAACTTTTTTACTGGTTTGAGAAATTTGAGATCAAAAATTGGTGGAACAATAAGATAGAAGATCTTTCAAAAGGAATGGCGCAAAAAATCCAGTTTATCACCACCATAATACATGAACCTAAATTATTAATTTTAGACGAACCTTTTAGTGGCTTTGATCCAATAAATACTGATTTAGTAAAACAGGAGATTTTAGAATTAAAACAAAAAGGAACAAGTGTCATACTTAGCACTCATAACATGAATTCTGTTGAAGAAATTTGTGATCACATTGCCTTAATAGATCGTTCAAATAAAATTCTAGAAGGAAAGGTTGAGGATGTTAAAGAACAATATTCAGAAGGCTTATGGGATATAACTTTTAAAGGAAACGTGGTTTCTTTTGCCAATTCAATTTGGGGAGGATGGTCATTATTAAATCAAGAACAATTGAAAGACAATGTGTTCAAAAGCACCATTCAATTAGGTGATCAATTAAAGTTAAATGATTTTATCAAAGGGATCATTGACGCTGTTGAAATTATCGAGATACAGAAAGTTATTCCTAGCATGAATGAAATTTTCATTAAAGCAATACAAACATCCAATCAAACAAAAAATCTTGAAAATGATGAATAAAATAGGACTGATCATTAAAAGAGAATACAGCACTAGGGTTAAAAAGAAATCTTTTATCATCATGACAATTCTAGGCCCTTTACTAATTGTAGGGTTTCTAAGTTTGGCCATATTCATAAGCACTCAACAAGAAAAAAAATACAACATACTTGTATTGGATGAAAGTGATAATGTTTTTATGAATTCCATTCTTAATTATAATGAAAAATACAAAGATAAATACGATCTAACTCCATCAACATCGGATAAAAATTATGCCGACTTAATTTATGAAGATGTACAAAATGAATTTAAAAAAGATGACAACTATGATCTTTTGTTATATATACCTAAAAATGTACTTAGAAGTAATATTTCCAAGTGTCTATACAAAGAAGTTCCTTCTCTAAAAGCACAAAAACACCTTGCTAGTATTATTAATAAAACAATTGAAATTGAAAAATTAAAAGCTGAAAAATGGGATAGAAAAAAATATGAATCAATTAAAACTTCTGTCAATTTAGATGTAATAGACATAGAACATCTTGAAAATCAAAATATTCAAAAACGAGCAGCTGTTGGATATATTTTTGCCATCATTATTTACATGTTTATCTTACTTTTTGGTGTTCAGGTTATGAGGGGAGTAATTGAAGAAAAAACCAATAGGGTTGTTGAAGTAATCGTTTCCTCTGTCAAACCATTTCAATTAATGATGGGTAAAATAATTGGAATTGCCCTAGTAGGACTTACACAATTTGGTGTTTGGGTACTACTTTCATTAGTATTAATGTTTGGAGTATTTACATTTTATTTCCCTAATCAATATGACGCTGCCAATCAGGCGAAAAACATGCCTGAACAAATGCAAATAGCAGAAGATGTGCAGCAACCTATATCAGATAAAAATGCAATAGAATTCAGTGAAGTCTCTGATTTTATTCTCAATGAAATCAACTGGACCTTAATGCTAGGACTTTTTGTTTTTTACTTTTTAGGCGGCTACCTTCTTTATGGAAGTTTAATGGCTGCTATAGGATCGGCTGTTGATAGTGAATCTGACACACAACAATTTATGATTCCCATTACTATTCCGCTAATATTTGCTTTTATTTTAGCTCAAAATGTGATCACAAATCCAGCAGGAAGTGCCTCTTTTTGGTTAAGTGAAATACCATTTACTTCACCCATTATAATGCTTGTTAGAGTTGCTATGGGAGTTGGTGAAGGAGGAATTCCTATATGGGAAGTTTTATTAAGCATGGGTCTATTGATAATCACATTTATAGGCACTACATGGTTAGCTGGGAAAATATATAGAACTGGCATTTTAATGTATGGTAAAAAAGCCAGCTATAAAGAATTAATTAAATGGATAAGGCATAGAGATTAATCTGGTTTGATTATTGTATAATTTGATTAAAAAAACAAAATGAATAAAATTTTAATAATTGATGATGAGCGTCCAATTAGAAGTACTCTAAAAGAAATTCTAGAATTTGAAAAATTCCAGGTTGATGATGCTGAAGATGGAAAAGCAGGTTATGATCTAATCAAAAAAAACAAATATGAATTAGTGTTTTGTGACATTAAAATGCCCAAAATGGATGGAATGGAAGTATTGGAAAAATCCATTTCAGAAGGAATTGATATACCATTCATAATGATAAGTGGGCATGGAAATGTTGAAACAGCTGTTGAGGCTATAAAAAAAGGTGCCTATGATTTTATACAAAAACCTTTAGACCTGAATAGGATACTTGTTACACTTAGAAATGCATTAGATAGAGAAAATATAGTTAAAGAAAACGTAACATTAAAAAGAAAAGTATCTAAAGGAAAGGTGACAGATATTATTGGTGAAAGTGAACAAATAATGAACATTAAAACCATGATTGAAAAAGTAGCCCCAACTGACGCAAGGGTATTAATAACAGGAGGCAATGGCTCTGGGAAAGAACTAGTCGCTAGACAATTACATGAGAAAAGCGAAAGAAGTAAATTGCCATTTGTAGAAGTTAACTGTGCAGCTATTCCTTCTGAATTAATAGAAAGTGAATTATTTGGTCATGAAAAAGGTGCCTTTACTTCTGCACATAAGCAAAGACAAGGCAAATTCGAACAAGCAGATGGCGGCACTTTATTTTTAGATGAAATTGGAGACATGAGTCTTTCAGCTCAAGCCAAAGTTTTAAGGGCTTTACAAGAAAATAAAATTTCTAGAGTAGGTAGTGACAAAGAAATCAAAGTAAATGTTAGGGTACTAGCAGCTACAAATAAAAACTTGGCAGAAGAAATTGATAAATCAAATTTTAGAGAAGATCTTTTTCATAGATTAAATGTCATACCTATACATGTACCTTCCTTGAATGAAAGAAAAGATGATATTCCAATATTAGCTGATTACTTTCTTTCCTTAATATGTAATGAACAAGGAGTGCCTGTTAAAAGCATTAATAAAAAAGCTATTGATGTTCTTCAAAAAATAAACTGGACTGGAAATATTAGAGAGTTAAGGAACATTATTGAAAGATTGATCATCTTATGTGATAAAGAAATTCAAGATAAAGATGTAATACTATATGCTAATGTAAAAAGTTAGGATATTAACTTTTTTGCTTTTTTTAGCGCCTCTTCAATACCATTCACTTTTTTTCCTCCAGCAGTTGCAAAAAATGGTTGCCCCCCTCCTCTACCACCTATTTCTTGTGCTAATTCATTAACCATGTTACCTGCATGTAAATTCTTTTCTTTAACCAGCTCATTGGAGATCATTACAGTTAATAATGCCTTTCCATTATTTTCTGAACCCACCACCAAACATAGGTGATCAATTTTATCTTTCAGTTTAAAGGCAAGATCTTTAATTAAACTATTTTCAATATCTATCTTCTTAGCAATGAAATTAATGCCGTTGATGTTTTCTAAACCATTAATCAATTCATCAATTAGGCTGCCTGCTTTTTCTTTATTTAATGCCTCTATTTTCTTTTGATAAATAGCGTTTTGATCAATTAATTCTTTTACAGCTTTCACAGTGTTTTCAGGTGACTTTAATAACTTATTAACCTCTTTTACAATTTCTAGTTGATCACTATAATATTGATCTGCAAAAATAGAAGTAACTGCCTCTACCCTACGAACTCCCGCTGCAATTGAACTTTCAGTAATTATTTTAAAATTACCAATAACAGATGTTGTTGGAACATGTATTCCTCCACAAAGCTCAACTGATTCTCCAAATTTAATAACACGCACAACATCTCCATATTTTTCCCCAAACAGCATCATTGCACCAATCTCTTTGGCTTTATTTAATGGCATATTTCTTTTCTCCTCCAGAGGAATATTTAATCTTATCCTCTTATTCACCAATTCTTCTATCTTTAGAACCTGATCATTTGACACCTTTTCAAAATGTGAAAAATCGAATCTCAAATATTCATCATTGACTAGTGATCCTTTTTGCTCTACATGGCTACCCAAAATTTCTCTTAAAGCCTGATGTAATAAGTGTGTAGCTGTATGATTATTACAGATCAATTCCCTTTTATTCTGATCTACTACTGCCTTAAACTTAGCTTTCACATTTTTTGGTAGCTCCGATGAAAAATGAAGAATCAGATCATTTTCTTTTTTAGTATCTAGAATTTGAATTTCCTGTTCTCCATTATCAATTATTCCAACATCACCTATCTGACCACCACCTTCAGGATAAAAAGGAGTATAATTAAAAACCAATTGATAGCTTTTTTTTCCTTTTTCAGTTACAGTCCTGAATCTAGTAATCCTTACTTCAGATTCTAAATAATCATAACCAACAAATTCTTCTTTATCATCTTTAAAGATTATTTCCCAGTCAGACTTTTCTGATTCAGCATCTGCTTTAGATCTTTTTTTCTGAGCACTAAGTGCTTCATTAAAACCTTCCTCATCAATGGATAGATTATTTCTTTTTGCTATCAAAGATGTAAGGTCAACTGGAAATCCAAATCGATCATATAATTCAAAAACATCATCTCCAGCAATTTGTTTTTCTTGTTTGTTGACTAGTTGAGTACAAACCTGCTCTATCCTTTTTAATCCCTGATCAAGAGTGCGATAAAAAGAACTTTCCTCTTCATGTATCACCTTTTCAATAAATGACTTTTGCTTATCTATTTCAGAAAACACACCCTTAAACTGATCGGCCAAAACAGCTACAAGTTGATATAAAAACGGCTCCTTCAATTGTAGATCCTGGTATCCATATCTAACTGCTCTTCTTAAAATCCTACGTATAACATAACCAGCACCATTATTGGATGGAAGCTGACCATCTGCAATTGAAAATGAAATTGCCCTTACATGATCTACTACTACTCTAATGGCTGTATTAATAAGCTCATCATTTTTATTTTCTGAACCTGATTTATATGACAATCCTGATATGTCTTCAACCTTTTCAATTAAAGGCATAAAAACATCCGTGTCATAGTTACTTTTTTTATCCTGAATGATCATGCAAAGCCTTTCTAAACCCATCCCAGTATCTATGTGCTTATTTTCTAATGGCACCAATGATCCGTCTGCTTTTCTGTTATATTCCATGAAAACAAGATTCCATACTTCTATAACTAGCGGATGATCTTTATTTATTAAATCAACAGCCGGAGTTTTCTTTCTTTCTGCTGGATCTCTTAAATCAATATGAATTTCAGAGCAAGGGCCACATGGGCCTGCGCTCCCCATTTCCCAGAAATTATCTTGTTTATCACATTCTAAGATGCGTTTTTCATCAACAATATTTTTCCAAATATCATATGCTTCTGAATCTGAAGCAAGACCATCCCTTTTGTCACCTCCAAAAACAGTTACATAGACCTGCTCTGGATTTAACTTGTAAACATCCGTCAACAATTCCCATGACCATTGAATAGCTTCTTTTTTAAAATAATCTCCAAATGACCAATTACCCAACATCTCAAACATTGTATGATGGTAAGTATCTACTCCTACTTCTTCTAAATCATTGTGTTTTCCTGATACTCTTAAACATTTTTGTGTATTTGCTAATCGCTTATTTTCAGGGACAGCATCACCAAGAAAAAAAGACTTGAATTGATTCATTCCAGCATTGGTAAATAATAGTGACGGATCATCTTTTATAACCATTGGAGCAGAGGCAACAATCTTGTGATTCTTTTCATTAAAAAAATCAAAATACTTTTTTCTTATCTCTTTAGAATTCATTAAAAGTCTTATTATTTATAATCGACAAATGGTAAAATATCATCGACATAACTGGTTGCAAAGTTATTCTTTTTAAGGTATTTTTGCATTCATTTTTAACTCAAATTAGTTTGGCTAAGAAAAAATATAAATATAATCCTGATTCATTAAATTACGAGGAGGTTGAGTTAACTTTTATTGACAAGCTCAAAAAAATATCTTACTATTTTGTAGCTGCCATTGTTTTTTCAGTAATAATTCTAGCTCTATCCTATAATCAGATCAAGCATTACATAGAAAAAGACATATTAAAAGAAAATCAATTAGTTCATTCGGAGATTAAAAAATTCAATACTGATTTAAATGAAATTTTTATTGTATTAGAAGATATTCAAAATAGAGATGATAAAATTTACAGATCAATTTTCAATACTGAACCTTATCCAGAACACAAAAGAAAATTAGGTACTGGTGGAAATCCAATGAAATACAAGAAATTTGAAGGCCTTAAACATGAGGATTTGATCATAGAAATTTCGAAAAAAATTGAAACTATCGAATCAAAATTAGTGGCCCAATCTAGGTCCTTTGATGAAGTAATTAGCTTAACAAAAAACAAAGAGAAAATGTTAAGGTCAATACCCAGTATTCAACCAATATCTAATAAAGACCTTACAAGAATAGCCTCTGGTTTTGGATACAGGATGCATCCTATTTATAAAATCTTAAAGATGCATGCAGGAATTGATTTTACTGCTCCTACTGGCACTGAAATATATGCAACTGGAGATGGTGTAGTAGAAAAATGTGGATGGATGAGTGGCTATGGAAATTGTGTAATAATAGATCATGGTTATGATTATAAAACCAGGTATGCACATTGCTCTAAATACAATTGCAAAAAAGGGCAAAAAATAAAAAGAGGTGATGTAATTGCTTTAGTAGGTTCAACTGGCGTTTCTACAGGTCCTCATTTACATTATGAAGTTTTAAAGAAGAACAAAGCTATAAATCCTGCCAATTATTTCTTTAAAGACCTTTCACCTGAAGAATACGATAAAGTAATTGAAATTTCATCCCGCCCTACTCAATCAATGTAAAATAAACAACTAAGTGTTATTTTATTTCTTTTATTGACTAATAATGTTGAGATAAAGTATTGTATCTTTACACTATAATGGGAACCATCTCAATAAAAGAATTTGAATTAACTAAAGTGTATTACTCCATTGGAGAGGTCGCTGAGATGTTCAATGTAAATACCTCCCTAATTAGATTCTGGGAAAAAGAATTTGATATAATCAAACCTAAAAAGAATAAAAAAGGTAATCGTTTATTCACTAAAAAGGATGTAGAAAATTACCAGCTAATTTTTCATTTAGTGAAAGAAAGAGGTTACACTTTAAAAGGCGCCAAGGATAAATTAAAAGGAAACAAAGATGATATGGTTGAAAACCATGAGATCATTAAAAAATTAAACCACATTAAAGGTTTTCTTCTTGAGATTAAAAAAGAACTTTAAAAAATCTCTTTTAGCACATTCAATCCATATTCAAAAAAAATGAAAACAGTATATTTAACAAGAAGAGAACGGTTTAATGCTGCTCATAAAATGTGGAATCATGAATGGTCAGATGAAAAGAACATGCAGGTTTATGGTAAATGCGCTAACCCTAACTGGCATGGTCATAATTATGAATTATTTGTAACTGTAAAAGGAGCTGTTAATCCTTCAACTGGATACCTAGTAGATCTTAAAAAAGTCAGTGCTGTCATTAATAGATTGATTATTGAAGAGTTGGATCATAAAAACTTAAATCTAGATGTCTCTTTTTTAAAAAATAAACTATGCAGTACAGAAAATTTATGTATTGCTATATGGGAACAATTAGAAAATGAATTAAATTTGTTGGACTGTAAATTACATGCTATTAAATTACACGAAACTGAAAATAATTACGTTGAATATTTTGGCGTACAATAAATAAAAAATCATGCTTGAAAATTTATTAAATACAAAAGAAACTGTTAAGATTGACAGTAGTGCTTTATCTAAAAACTTTATCTCTAATGTATTCTCTTTAATGTTTATTGCTTTGGGAATTTCAGGAGTTACTGCATTTTGGTTTTACGAATCAGAGGCTGTGTTCTCATTGATTAATGAAACTGGAGTGACAACCCTGGGTTGGATTATAATGCTTGCCCCTCTAGGATTAGTTATGTTAATGAGCTTTGGATTTAATAAACTGAGTCTTACCACATTGATGGTTGTTTTTATTATCTATTCTCTACTTACAGGGATGAGTCTAAGTTTTATTTTCCTTGCATACAGCTCATCTTCTATTGCAATTACATTTTTTATTACTGCAGGTACATTTGGAACTATGGCATTACTAGGGTATACAACTTCCACAGATCTAACAAAATTTGGAAGCATACTTTATATGGCATTAATAGGAATTATCATTGCTTCTATAGTCAATTGGTTTATGAATAGTGCTGGTCTTGATTATATAATTAGCATTTTAGGAGTTCTTATTTTTACTGGGCTTACTGCATATGATGTCCAAAAATTAAAACGCATAGGTGCAGGGGTTGAATATGATGGGGAAACCAAACAGAAATTAATTATTATGGGTGCCTTAACCCTTTATCTTGATTTTATCAATTTATTCCTATTCATGCTAAGGTTATTTGGGGGCAGAGATTAATTTTATTTTATATGAAAGCATATGTTTTTCCTGGGCAAGGAGCCCAATTTGTTGGTATGGGCCAAGATGTATATGAATATTCATCTGAAGCAAAAAACCTTTTTGAGCAAGCCAATGAAATACTTGGTTTTAAGATCACAGATATTATGTTCAATGGGTCTGATGAAGATTTAAAACAAACCAAAGTTACTCAACCAGCCATATTTTTACATTCAGTTATTTTAGCAAATTGCTTAGGTGAATCATTTCAACCAGATATGGTAGCAGGTCATTCTTTAGGAGAATTTTCTGCCTTAGTAGCTAATAAATCATTAAATTTTGAATCTGCATTAAAATTAGTATTAGCTCGTGCCACAGCTATGCAAAAAGCATGTGAAGCTCAGCCATCTACTATGGCTGCTATCTTAGGTTTAGATGATAATATTGTTGAGAATATTTGTTCTCAAACAGATGGAATTGTTGTTGCTGCTAACTATAATTGCCCTGGTCAACTTGTAATATCAGGAGAAATTGATGCTGTAAAAATAGCTTGTGAATCTTTAAGTGAAGCTGGTGCTAGAAGGGCCCTTATTTTACCTGTTGGAGGCGCATTTCATTCCCCTTTAATGGAACCTGCAAGAGCAGAATTAGAAGCAGCCATTCATTCTACTTCATTCAATGAACCTATTTGTCCTGTTTATCAAAACATCAATGCAAACCCAGTTACTGATCCTAATGAGATCAAACAAAATTTAATTGCACAACTAACTGGTCCTGTAAAATGGACTCAAATCATGCAGAATATGTTAAATGATGGCACTAAAGAGGTCATCGAATCTGGACCAGGAAAAGTATTACAAGGATTATTTAAAAAAATAGATCGATCAATTCCTACTTCTAGTGTGACTATAGGTTAAATTAGAGCTGCTTATTAATTAAATTAGGGTTTCCACAGGCCTTATGGAAATAAGGTAAACAGATAGCTTCTTTAATCATATCAATATGTCTTAGGTTGTGACAATCAGACCCAATAAGATCAACCAGTCCTTCATCCACAAGTCTATGAGCAGTATTTTTAACTTCTAAACCATAAACACCTGTAAATGAACCAATATTCACCTGTAATTTCACATCTCTGTTAACTATATCTTCTATTTTATCCCACTTTTTATGCCAATATGGATATCTTTCAACATGTGCTAATATTGGCTGAAAACCAGAAGTACTCAATTCCCAAATTACTTCTTTTAATCTTTTAGGTTCATTATAAAAAGACAGTTCAAAAAGCACATACTTTTTATCTCCTCCAAAAGTCAATAGCTTATTTTCTTTTATTATCTCTTCAAAGCCTGTATCTAGATTATATTCTGCAGAAGCTTCTATTTCAATATTAAGCCCATTTTCTTCAATAGCCTTTTTTACTTTTTCTAAACCTCCCAAGATAATTTCAGGTGTGTTTTTATAATAATCTTCCATAACATGAGGAGTAGTGATTAGCTTTTTATAACCAAACCCTTGCATTTTACGAAGCAAATCCAAAGACTCCTCAATTGTCTGTGCCCCATCATCTATTCCAGGAATAAAATGAGAATGAACATCAACATTTAAAAGAGAAAGATCATAAGGTGGAAGCTTTTCTTCTTTTTTAAATATTTTCTTTAAAAACCCCAAAAATTAATCTATAAATATTGTTTGGAATAGTACTCTAAATAAGTACCAGAAGTTACATGATCTAACCATTCTTTATTATTTAAATACCAGTCAATAGTCAACTCAAGTCCTTCATTAAATGTAACAGAAGGCTCCCAACCTAATTCATCTTTAATCTTAGATGCATCTATTGCATATCTAAGATCATGTCCTGCTCGATCTTTTACAAATTTTATTAGCTCTCTTGAAGAGCTATCTTTTCTATTTAATTTTTCATCAAGGATGTCACAAATTAAATGAACCAAATCAATATTTTTCCATTCATTGTATCCACCAATATTATAAGTTTCTCCTATTTTACCTTCATGAAAAATAAGGTCTATTGCCCTTGCATGGTCTTCAACCCATAGCCAATCTCTTACATTATCACCTTTTCCATAAACAGGAAGCTCCTTCTTATGACAAATATTATTGATTATTAAAGGAATTAACTTTTCAGGAAATTGATGAGACCCATAATTATTACTGCAATTAGACAATTTAACTGGCATATTAAATGTATGATAATAGGATCTTACTAAATGATCAGAACTTGCTTTTGATGCAGAATAGGGACTTCTTGGATCGTAAGCTGTAGTTTCAACAAAAAAACCTTCATCTCCTAATGAACCATAAACTTCATCTGTAGAAATATGATAAAATACATTATCTTCTTTTTTATCTTCCCAAATCAATTTAGAAGCATTTAAAAGATTTAAGGTTCCTATCACATTAGTATAAATAAATTCATTTGGATTTGATATGGAACGATCTACGTGTGACTCTGCAGCTAAATGAATTACCCCATCAAATTTATATTTTTCAAATAGCTCAAAAACTTTTTTCTCATCATTGATATCTATTTTTTCAAATAAATAATTAGGTTTTTTTTCAATATCAATAAGGTTTTCAGGGTTCCCTGCATAAGTAAGCTTGTCCATGTTAACAATTAAATAATCTGGATATTTATTCACTAATAACCTAACTACATGAGACCCAATAAAACCAGCACCGCCTGTTACTAATATTTTTTTCTTACTTTCCATTACAATGTCCAATAATCAATGTCTGATATTTGGTTTCTAAAAACACCTTTTAAATCTACTAATAATCCTTTTGGATTGAGCATCTTTTTAAAATCAGCTTCTGTATATTTCTTATATTCTAAATGATTAACAGCTATTATAATAGCATCATAAATGTTTCCATTAACATTTTCAACCAAGTCAAAATTATATTCCTCCATTAATTCATCAGAATCAGCATGTGGATCTATTACATCAACACTACATGAAAATGACTTTAATTCATTGATAACATCTACTACCTTTGAATTTCTTATATCTGAAACATCTTCTTTAAAGGTTGCACCCATCACCAATACCTTAGCATCTCTCATATTAGTTCCACTTGAAATAATCTTTTTAGCTACTTTTC
>Ga0209992_10002203_pt1 | contig 18371 bp, 16 predicted proteins | sample 2SBtaG_2_FD_182564 | JGI IMG/M metagenome (GOLD analysis project Ga0209992, IMG submission 182564) | Deep subsurface microbial communities from Kolumbo volcano to uncover new lineages of life (NeLLi) - 2SBTROV12_ACTIVE470 metaG (SPAdes)... | ecosystem: Environmental > Aquatic > Marine >... | reverse complement strand
AAGCGCAAGTGAAAGAAGTGAAAATTTCTAATCGCCTGAGCGAGTCCCCTTCTTGTTTGGTTGCTGATGAAAATGAGATGGGTGGCAACATGGAAAGAATTATGGCATCTCTTGGTCAAGATGTACCTGAAACTAAGCCAATTCTTGAAATTAACCCAACCCACCCACTGGTTGAAAAACTAAAAACCAAAGTTGATGAAGATTTAGTGAACGTATTATTTGATCAAGCTGTTCTAAGCGAAGGCGGACAACTCAAAGAGCCAGCCGAGTTTGTTAAACGCATGAATAAGCTAATTGACTAATTAAAGCTAGCAATTAACAAAAAGCCCGATTAAATCGGGCTTTTATTACGTCGTTTGCATTATTTCCAATATTTTTTTTCAAAGCAAGCCTCTCATGGCCAATAAAAACCCTTAAAACAAGCGTTTTAGGCTATAAATAAGTTTTTTAAAGAGATTCTAGGCTGGTTTCACCTCCCATTTAAATAATTTTCTAAATTTTTATTAATTAGGGTTTAGATAATTTTAAAGACATAAAAACATGATAATATGTTGCTATGTTAATCCATAATTTGGTTGATGTTTTTTTTACTCTTATTTAGCCCAAAGCCTTACTTGGGAGTAAATGCATAAAAACGTTATAATTTCCGTAAAAGTGCACCTATAAGCTATAAACAACTTTTTTATGAAAGTTTACCCATTAACAAAAAAAGTGTATACTTAGGTCATTATTAACTACTTTAGGGGTCATGCAATGAGACTAAATAAAAAAGGTTTTACATTAATTGAATTATTAATCGTAGTTGCGATTATTGGTGTTTTGGCAGCAGTGGGCATTCCTGCTTATCAAGGCTATATTCTTGATGCAAAAGTTCAAGCTTCAACTGAAAATCATGCCAGAGTTAAATCCTTTATGGCAGCATCACTAACTCAATGTGGAACAGGAAAGATTGTAAAATTGCCTGGTTATACACAAATCGACTGTCGTAATAGGACTTATAATTCTGCTAATTGGAGAAATTGGTTTATTGGCTACTATAGTGCAGCCGGCTTTAAAAATCCTCATTCAACACAGAATAATGCAGTCAGATCTTGTAACACTTCATCCAAAGGATATACTTGTATACGGGCAAGTGGTAGTAATCTCTATGTGAGAACTTTCCCTGGAGATCCTAACAATGCCAATGCGAATGGCCGACTCTTAAACGATACAGTTGTAATTGAATAATTGAATAATTTAATAAACAGTAAAACCCGCTTTAAAGCGGGTTTTACTCTTATAGAGCTACTGATTGTGGTGGCTATTTTGGGTGTTATTGCCGGTATAGGAATTCCAGCATATCAAGGCTATATTTCAGATGCTAAAGAATCAGTAGCACAAAACAGTCTGAAATCTATCTGTCTAATTGAAGCAGACTATCATGCTGAAAATAATAAATACCTAAAAACCTCAACGGGCAATCAAACTAGGTATATCAACAATGCGCTGTTCAATGGCAAAAAAACTTTAGATGAAAGTAGTGATTATTACTATTTTATTCGCCCCTATAGCTCAACTGGCTATAGAGCTTACGCCTACCCAAAAAACAGCACTTCAGGATTAGAAAGATATTGTGTTGATCACAACGACAACTTGAAGTCCTCTTGTTAAAATTATAAAGCTCCACCCATTTGAAACATTGGCATATACATTGCTACCAAAATAAAGCCAATTGTTCCACCCATAAAGACAATCATAATTGGCTCTAACATTTCAGTAAGCTTACTAACGGTTGCGTCCATTTCCTCTTCATAATAAGAGGCGATAGAGTCAAACATTTCTTCCATATTACCTGTTCTTTCGCCAACTGATACCATGGCGGTAAATGTCATTGGAAAAATAGACTTTTTATTTTCAAACAATTTAGACAAGGGTTCACCGGAAAATACACCGCGTTTCACGTCAATCATTGCCTCTTTGATTATAATATTATCAATTGATGAGGCTGAAATATCCAAAGCTTCGATCACAGGGACACCGGCAGCAGTTAAGTTTCCCTGAATCATTGATATTTTTGATAAGGCGGATTTTTGTATCAGCTCACCAAATAATGGTAGCTTTAAAATAACTTTGTGCCATATTTTTCGTAATTTAAAGTTTTTCTTCACAGCAAAAGATATGGAAAATATAACGGCGGTTATTACTAAAGCAAGAATACCTCCTCTTAAAGGATCCCTTAAAAATTCACTCATCCCAACTATAACTTGCGTTGGTGCTGGCAATCCCCCTTCCACACCAGCAAACATCTCCTGAAAAACTGGCACCACATAAATCATCATCAAAATAATAACTGCTGTAGCAACCACCAACAATACAATTGGATAAGTTAATGCGCCCTTAATGCTGGAGCGAATCTTCTCATCCTTCTCCATACTAACAACCAACTTGCTTAAAAACAAATCAACCTTACCGCTCGACTCTCCTGCTCGCAAAAGATTGATATAAACATTATTGAAAATATTTGAATGCTTGGCAAAGGCATCTGATAGCGGCGTGCCCGATTCAATATCATTATAAATTTTATCAATAATCCATTTAAGTCCAGCATCTTCGGTTTGATCTCGAATCATGCCAATAGTTTCGAGAATTGGAAGTCCAGCTCGAACCATAGTCTCTAACTTTTTAGTAAATACAATAATTTCATGGACTGGGACTTTTTTAGGTGCTTTTTTATTTTTTTTGACCTTGTTTTTTTTCTCTTCAACTTCTTCTTTGCCCGATATTTTTTCTAAAGAGGTGATAATAATTTTTTGTTCTTTAAGCTTGTAGGCTGCCTCATCTTTATTAATTGCCTCAATCTTACCTTCGGTATATTTACTACCTTTAACACCTTTATAACTATACTTTGCTGCCATTTGATTAATCCTACTCAGTCATAAGTACGCGCTGGTACTCTTCTAAACTAATATAGCCTTGCAGCATCATTCCCCTTCCAACTTCTTGCATGGTTGAAAAGTTATCTTTTTCCTTGGCAACTTTCAATAATTCTGGTGTTGTTAGATTGTTCAAAACACCTTCTTTTATGTTGTCAGTAACTCTAAGCACTTCATAGATACCTTTACGGCCCTTATATCCAGTTTTATTACATTTTGAACAACCCTTGCCATAATAAAGCTGAATCCTGGACGATTCTTCGGGTGTAAACCCAATAGACTTCAGTTGGGCTGGAGTAACCGAACCATCCTCTTCTTTACAATTATCACAAATCTTTCTAGCCAAACGCTGTGCCACAATCAGTGTCAATGATGATGTTAAAAGGTAAGGCGCAACCCCCATATTAATTAAACGTGTAATCGTACTAACAGCATCATTAGTGTGTAATGTTGATAAAACTAAGTGTCCTGTTAAAGCTGCTTTAACAGCAATATCAACTGTCTCTTTATCACGAATCTCACCCACCATCACCACTTCGGGATCTTGACGCAAAAAAGATCGAAGCGCTGCTGAAAAAGTCAGGCCAATATCTTCTTTAACATGTACCTGTCCAACCCCATCAAGCGTAAATTCAACCGGATCTTCTGCAGTTAAAATATTAACATCTTCCCTATTAACCCGCTTAAGTGCGGCATATAGGGTGGTTGACTTACCAGAACCTGTTGGCCCTGTTACCAACACCATGCCTTGTGGTGCATCTACTGCACTTTTAAAAGCCTGCTCGTCTTCATCTAAAAATCCAAGTGTGTCTAATGTTAATGAAATAGAGCTGGTGTCTAAAATACGCATTACCACACGCTCACCAAAGCTTGTTGGTAACACAGAGACTCGAAAATCCACTTCATGGTCGCCTACTTGCAACGAAATTGCACCATCTTGAGGCAGTCTTCGCTCAGCGATATCAAGCTTAGACATGATCTTAATACGCGTTACAATAGCCGCATAATGCTCGAACAGTTCTTTATCTTTACTTTTTTGGTCTAAAAGAACGCCGTCGAGACGATAACGCATTCTTGCAAATTTTTTGTAAATCTCTAAGTGAATATCACTAACACCTAGCTTAATAGCTTTTCTTAGTGCCTTGTCAACAAAATCAATAACTACGGATGACCTTGCTTGTGATTTGTCAACTTCAGCCTCAGTAATGCTTTCTTTTTTATCTTCAACTTGCTCAACAGGTGAGTTATTTAATTCTGATAAAAATTGATCAATTTGACTAAATGTAGCAACATAAGTATGCACTTTCTTATCTGTTAGTAATTTAATGCCACTCATCATGTTTAGTGCAGACGGCTCGGAAATCACGACATCTATGTTAGTATCAGTGCAACGTATAGGTATAACCCGATTTTCAATAACGAATTTTCTTGGGAGTAAGTTGATAGCTGATGCATCCACTGATTGTTCATCAGATAAATCAACCAAATCTATCTCATAAGCTTCAGAGATTGCCTTGGTTATATCTGTTTCACTAATAAAACCAAACTCTATTATGGTATCAATAAGGCCTTTTCCGCCTTCGCTACTGGAATTAGTGGCATGTGAGAGTTGCTCCTCAGTAATCAGCCCAACACCCACAAGAAAAGTTGCTATTTGCTTAGCAGAATCCTCTGGAATTCTTAAGCCCATAATTTAAATCACTCTTGGTGCTAAGAAAACCAACAACTCTTTACGCACATCAGCATCCTTTTTATATTTAAACAAATCACCAACAATTGGCAAATCTCCAAAGAATGGAACCTTGTTAACAGTGTCAATTGTTTCTTGAGTAAACACACCACCAATCACTACAATTGTGTCATCTTTAACTAAAAGTTTGGTTGTAATTTCACGAGTTGTAATTGGTGGATTTGCCTCATCATTCTTGGCTGTTTTCTTTTCAACCTTAACATTAAGAATAATATTTCCATCACCTACAATTGACGGCGTTACAGTTAGCTTAACACCTGCTTCTTTGAATTCAATATCGGTACCTCCACCCTCAGCTTCGGTTTTATACGGTATTTCTTCACCTTGAATGATAACTGCCTCTTCATTATCTAATGTAAACACTCTTGGATTGGAAAGTACTTTAGTGATACCATCTTTTTCAGAGGCAGATAACTCTATCTTTAAGTTGCTTGAACTGGTTCCTAAAATAAAGCCAATACCACCCAATGCACCGGCAACACCATTATTAGACATTAGACCTGTAGAGTCTCCCAAGGTCAATGTGCCAGCAGTCTCAGCCTGAGAGCCTGCTACACCAGCACTTTTAACTGAATAATGATCGCCATCTAGATTGCCCAAATTAGTAGCATCTATACCGAATTTAGCTCCCAGTTCTTTACTAAAGTCATCAGTCGCTTCCACAATAAACGCTTCAATCAAAATTTGCTTAGTGCGAACATCCACTTCTTTAATCAATCTTGCAATCAAATCAAGCTCAGATTTTGTTGCTTGAATAATTAGAGAGTTAAGTCTTTCATCAATTGTAATATCAACCTTCTTATTAGAAGATCCAGAGTCTTCGCCAGAACCTGACTCGCCACCAGCACCCATCACACTTTCAATCTCAGACTTAACATCTTTGGCATTGGTGTAATACAAGCGAAATATTTCAGTATAAATTGGCTCAATGGCACGCTGAGCTTCACGAGTTTTTTGCATATCTTCAATACGCTTACGATCAAATTCCTCTTGGGCTACTAATACATCTTGCTTATGGATACGAATAATATTAGCCTTTTCATCTACGTGTTTGGCTAATTTTTTAATCTTTAGTACAGAGTCTAGCGCCTTATCCCAGGGAACATTAATTAATTTTGCACTAACCCTACCTTCTACTTCATCACCTACTAAAATATTTTTACCAGTGATTTCTGAAAACATAATGGCCATATCTTGAATACTTACATTTTCAAAATTAATGCTTATTGGAAACAGTGACTTACTAGAGTCTGAAATATTAATATAACTCTTTCTTTCCTCCTTGTTGATCTCGCGCCTTTCATTATTACGTATATATATTTCCTTAGCCGTATCGACTGCTATTTTAGGCCCTAAAGATACCGTACGATCAATACCCTCTTTTCTTTCACTTATAAAGCTCTCAGGGTTTAAAAGCTTTTCTTTCTTGGTTTCTTGCGTTGTTTCACACGAGGTAAGAAACACCACTAAAAAAGTTAAGAAAAATATATTATTCAGTTTTTTCATTATTTGCACTCCTATTTCTAACCAACAAAGAAACAATCTTGTCTTCTTCACTAACTTCTATACCGTTGGCACCTATCTTAGAGATCTTGCCGCCTGAACTACCCAACAAATCATTAATCCTGACAAAATATTCAGCACCATTTTTTGCCCTAACAAGGGCAATTTGCCCATTATCTGAGGAAATAGCACCCATTAAAATATAATTTTTAACTGTGTGCTGCTGTAATGGGTGTTTCCCTTCAGTATGTCCTGATGGTAGATTTACAACACCGCCAGAGTCAATAGGATCAAATGGATTAACCCCCTCATTTGCCACAACATTGACTGCAATTGACAAAACAATACCCGAAAAAATAAATAACGATTTAGTCCACGAATTAAACAATACATCTAGTTTCATAATAGATCCTCACTTTGGTTATCTGTAGCGTACTTTTCTGAATCATTGGCTGGTAGACGATAAATAGCTAATGTTGTCTCAACTTTAACTTCGCCTTTTTTGGTTTTAGATTCTAAAACAATAATTTTTTCTTGATTAATATTAATAATTTTTTTCAATTTAGCCAGGCCTTTTCTAAAATTCGTATAATTTGCATAATTGCCACTAATCTCAAATTCTACCTTTAATTCATAATAAGCTACTTTTTTTGGTTTTGATTCCTCGTCAGACATGCCATCCATAGGCATTGAATCCTGAAATTCATTCATATCAGGCATAGCTCCATCATCTGCCATTTCTGGACCCACGCTTTGAATATTATCACAAGCAGACAACGATCCACCCATAGTACTTGTCTCATCAATACTTGGATCCGGTATAGCAAAATCTGATGCACTATTATCATTAATAGGCTGACCAGCTTCAAACACAGGGCTTTCACCTGATTTGTTGATCTTGGAAACCATCAGTTGATTAGTTAAAGCCAGCATGCTTATATGTCGATACAAATCATCCAACTCTTGGCCGCTATGAAATAAATTAGTTAACTTTTTATATTTTGATTTTGCAGATGATAAATCTTTGGTTGTTGTAGCAATGCCTTCCGATAGCTCAGTGATACAACTTTTTAGATCATTAATTTGTGCAATTTTTTGCTCTTTTATTCTATTTTCTTCTTGTGCAGGAAAATGAACAAAAAACAAATAGAGAATTACAACAATCAGTGTGATAACACCTGCAATAATAAACTTTGTAAAAGGATCATTTGGCTTTTTACCATCTCCTCCACCAGAGCTTGAAGTGTCTTTTTTAGAGGTTAGTTTTTTTAAAATTTCACCTATATCAATATTCATATCAATTGCCATAATTCCCCCTTAGTTACCAGCAGATATCTGTTCTGACAAAACACATTTAATAGAAAATGATTTAAACGTCTTCTTGTCAATCGTTTTAACAGACATGGTTAATAACGATGATTTATCAATGGCTTTCGACTTGGATAAATTTTCAATAAATTGCAAAATGTTTTGATCACTGACTGATAGCCCAGTAATTGTCATGGTGTTGTCGCCATTGTATTCAATTTTGCTCAATGACACACCTTGTGGAAACGCAGAATTAATGCCAAGCAATACAGAATACATAAATTGCTGATTTGAAGTAATACCGCTACTAGCATCAAGCATACCACTTAATGATTGAATTTGCGAAGTTAACTCTGATAATTGCATTTCTTTTTGATTTTTCTGATCTTCTAGTTCTTGGTATTCACTCATTCTTTGATCAAGCTCATTACTCTCAGCTTGAGAATCGAAAAAACTCCATGCACCGAATATAACCGCAACCACAACAAATACAACCACACCCCAACGTGATAAAAATTTCATTTTCTCCTGATTTTTTACACCTTCCCTGTCGGGCAATAAGTTCACATTATTAGTGCCAGTAACGTATTCATAATAACCAAATACATCTAACTTACGAGTTGCTAAACCCATAACTGAAGAAAACACTGAAGGGTTTAATTCTGCAGATGTTTTCTCTTTTAAGTTTTCTGGCAAAGTGGTATTTTTTAACGAATTAAAGACCTCTATATTAATATCTGGCAAAGCATCTTGTATGTATTTAACAATCTTATCAATATTTACAATAGAGGACGAAAGCAATAAGGATTCAATCGGCTGTATCTTGTATTTTGATTGATAAGAAGAAAGCATTTGACTAATCTGCATTGAAAAGCGTTTACTTAGCTTTTCTATCAATAGATCATCTATATCACTGCTTAACAACAAATTACGATCCTTGTCTGACAGATAGATATCAGATATAAATGGAGAATCTTGATGCAAAATTAAAATATAATTTTCATACGCACCAAATTCAACAATTGCTACAGGTTGATCACCTTTGGTTAAATCTTTTCTCAATTCTAAAGCATTACGTATTGCAAAACAACGCACATCCACCACCACAGGGTTAAGCCCTGCTTGTCTTACAATATTCAAATAATGATCAATATCATCTAATTTTGAAGCAACAAACAGTAAATCCATCTGATTTTCACTGGTATCGCGCTTAAGAACTTGCCAGAAAATTGAATAATCCTCTAAATTATCAGTTAGCTGTACAGCGTTCTCCCAAAGTGAATTAGTATCTACTGCCTCTTGAAGCTCTTCATCAGTCATCAAAGGCAAGTTAACCACTTTAATGATTGCGCTGCTCACTGGAATAGAAACAGCTGCATTGGTGGTGGTGATTTTGCTTGAAGTTATAATTTGAGCAAGTTTATTAATATATTGCTCTGACTCTGTTTTTATTGAGTCTAAGTCTGAATTTTCTTCAATATATTTATAACCAATTTTTTTGAGTATCCACTTGTCATCTTCCCCCTCTAGCTGAGCCAGGCGAATACAATCTGGAGTTATATCAACACCAACAACATCTTCTTGCTCTACACTAAGCTTACTTAGGTAGTCCATTAACTTTTTAATTAACTTTTTAAACATATAACCTATTCTTTAAATAATTAATACATTACAAAATATTTCAATTCGAGCCATTGTATATCACTAACAAATACAAGTGTTTTGTATTAAAACATCTTAATATCCTTATATTAAAACACTTCTCGCCAAGATTCATAGCTCACACTACCTTTTCCTTTTGACCCTTTTTTAGGGGTAACCATAATCAAATTGTTTTTTCTTGAGCCGATAATATTGCCTTTTTCATCTTTAATATCTTCAGATCCACTACCACTAATACCAAGATATATTTTATCTTTATAAATTACAGCTCCAGTAGCTATACCTTGACCAAGCTTGGTACCTCGAAGTGTGTTTCCACAGGCGGTATTGTGTTCAGTCAAAGTTGAATTACCCGCACTACATAAATTACTCTTGTTAGGTGCGTATCTAGTTGCGTAGACTATTTCATCATATAACGCCAATTTCCCAGTAATTCTCTCGTTATCCTCTAGATTAACATACCAGCCAAGGTCGACCTCAGAAGGACAAATACTTCCTTTTATTGTTGTGTCCTTTAAGGAAGATTTGGATGTATTTTTCAAACCAGAAACTTTATTAAATTTAGGAAAATATTTGTCCTTTAATCCATATATCCTATTATTAATATCAGATGATACTCTCTGAACTTTTTGCATATTTCCAGTGCCGTAATAATTCCATAGCGTATCGTTATTACCTATTGTTGGAGTTAGTTGGAAAAAATCCAAACGATCGTTTTCTATTGTTGCTTCAGCATCAAAAACTGGGGTAACCTCATATAAAACACCGTTATCAGTTAAATTTATCTTCCATTGCTTACTTTCAAGGTCAGCAAAGTAAAGCATTGTGCCTTTATATTTAGCCATACTAGTAGAGTCTGGAGTAACTGCCACCAATTTAGTTGGTACTGAATTCGCAATATTATTGCTGACATCAGTCAAATCAATTCGTTTTATGACCTTGCCTTTGTCTTCTAAATCAACCACATAAATTGAGGATCCATATTTTGTATTCACACCGCCGTTATAACCTGCACCAAACACAGCCACCCACTTTTGAGATGTTCCATTAGGCATTAGCAAAATAACTGGTGTTGACCACGCCTCACCAAGTTTAGAATAATCATACTCTGGCAAAATACCTGACACATAACTAAGAGATTCTCTATTACCATCACCATCCCAATGGTAAACTTTATTGTTTAAACTATCGTTTTGAAATCCGAATAAAAATAAAGGACTGTTTGGATTGGTAATATCTAGTGCAAAATAACTATTATCTCCTCGACCCAATCCAGCCAGTAATACGGTATGCCACTGACTTCCTGCCCCCGTCCCTTTGTCAAAATATATATCCTTTACAACAATAGACCCATCAATACCATAAATACTATTAGTAGTATTAGGTTTAGAGGTAGATAATTTTGGTAGATTTTTAATCATAGATGGAGGAATAAACGCCCATAATTCTTCACCTGTTTTTGCATTAAAGGCGTGTAACATTCCATCATTTGCTCCGGCATATACGACTTCCTTACGACTAGGGCAACCTATACCACAACGATTTCCACCCTTAAACGAATCATAATTTTTTTTATAACGATAATAAGCCTCTGTGTCTGCCTTGCTTATGTTGCTATTCGTGCTCAAGTTTGGAGGTCCAACCACTTTTAATTCTGAATGATATATATCTGCTAATTTCCATCTTTCATCTGTGGTACTTCCGTCTTTATCTTCATCATAAGCATCAAGACCTCGTACAAAATTTATTAAACTTGTAATTTCAGCATCAGTTGAAAGTTTTCCACTACCTTCATCAATAGCCATTTTTATCTCTATTAAATTATTAAGGTGAAAATTATTTAAAGTGGTATCAGCACCCATAAATTTAAGCATTGACCAAACTTGTCTATTGGATGCTTGTTTGGCTTTTAATTTCTTCCCAGCGTCCCATTCTGCAACATCAGGCAAGCTACCATCTTTGTTAAGCTTATATCTTTCTAAATGCCCTTCCCACTGACATGATTCACTTTTCTTTCCGTCACTTGTGCAAGTTCCGAGTTTATTATTAAAATTTTTATACACAAATGTTGACTGATAAATATAATCACCACCACCAACACCAGGAAGTATTACTGGCTTAGTAAATGTTTGTCTTGATTCTACAGTTTGTCGAATCATATCTGCAATAGCAATATACAGTTGTTGCCAGCTATCAGCCTCAATTGGTGATACGTCATTATCAACACCATCGTCTGTATAAGTACCGCCAGCCTCAGCTAATTTTTTATGAGTTGTCTGCGTCCCTCCGTAAAAAGATATCACAACTGTAGGTATGTTATTCCTGCCTGTATATAGCTGTTTTGCTATATCGTAACCTTTTTGTACGGGCCCATTAAAACCGCCATCAGTAATAACAATAAGCATTGTTTTTTGACATGAGTATTTAATAGGTGTATTGCTTCCTTGTAAATAACTCTTAGCTAAGTCCATAGCGTTGGATATGTATGTTGCGCCTCTTGCTCTTAAACTGTCAACCTTCTTATAAATTTCAGATGCACCTGTTGAGCTGATATTAACTTGCATCCTAGCATTTGTATTCCAATCCATTAAGCCAAAATTTGCACTTTTATTTAATTCTGAATCTGAAACTATTTTTTTAATTACTTTTTTTGCATCATCTAGCCTCGTGCCAGGAGTGCCAGCAAGATCAGATAAGTAAGTCAGATCCGAATCAAACTTATTAACCCTATGGTTATACCAGTCTGTTGCATAAATATTTCCAGATGAATCAGAGTCAATATCCCACACGTACTGAAACTGTCCATCGCCAGTACCTCTTGTGCCGACTTGTGTTTGATACGCCCCAGAATGTGAATACTTATCAACATAGTGATGATAAGTATGTGTTACATATACGCCGTTCGCGTTTGCCTCAACACTCGAAATATAACAGCCATTGTTCAAAGCCCAAGATGTTTTAATTGCACCATCTCTTGTGTATCTTTTAAGTTGTGTGCATTGCCACATATTGGCAACATATACAGTGTCGTTATATATTGATATACCATAAGGAGCATACCCTGTATACCACTTATCTACTTGAGTTCCAGAAGAGTTAAATTTATGCACATAGCCAGTACTCCTAGCACCGACATATACGTTTCCAGAGTCATCTACCCCAACACCAGAAGCATAAGGGACTCCATTAAAATTCTTTTTCCAGTTTCCGTCCTTGTCAAATTTTTGCACCCTACTGTTTGCGTAGTCTGAAACATAAAGATTATCATCTGCATCTACCTCTGCATGAAATGGATAGTAGAACTGCCCATTCCCACTACCTCTTCTTCCGCCAATTACTTTTACTAATGAACCGCTAGAATCAAACTTTAACACTTTGTGATAACGCTCTTCAACTACATATTGGTTGCCTTTAGAATCAACAGCAATACCTGTTGGCTTTGAAAACTTTTTACTTTGGTTGGTCGCCCATCCCATTGACCCAGACGTATCAAGCATTAACAAAATATTAGCAGGAATATCTGCCTTACCGGTTCCAGGTGGTGGTGCTTTTGCACTTACAGATAAAGTACAAAAAGATAATGATAAAAATAATGCAATATTAAAAATATTCATATTAAATCTCCAGTTAGTCTAAACTCCATCTTCTTTCTTACTATATTTCTTAAACAAGTCTCTATATCGTCTAGATTGTATTACAACCAACTCTTCAATACCGTACCCTACACTTGTCATAGAATAAGAAATCGTGGCATTAAAATTGTTCCAAAGTAAGTGCATACTGGGCTCTTTAAAATCGTAACTCCTAGGTTTGTTAGTTTTCTGCCCGTAAACCTTCTCTGCCCATATCATCAGAACTGGATCGTCTCCATTCTCTAAAAATTTAATAACACGCAACTCAACTAATTTTCCGTAAAGAAATATCATTTCAACTGGCGTGCCTATAAATTCATCGTCATCCTTACATATATCTTCACCAGCAAAAATTATTGAAAATTTATCCTCTGTAGAGTTGTATATCTCAGAAGTAGGTAACGTATTAATACGCATATTTTTAGTTTGTTTTTCAATATCTTTAATCGTTGAACCAAATCGAAACTGCTCAACATTACATACAGCATTCGCCTCCAGCACAACTAAAACATTAATCAATAAACCAAATACTATTATTAAAAAATTTCTTTTCATAGCTTATCCTTATATTAAAAAACCATTGAAGTAATCACTTCAACTTCACTTGTAGATTTATCTGCATAACCTGTAGAATTTATCTTATAAATATATTTTGTACTTGTTTTTACATTCGAATAAGAGTCAGACTCTCCAATATCAAATCCTACACCTTCTCCACCTTCAAAGGCAACAGAACCCAAAAGTGATACGTTGCATTTATATCCTTGTGCGCTCATCCTATTGACTTGCGATTGTTTTTCACCAGACAATTTCCATTTAGTCATCTTTGTATTGGAAATTGAATGACAAATACTACCAACACTTTTATTTCTACATGGCGCACCATTAACCGCATCATTTTCTAACCAGTTAACGGCTTCGGTGATGCAGCTTTCTGCAGAATAAAATGTTTCGGCTCTACTGCCACTAACGCTCACCTGTTCGGCGGTATTTTTAGTTGAATAATACAGCCCCACACCCATACTAGTCATCACCACTAATAAAATTAACGTGATGATAATGATTGAACCCTTTCGATTTCGATTTAAAATTATGGTATTCATAACGCCAAATTCCTTACTAACACCGTCGATGAAAACGTATCACGCTTGTATTTATCGGTTTTGTCTAGCTTGAAATTACCACCGTGGTAGTCTTTCTTTTTGAATTGTCGGTCTTTACCGTATTGGTTTTTGGTTCTTAGGGTTAGATTTATTGCAACTAAAGCACTTGCTCTAGTTAAATTAACTTGAGTCAGGTTAAAAGTCTTTGCTTTACGATGCTGCCCATGCTGTGTTTGCGGAACGGTAAGAATTCCTCCGCTCAAGGCTGGCCCTGAAACTCTAGTTAATTGATTAAAAAAAATTGCACCGTTATAACTATGATGAGCCAAGAGATTATTATCCAAAAATTTAATAACTTTTGGATATGTCCCATAAAATGAAGTACTAAAACTTTTACCTTGTGGATGATTGCAACCTGCATACTTACGATTTCCAGCCATCATACAACTAACACCATCTTTACTTGTATCATGAATAGAGCTAAACAGGTCAACTAACTGTGGATTTTCTTTATCGATCGTTTTAATAAGTTTTTTTGTTGAAATATCATATGCATAAGCGTATGGATTTTGACTTTTACATGAGTCCACATAGAGGGTATTGCCAATAATTCCCAACCAAGGGTTAAAGTTACAAATTCTTGCCTGAGGTGATTTAATTCTTTCAAACAACTTGAGATTAGAGTCAAATGCAGCCTTAGGATTAAGGACGGCAATATCCCATTGATAATTACCATAAATTGCAAAGTATATGTTGCCATCTGGGCCAAAAACCATGCTTCCACCTTGATGTGTATTATCTGGAAGGTAGATGGTTTTAACAAATTTTGCTATATTATTAGATGGACCTGGCTTAGTAAGGTCATAAATATGTAACTTATTATTATCAATTGCAAAAATATAATTACCCCCATCTGAATTACCTAACTGAAAATCCTCAATATAATCCGCCATTACCTCTTTAGCGCCTAGCTTCGGCTTAGTCAGTATTTTTTTATTTTCTCCTAGAATGTCTTTTTGTTTGTATAAACGGTATCTTGAGCCTTTATTGCTTGTGTAGATCTCTGCCCAGTATCTAATTTTAATGCGTTGTGCTTTTTTAGCTTCTTCGTCATAGTAGTCATAAACTACGGTTACTTCATCACAGCATTTATTGCCACTGTCCTTAATAGCAAGAGGATTACCAATGGTGCCATACGTTACTTTGGCATCCTTATCTCGATACTCAAACCCTGCCATACGCACATCGCGCTCAATGATGCGCATAATAGCTCTGCCAGAGGTATGCATCTCAGCCACGTCCATGTTCTTTTTATATTGAGTTGCCACCATTTGATAAGAGGAGTAAGCAGCACCAATAATAATAGAGCTAACTGCCAAAGCAACCAGCATTTCAACTAAAGTAAAGGCTTTCAAGTATTTATTCAGCATTAAACACCCGCTTCATAAATACAGTTTTATCACCGCTTTTTCCTGCCAAATCAACAGAAACGATATAAACATACTTTTGCCCAACTTTTTTCTTCTCAACACGAATACGACGTCTATCTTGACTACGCTTATCACCAATATCACCTTGTAGCTTTTGACACCAAAGTTTAAGTTTGGCAAGCTGGTCATCCATGCCTTTTTTGGCTTTAAGATTAGAACATTTACTTAAATCTTTGCCGTTATATTCCAAAATATTAGTTTTATCAGCATGAAGTGATTCAATAATTTCACCGGCTTGAAAGTTTAATTTTTCTCTGTCAATTGAATCACTCAGCACTCGATTAGAGGTAGATACAAGACCATATACACCAGCAAAGCCAATCGCCATAATAGCCACTGATACTAACGCTTCAACAAGTGTAAATGCTGGTTTATTCATAACTCATCCCATTTTCTGGTGGTTAGGTTGTATTTGAGTTTTTCAATAAACCCGGTTGCACCAAAAATCTGGCCTTTGTATTGATGATTTTTTCCATCACATTGTCGAGAGATTGTATAGCTTGATGCAGTAGCACTGCCATCAGCCTTAAAACAAACAAACCACGGATAATTGGTAATTTTGCTTTCAAAAGTGTAATCCGCAATATCATTTCTTCTAGGGTGACCCAACCAAGTAAAGCGACTACCATTGCAACTTTGATTAGCGTTGGGCTTATTACCCTCAAAAGCCATAATTCTATTAACAGACCTATTGCCACGAATAAAACCCCTCATGGTTTTATTGCGATTAATTGCCTCTGAACGAAGTGTTTGCATAAATCCGGTTAACTGCTCAAAATCATTACGTACCTCTTGCTTGCAATTCCAACCGCCAACATTAGGTGCAACGAATGCTGCCAAAATACCAAGCACAGCAATGACAACTAATATTTCAATTAGTGTTATTGCAGGAATTAGCCTTTTAGTGAGCACCCTCAACACCTTCCTTAGTAACTTTTCCAGAATCAATTAGTTGCTCAATGGCATGCTCCATGGTCATCATGCCTTCGCCACGTGCGGTTTGCATGATTGATTCGATTTGGAAAATCTTACCTTCGCGAATAAGGTTTCGAACTGCATGGTTACACACCATAATCTCAAATGCTGCTGCACGACCTTGGTCATCAGCTGTTTTAAACAAACGCTGTGTAGCCACCATTTGCAAGGATTGGGAAAGTTGTGCTCTTACCTGGCCTTGTTGTTCAGCAGGGAAAACGTCAATAATACGGTTAATGGTATTCGGTGCACCAGAAGTATGCAACGTACCAAATACAAGGTGGCCAGTTTCAGCAGCGGTAAGTGCTAGCTGAATGGTTTCACGATCACGCATTTCACCCACGAGAATTACATCAGGATCTTCACGAAGTGAAGCGCGCAGCGCACTAGCAAAAGACTGCGCATCACGCCCTACTTCACGCTGCGATACGGTACAAGCTTTAGAGTGGTGAATATATTCAATCGGATCTTCCACGGTAAGAATATGGCCTTTGCGTGTGGCGTTAATTTCACCAATAATAGCAGCAAGCGAGGTAGACTTACCCGAGCCCGTCGGGCCGGTAACAAGAATAAGGCCATTGGGCTTTTCACTCATCTCTTGCATAACATACGGCAATTTAAGCTGATCCATGGTGGGAATTTCAGTCTCAATTTTTCTTAGCACTGCTGAAAGGCCGTGAGACGTATAAAAGAAATTAACACGGAAACGATAAGCGCCAGCCTCAATAGCTAAGTCCACATCACGAACCTGCTCAAGATGTTGCTTCTGATCTTCTGTAAGCGCTTCGTTAGCAAACTCTTTAAGCGCTTGTGCAGAAACAATATCCTCACTTGGCTTAGTCATCTCACCATTAATGCGCAAGATTAGTGGTTGATCTTCCTTAAGATGAATATCAGAAAATTTATACTCATTGGCGTATCGTTCTATAATTTCAAACATCTCTTTTCCCCAAAAAATGATGACTTGCTACTTATATGAACTTGCATTGTAGCACTAAATGAATGGTTATTAGGATAGAATAGTCCATATGGACATCTATTTAATTGTATTTACAATTGGGCTAATCTTTGGTTCTTTCTTAAACATGTTGATTCACCGACTTCCTCTAGGTGTTTCTCTGTTTAATCCTATTGGTTCTGAGTGTCCACACTGTCAGCATAAAATCAAATGGTATGAGAATATCCCAGTTCTCTCGTATGTATTTTTAAAGGGAAGATGCTCAAATTGCTCTAAGAGTATTTCTATCGTTTATCCAATTGTTGAGCTAATTACTGGCTTAGTCACTGTATTGCTGTATCAGCACCAATGGTTTGATCTGGATTTAATACTCACCATAGTGCTGTTTTATACCTTAATCGTACTGTCATTCATTGACTTCAAATACAAAGCTGTACCCGATTATTTATTGATTATTGTCGTACTACTCACACTCATTGTTGGCGACTGGAAAAATACCTTAATTTTTATGGGTGGCTTTGTTTTATTAGAATTGATTCTTACCTTTTACATCCAAACCATCAAAGCAAAAATTACCAAAAATAAAGATCTAGAAAATCAACGCTCTTTAGGTGAAGGCGACATACCTATTACAGGTGTAATTGGTGGTTTGCTTGGGATTCAGTTAGGCATATCAGCTATTTTTCTTGCTGCTATATTGGCGCTCATTCCTGCAATTTATGGCTTAGTAGTAAAAAAAGAAATCGAAACGCCGTTTATTCCTTTCTTGTCTTTAGGGTTGTTTATTACTTTAATTACTGGGTTTAATCTTTTTGCTTTGGTTGCTTAAAAGGTTGAATATTTCTTAAGATTCCTCTGAGAATAGCCACCTCTTCTTTTTCGGGCTCTGCTCGTCCAAAAAAGCGGCGCAAGCGGCGCATAAGTAGTTCTTTAGGGCGTTTATCTTCAAAGTATTCAATATGCTCTAATACTTGGGCAAGGTGTGCGTAAAAACCTTCTAGCTCAACGTAACTGGCTGTTTCATTACTGCTTTTCTCAAACTTAGTGGTGGTGTTATAAACGTAGTTTTGATAGGCGA
>Ga0209992_10002201_pt1 | contig 18401 bp, 9 predicted proteins | sample 2SBtaG_2_FD_182564 | JGI IMG/M metagenome (GOLD analysis project Ga0209992, IMG submission 182564) | Deep subsurface microbial communities from Kolumbo volcano to uncover new lineages of life (NeLLi) - 2SBTROV12_ACTIVE470 metaG (SPAdes)... | ecosystem: Environmental > Aquatic > Marine > Volcanic... | reverse complement strand
CCTTAAATGATTTCTTTTTATGGTGATTTTCTTGATTTAAAATGTAATTTACAACTTCATCAATTTGACTTTTAGAATATGAAAAAGCACCAAATCCATTTTGCCAATTAAATTTTCCTCGTATCCATCTATTATCATTAATAAATTTAGAAGAACCTGCTTTTATATCTCTGACTAAATCGGAGATTGATATATTAGGTTTCATCCCCACTAATATATGAACATGGTCAGGCATAGCAAAAATTGAAAATAATTTTTGTCCTCGATAATCGATAATTCCTGAAATATATTTTTGCAGTTCATCCCTATGTTTTTTTTGAATCAAGTTTTCTCGTCCTTTTACAGTAAAAACAATTTGGATGTAAATTTGTGAGTATGTATTCGCCATTATTTTTAATTTATTAAAACTTCATAACTTCTTGCATTACATTTAAAAAAATATTTTGTTATATAAAATAAATTGTTAAGGAGGTGGGCTATTAATATCCTTTAATACTACTCCAATATAAACTCCGTAGGAGTGTTCTTAAAGTTCGCTCCTATGGAGCTAAGGAATGTTAGTTTCTCTAAAGTTACGAATAGTAGCACTCCTATGGAGTTAAATAAATAATCTGTTAATTTATTATATTCTTAATTCATTTTTTATAATTTTAAATAGAATCACATAAATATAGTTTAAAAATTAATTTGTTCGCCTAAATTATCACATTCCCATTTGAATTCTTTTAGAGTTATTTTGTTAAGCTAAATTTCCTCATTAGTGTATTTTAATAAACCGCGTAGAGGTGGGTTATTAATATCCTTTAGTGTAGTACCCAAATATGAACTCCGTAGGAGTGACCTATTATCAAATTTTTTTTAATTTTATATTGAAATTTCTTTTTTTTGCTTCGTGTAAAAATTTATTCCCTGTTATAATTTTTTCTACTGGGATTGCACCTGTTATTTTATTTTTTGTTACATGTATTGCCACGATTGAAGCATGCCACCCCGTCCATTTTTCCATTGCTGTAAAGCCTGTTGAATCATCAAATAATTCTATCGCATCCAATTGGATTTTCTTTTCCTGTCCATTTTTGATTCCAGAACCAATAATCCGCATTAGGCAAACATCTTTTACATTCTCTTTTGTTAGTTTTGGTGCTAATAAATGATGATAAAATTCTCGAGGGATTATCTTTTGGTTATTTATTTCGATTTCATTTAAATCAAACAAACCTAATCTTCGGTAGGCAATCATATCTTTCCAATGACCGGGGTATCTCAATGTTTTATTCTCTAATGTATTTAATTGTTTTAGAAACGTCCACGGCATTGTGGATAAACCGCCTGAAGTAACGGATGCTTCTAATAGTCCATAGTTTTCAAAATCTACGGATTCAATATCTTCAAAACATTCTACCTCTTCTATTTTTCCATTACGAATAAATGAGGCAGAACCATCATATTCATTTGTTAACCCATTTATATTGAAAAATAAATTATAATTCCACGGCTCCTCTGGTTCTTGAGGAAGACCTCCATCATAAATATGGATTGTTTTGGGGTCATCAAAATGTTCCATTACGAGTAATGAAAGTGTAATATTCATCCCCGGACCCATTCCACAATCAGGGGTAATTGCAATATTTGAATTTAATGCATCTTTATTTTTCGCTAATTGATTTTTTACAATTTCAGTATTTCCACCTAAATCAATCATATTTATATTATGTTCAATTGCAACTTCGGTAATTAATTCATTTAAAAAATAGGGGACTGCTGAAACTAAGGTGTCGTAGGAGTTTAACTTTGGTGCTAATTCATTTTTATTTTTAACATTTAATTGTTGAGCAGTAACAATTTGAATCTCTAATAAATTATTTAATCTATTTTTTGCTTGCACTGCAATTTCTTCATTTAAATCAAAAATACACACTGAATTTGCATCGCCATTTTTTGCTAAGTCATACGCAATTGTTTGCCCTTGTTTTCCTGCACCTAATACAGCATAATGAAAACCCATTTTTTAAGTCCCTTTTATTCGATAAAAATTAATATCGATAAATTAAAGCATTATTTAATTATGAATTAAGAAATATGAATTAAGAATTAATATTTTGTTTAAACGGGCACTATTTTCTGAACCAAAAGTGACATGTGTCAATATATTTCAACGATATATAAAATTGTTAAAAAAAATATCATTTGATTATATAATTTCTTTTTATATTGAGCACCCTAAAATCTGAAAAGATTTATAAGGTTGGATTAAATTTTTACTATTTTTAAATGACTTATTGTGAGAAATGAAATTATAGTAAAAGATTAATAAGTAAATTTTTAGTTGTTTTCGGGAGGGACCGAAAATTTTTTTAATAATAAAGATAACGGAGGAAAAAATGAAAAGTATTAAAGGAACAATGACTTTTCTTTTTATGTGTATGATGATTTCATCAATTGGATTTGCTATATCAATTGAAGATCAACAGAAACTAAACCTAGAAGAACGAAATGCTCAAGAGCAAATCGTACAAAATAATAGTGAAAAGAGTTTACCTATTCCACTTTATGGTAAAGGAAAAGTAGACCCTAATCAAGAAAAAATAGAATATTATAATAGATATGGTTATCCTGTATTGAATAATAATAACACTTCATCAAGAGATTGTGCTGCTGGTGATCCTGAATATACATGGACATGTGGTGGTGGTTCATGGGATTCTGAAATCTCATGGTCTTTATCTGATGGTACAGCTGATATTGCTGGAACAGGTGTTATTTGTTTAGCAGATGGTGATTATACTTTAACAATGAATGATGCTTATGGTGATGGCTGGAATGGTGGTTCATGGTCATTAACTGATGTAGATGGAACTGTAGTTGCATCAAGTAGTTTAGATGCTGGTGCTACTGGTGATTATGCATTTACTTTAGGTGGTGCACCTCCTGTTTCTGGTTGTACAGATGCTACTGCTGAAAATTTTGATGCAGATGCAACAATGGATGATGGAAGTTGTACTTGGAATGGTGGATGTGCTTCATCATCTTATACATCATGTGCTTCAGGTGACGAATGTGTTCCAGTATCATATTGGTGTGATGGTTCAAATGAATTTGGTAACGCAGGTTGGGGACCCGATTGTACTGATGGATCTGATGAAGGTGAAGGGTGTTGCGATGCAGGAAATTCTGCTTATGGTGATTGTGCAGATATATATGATTGTGCAGGAGTATTTGCAGGAAGTTCTGAATTAGGTTGCGATGATGTATGTGATAGTGGTGCTGTTGTAGATGGTTGTGGTGAATGTGGTGGTGATGGTACTTCATGTGCTGGATCTGAATATACTGTAACTTGTGGTGGTGGTTCATGGGATTCTGAAATTTCATGGTCATTAACAGATGCTACTGGAGCAGAAGTTTTAGCTGGTGGTGCTCCATTTTCAGGTGCAGTTATTTTAGAAGATGGTGATTATACATTGACTGGCACCGATGCTTATGGTGATGGTTGGAATGGTGGCTCTTGGAATATTTCATCTGCTGATGGTAGTTTATATACTTATGCTGTTGAAGGTGAAAGTGGTACTTGGACTTTCTCACTTCCTGGTGAAGTTGATACAAATGTTTATGGATGTATGGATCCAGGTGCAGCTGAATATAATGCTGAAGCAACAGTAGATGATGGCTCATGTCTTCCATATCCAGGTGCTGATTGTGGATATTGGAATGCAGACTTACCTGGTTTTGTAATTGGTTGTGCTTCTTATTATTGTTTTGATCCTGTTCAAATAGGTGATGGAACTTGTGATGTATATTATGGTGGTCCTTATGGACTTAACTGTGAAGAAAATAGTTTTGATGGTTGTGATTGTGGTACTCAAGGTGATGATCCTACAGCACCTTGTTATGAAGAACCTGTCGCCTGTTTAGATACTGAATGTACACTTTCTATGGTTGACGCGTATGGTGATGGTTGGAATGGTGCAACTTGGGATTCAGGTGACCAAAGTGCTTCTTTAGCTTCTGGTGCTGATGGTACTGCAAGTTTATGTTTTGATATGACAGCTGCAAATGCCTATAGTTGTGGTGGTGGTTCATGGGATTCAGAAATTTCTTGGACTTTATCATGTACTGATGGCACAGAATTATCTGGCGCTGCTCCTGACTCTGGTTGCTTCGGTAATTGTGAAGCAGGTGGTTGTATGGATGAAACAGCTTGTAACTTTGATGCTGGTGCAACATTTGATGATGGTTCATGTTACCAACCATTTTGCGATGGATCATGTGATAGTGGTGCTGTAGTAGATGACTGTGGCGAATGTGGTGGTGACGGAACAGCATGTGCTGATTGTGCTTACCCAACTTGGTTTGCAGATGGTTACTGTGATGCATCAAATAATGATGAAGTATGTGGATTTGATGGTGGTGACTGTTGTCCTGGTGATTGTGTAGATGCATCTTATGATTGTGCTACTTATGGTGGTGACTGTTCTACTTGTTTAGATCCTGCTTCTGCTGATAATGCACCAGGTGGTGAATGTGATATTGCAACTGCTACTGCTCCTGAAAACTTAACATGTGCAGGTGAATGGTCAGTTGGTAATGGACCTGAAATCCTATTAACTTGGGACGCATCTGCTGATGCCGATAGTTATGAAGTATTTTATTTCTTTGAAACATGTGAAGACCAAGGATTGGTAACATGTTTAGATGGTAGTTGTCAAGCAACTGAAGCTGATTGCCCAGCCGCAACATGTGGTGATATTGGTGGTAATGAAGGTTGGATTGCTGATGGATATTGTGATTCAATTAATAACAATGAAACATGTGGGTTTGATGGTGGTGACTGTTGTGCATCAACTTGTGTAGATGCAGATTATGCATGTGATGCTTCTACAGGCCCTTGTGCTGCAGCTGATTGTCAAGATCCAAATGGAAATAATGATTCTTGTGGTGAACTTGGTTGTGTAGATACAACATGTGGATATTATTTAAATTATGGTTATACATGTGATGACTTAGCTTACTATGGTATTGATTGTACTGCATGTGCTGATGAAGGTGCATGTGGTGGAACTACAGGATGTGGTGCTGATGAATTTACATGTGCAGATGGTGGATGTATTCCTGCTTCATACTACTGCGATGGTTCAGTAGAAAATGGTAACGCTGGCTGGTCTGCAGATTGTGGTGATGGTTCAGATGAAAATGTTGATGAATGTTGTGCATTAAGTGATGGAACAGGACCTTATGATGACGCTTTCTGTGGTAATGATCCAGATCCAACAGAATGTACTGGTTTAACTGTATTAATGAATGATGCTTATGGAGACGGTTGGAATGGTAATGTTCTTACTATTGGTGATACTGCATTTGAATTATTAACAGGTTCTACAGCTACTGGATGTTATGAAGGTCCAATGGATGTAACTGTTTTCTGTGAAGGTGGACAATGGCAAAGTGAAGTTTCGTGGAGTATTTCTGATGCTGCTGGAAATGAATTACTTGCTGGTGGTGCACCTTATGGTGGTTGTTTAGGTGATTGTGGTGCAGGTATAGTTATTTCTGATAATAACTATATAACAGAAGAAGAGCTTGCTATTCAAATGAGAGAAAAAGCTGATAGACTTAATCAAGAAAAGTTAAATAACTCATATGATATTAATATTTCTAATCCTGTTTTAGCAAAAATGCAAGATGAGAATGTTTACTATATGAATATTCTTAATAATCTTGGTTTAACAACAAACACAACTCGTGAATGGTTATCATTGGGTACAACAACTGAAACAACAATGACAATTACAGGTGTAGGTGATACTGAATGGTCATTTGGTGTAACAGCATTAAATATGGGTGGAAGCTCAGATATGACAACTGTTGATGGATGTTCTGGTGGTGATGAACCTGTAGCTGGTGGATTATTTCCTATGGAAAATTTATCTGCAACAGGTGAATGTGATGACTATGATGGCGACGGCGTTGAAGATAATGCGGTTAGCTGGACATGGACAGATCCAAATGAACCTGATCCATTCCAACCTTGTGAAGATGGTTCAGAACCAATGTTTGATTGTGTTGGTACTCCATTCTGTAATGCAGAACCTGCATTTACAGGTTATGACTGTTTTGTTGGATGTGAAAATTCATACTTAGGTGACACATATTGTGATGATGGAACTTGGGGTGTTGACTTCCAATGTGAAGAATACAGTAATGATTGTGATGACTGTGGTGGTGGCGACATGGGCGATATAAATGGCTATTGTGGTGGAACTACTCCAACAACTTGTGCAGATGGTGAATGGGAATGTGCTGATGGTGGCTGTATTCCTGCATCATACTACTGTGATGGTTCCGTAGATAATGGTAATGCTTCTTGGGGACCAGATTGTGCAGACGGTTCTGATGAAGTAATGGCAGAATGTTGTGATAATGGTTCTTATGATGCTGCTGACTGTGGTGGTGGAACTGGTGGTGGTGCAGAAGCTTGTGCAGACGCTGGTGGATTCTACTGTGGTGATGATGAAGCTAACTGGACACAATATTCTCCAGAAGGTTGCGTACCAGCAAACTATATTTGTGATGGTTGGGAAGACTGTGTAGATGCATCTGATGAAGCTGATTGTGCAGCAGTTGGTTGTGCAGAATCTACTTGTGGTTACTACCTAAACTATGGTTATACATGTGATGACTTAGCTTATTACGGTATTGATTGTACTGCGTGTGCTGCTGAAGGTGCTTGTGGTGGTGGAGTTGTCGTTAATGATGGTAATGGAACTGCTTCAGAAAAACTCGAATTCTTTAATGATGTTAAAGAAGAAAGAGCTGAATTATACAGTAACCCTAGATCTCCATTTAACTTAGTTAATCCACCAATGATAGTAGATGTAGCTGGTAATGTATTATTAGACCCAACACCAACAAACAGAACAATAAGTTATGAAGTTCATGCTTCTTGTGATGCGTGTTTAGATGGTGGACCATGGGAAAATACTTACACATCAGCATCAACTGACTTCTTAGTATATGGATTTGATGAAGGTAATAGTGCTTGTGCTGAAGTTAGAGCATTAAGTGATTTATCAAATGAAGTATCTGAATGGTCTGGTTCTGCGTGTGCAAATGCAGGTTGTGGTCCTGATTGTGTTGCAGGTGATGCAAATGGTGATTTATCTGTAAATGTTTCCGATATCGTTATCTTAGTTAATGTTATCTTAAACTTAGGTGGATCAACTGATGGCGTTGAATGTGCTGATATGAATGGTGATACTTCAATAACAGTTACTGATATTGTTGCAATTATACAAATCATTTTGAATCCAATGGCTAATGCTGATGCAGACGCTACTGATGCACAATTAAACTTAGGAAGTGATGTTACATTATCTTCTAATGGTCAAATTAGTGCAATTCAAATGGTATTATCACATGATAGTGACTTTAGCCTTGAATTAACTCAAGATGCGTGGGTTGCTGATTATGCAACAACAGACAATAAAACAACGTTGATTGTTGTTATGCCAAACAGTGACTTTGTGTTTACTCCAAATGGTGAGTTTACTATAGAGGAAACAATTATTTTAAGTTCAACAAATGAAATTGATGTTACAGTTAACGCAATTCCTGTTGAATTCTCTGTAAGTAATGCATATCCAAATCCGTTTAACCCAGTAACAGCTATTAACATTAGTTTACCAGCAGATGGTTTGGTAAATGTGAGTGTTTATAATGTTGCAGGTCAAATGGTTGATGCAGTGTTTAACAATAGCTTAACAGCTGGTTCACATAGCATTACATGGGATGCAGGTAACTTATCAAGTGGTGTTTATCTTATCAGAACAGAAGCTGGTAAGAACATTTCAACACAAAAAGTAATGTTACTTAAATAAATTTCAGTTTAATCTGAATTTTAAAAAGCCCTGGTCATTGACCGGGGCTTTTTTTTATCTAAAATAAATTTCATTACTTTTCATCTTTATCTTTACCCTAAGGAATAGAAAACATTTATTGTAGTGGCGATGCATGCGTCGCTATTACCTATTTATAAAATTAATAACCGAAAAAAACCAGCTTTAACTTTATTACTCTACGTTTTTTTACTTAACCTCGGAGAGGTGACCTATTAATAACACATATTAAACTAAAAAACCAGGAACTCCGTAGGAGTGGTCTATTAGTCCGCACCGATGGAGCTATTTTTTTAATTGATTTAAGTATTACAAATAGTTTACTCCTCTGGAGTATGAAAACTTACAATTATGAATTATGAATTAAATTACCCATTTTTAAGAATATGTAGATGGTAAATTTATTTTGTAGTGGCGACGCATACGTCGCTATTACCTTTATATAATTAATGACCGAGAAAAAACCAGCCTTGACTTTATTAGCCTGCGGTTTTTTTCTTAACCTCGGAGAGGTGACCTATTAATAATCTTATATAAATTCAGTAAATATAAACTCCGTAGGAGTGGCCTATTAGTTCGCTCCGATGGAGCTATTTTTTCATTTAATTGAAGTATTACAAATAGTTTACTTCTCTGGAGTATGAAAACTTACAATTATGAATTATATTACCCATTTTCTTAATAATATGTAGATGGTAAATTTATTTTGTAGTGGCGTGGCATGCGTCGCTATTACTTTTTACTTTTAAAGCGATCAAAAGCACTTTTATGCTGAGAACATAAATTTTTTGGTTTATAATCCTTTAAGAATATTTCTTTTGTAAGTGGACAATATCGAGTTGGTTTATCATAAGTTTCAGAACAAATTTCTAATTCGGTAACACCATCTGGCATTTCCCAATCTTCAATAGGCCATTCTTTTTTATTATAAATTTCTTTTATTGTATTTGCAAAAATAGGAAGCGCCGCAGAGGAACCATATTGCGTTTGACCTAAAGATACTCCAGGGTCATCAAGACCAACCCAAACACCTATAGCTATTTGAGGTGTATATCCCACAAACCATGCATCTGTTTTACCATTTGTTGTCCCTGTTTTGCCTGCAAGTGGTCTTCTAAATTTATATTTCCATCGAATTGAACCGCCGGTACCTTCATCAATCACAGAGCGCATCATATCTCTAATAATATAAATCAAATCTTCATTTTTTACTTCTTTTGAATCAGGATAAAATTCTCTTAAAACTCGACCATATCTATTTTCAATACTTTTAATGAAAAATGGTTTATTTAAAACACCATTATTACCAATTGCTGCATAAGCTGAAGTTATTTCAATAGGATAAACTTCTGAAACACCTAATGCAATTGAATTTACAGCACGAATATTCGTTGTTAATCCAAACATTTCTGCATTCTTTTTTATCTGCCATGGACTTACTAATTCTTTTACAATTCTCACAGAAATTAAGTTTAATGATTTTTTTAATCCATATCGCATTGTTTCTAACATGCTTGTAGAACCATCATGGTTTTGAGGATTCCATCGAACTGTATCGTCAATAAATACAACTAAAGGTTGATTTAAAATTTGCTTCGTAGGAGGAATTCCTTTTTCTAATGCAGTCATATAAATAAATGGTTTAAATACTGATCCCGGTTGACGTTTTGCTTGTGTTGCTCGATTAAAATGATCACGATATTCTTTTTCATTTCGCCCACCAACCATTGCTAATACTTCACCATTTTTTACATCAATCACAACGGCTGCCCCTTGCACCAAAAATTGATTTTTTAATTCTGGGGGTATAGGTCTATTATCTTTAAAAATAGCTAAAATAGAATCTTTAGGAAACCCCGTTTTTGACAGTGCTTTTTTTAATTTTTTTGGACTATTAATAAATTCCTTTTGAAGTACTTTTTGATTTCGTTCCATCCCCTCATCAAATGCTTTCTCTAAGTTTGATTGAATTTCCATATCTAAAGTTGTATGTATAATTAATCCATCTTCATAGAGATTAATATTTAATTCTTCATCTATTTTTTCAAGTTCTCGTCTTACATGTTCTGAAAAATAGGGTGCTAATCCTGAATTAATAGTACCTGTTTCAGGAATTACATTTTCCGCAAGTGCAATTTCATTTTGTTTATCCGTTATATATCCAACATGATTCATACTTCTCAGAACAATTTTTTTTCTAATTTTTGCTTTTTCAGCGTGTTTAATAGGTGAATAATATGCAGGTGCAGGAAGTAAACCAATAATTGTTGCTGACTCAGCTAGGGATAAATCTTTTGCTTCACAACCAAAATAATATAACGAAGCGGATTGGACACCATATCGACCATGACCAAAATATACAGAATTTAGATAAAGTTCCATAATTTCAGATTTAGTAAATGTTTTCTCAATTTGAATAGCAGTGAGAAGTTCTTTTAACTTTCGGGTGATTGTCTTTTTAAATCCAATCGTATTATACATATTTCGAGCAAGTTGTTGGGTTAATGTGCTTGCACCTTGTCGAGTGCTTAAAGTAATAACATCAATAATAATTGCTCTAAAAATACCTTTTATATCTACGCCAGAATGTTCATAAAAATCTCTATCTTCCATGGATAGTACTGCATTAATTAAATTCTGTGGCATTTTACCTAAAGGAATTACATCTCGTTTTTGGATGTACAATTCTTTTAAAAGTCGATTATCACTCGACATAATTTTTGAAATTGTTTCAGGATTAAATTTACGCAGTTCTTCAAGAGATGGTAAATCTCTAGATAGAACGATTAAAAATATGACACCCCCAATAAAAGCAGTAAAAAGAAGGAGAAAGGTATTTAAAAATACCTTTTTAAAAGGTGTTGATTTTCCCCTTTTAGGCAAATTTATGAATTAGGTTCGGTCATTGACCGTGGGTCTAATAATTTATTTAACTCTTCTTCTGAAAGAATTTGATCTTCTAAGGCTATTTCTCTTACTGTTTTACCTGACTCAAATGCTTTATGTGCAATACCAGCAGCTTTATCATATCCAATAACAGGTGCAAGAGATGTACACATTGCTAAACTACCTTCAATATAATTATTACATTTTTTCTCATCAGCAATTAGGCCATCAACTAATTTCTCAGTAAACATTTTGGATGCATTACTTAAAATTTGAATCGATTGCAATAAATTATGTGCAATTAATGGTAGCATTAAATTTAATTCAAAAAAACCACCTTGACCACCTAATGTGATTGCAAGATCATTTCCAATTACTTGAGCACAAGTTTGAATCATTGCCTCACAAATAACAGGATTTACCTTTCCTGGCATAATAGAAGATCCCGGTTGAACGGCAGGTAATATTAATTCACCTAATCCTGCTCTTGGACCTGAGCCCAACCAACGAATATCATTTGCAATTTTAGATAATGAAACAGCGATTGTTTTTAATACACCAGATAATTCTACAGATGCATCTTGTGATGCTTGAGCTTCAAAATGATTTTCAGCTTCTTTAAATTTAACACCAGAGTAAAGCGAAATTTCTTCAGCAATTCGTTTTCCAAATTCTTTATGTGTATTTATTCCAGTACCAACAGCGGTACCACCTTGTGCTAATTCTGATAATAAAAGCTGTGCATTTTTTAATCTAACGATTCCATTTTTTACCATGTGAGCATATCCAGAAAATTCTTGCCCTAAACGAATTGGGGTAGCATCCTGTAAATGAGTTCGCCCAATTTTCATTATGGAGTCAAATTCTTTTGCTTTATTCTCTAATGATTTTTGTAATTTTTCTAAGGAAGGTATTAATGTTTTTTGAACCTCAATATTTGCTGAAACATGAATTGCCGTTGGAAAAACATCGTTCGAAGATTGTCCAAAATTCACATGGTCATTAGGGTGCACGGGAAACCGTTCACCAATTTTTCCTCCCATTATCTCAGAAGCACGATTTGCAATTGTTTCATTTGTATTCATATTACTTGATGTGCCAGATCCTGTTTGGAAAATATCTACAATAAATTGAACATTAAATTTACCTGCAATCACCTCATCTGAAGCAGATACAATTGCATCTTTAATATCATTTTGAATAAATCCGAGATTATGGTTCACAATAGAAGCTGACCGCTTAATAATTCCCAATGCTTTTATCATTGGATTTGGTAATTTTAAATCGCTAACAGGGAAATTTTCAAATGCTCTTTGTGTTTGGGCTCCATAATATGCATTATCAGGTACGAGCATATCACCCATTGAGTCACGCTCAATTCTCATATTTTATGTCCTTAATTATTAAAGGTAAGTTAACCGCCCTCGCGAGATGTTTTACCTCTTATCGGTTTTGGTGGTAAGTTAACAATTTCATCAAAAAAGAATTCGCCTAAATGATTTATTATACTTTGCATGCTCAATACACCTAAAGGATTTTTATTATTATCTATTAATGGTACATGTCTAAAACCACCAGATACCATTTTATTAAGTGCAAAAGCAATTGGATCTTCAAGTCTTAAACATTCAGGATTAGGGGTCATATATGTAGATATAATTTCAGTATTTAAATCTAATCTCTGGCCTAAAACTTTTTTCATTGCATCTCTTTCAGTAAAAATTCCACTGATTTTATTATCATTTTCAAGCAATACGCAACCCATACTATATTGTTGAAGTTTATTAATAACATCTATTAATGGTGAATCATCAGTCATCGAAACAAATTTATATTTAGGGAGCAAATTAATTGGATCATGTAAAGAGAATGCAACATTTAACTTTTGTTGCTTATCATGTTTACCATCACTAAACATTTGTTCTAATTCATCATCAAAAATATCAAACATATTTTACTCCCTTGTTTATTATTTAATCTCCCAAGTATGACTTGATCTAATTAATTCATCAAAATTTGCAGTTGGCATATTTACTTTTGCATTATCAATCTGATTAATTAATAATTCTTCATAAGTAGGTTTTAATTCTTCATAGAATACACCTAATGGCTTTGGAAATTCGGGTTGATATGTTAAATCACTTAATAATAATGCCAAATTCTTATCTTTTTTATTATGAACTAAAATATCATCCTTAGAAAATTGACTTCCAATATCAATAATTTCAAATTGGCTACCATTTAATCTTAAGCCTTTATTCTTATCTTTTCCAAATATCATTGGTTGCCCATGGTCTAATTGTAATTGTGTTTCCATTTTAGTTTCTCTTTCAGTCAAATCTGAAAAAGCGCCATTGTTAAATATATTACAATTTTGATAGATTTCTACATAAGATGTCCCATTATGTTCATAGGCTTTTTGTAAAACACCATGCAAATGTTTTTGTTCCCTGTCAAGCGATCGTGCAACAAATGTTGCTCCTGCTCCTAATGCTAAAGAAGGTGGGTTAAATGGGTAATCTAATGAACCCATTGGAGAAGATTTTGTCTTTTTCCCTGGTTCAGATGTAGGAGAGTATTGCCCTTTTGTTAATCCATATATTCGATTATTAAACATTAAAATATTAATATCAAAATTACGACGAAGTAAATGAATAAAATGGTTACCACCAATTGCCATTGCATCGCCATCACCAGTTATAACCCAAACTGATAAATCTGGATTTGTAATTTTAGCACCAGCTGCTAATGCAGGTGCCCGTCCATGAATACTATGGAACCCGTAAGTATTCATATAATATGGGAATCGACTGGAACACCCTATTCCTGAAACAACAAGAAAATTTTCTTTCTTTATTCCAAACTCGGGGAATAATTTTTGAACCTGAGATAAAATTGCATAATCACCACAGCCAGGGCACCATCTTACTTCTTGATCTGAAACAAAGTCTTTTTTTGTTAAAGGTATGCTCATTATTAACCCTCCACCAATTCTTTTATTTTATTATAAATTTCATGTAATGTAAATGGTTTACCTTGAATTTTATTAAATGCGATAGCATCTACTAAATATTTAGATCTAATTAGCATTGATAATTGCCCCATATTTAATTCAGGAATAATCACCTTTTGAAATTTCAAAAGTACATCCCCTAAATTAGCAGGGAATGGATTAATATGCCTTAAATGTAAATGTGATACAGATAATCCTTCTTCGATAGAAAGTTCAACCGCAGACCTAATTGCACCATAAGTTGAACCCCAACCAAGAATAAGTAATTGACCCGACTCTTCGCCAAAAGGTACTGCTGATTCTATATCATTAGCGATTACTTCAACCTTATCATGTCTTAATCGTGTCATTTGATCATGATTCATTGGGTCATAACATACATTTCCATCGCCATCAGATTTTTCTAATCCACCTACACGATGTTCCATTCCTTCAGTTCCTGGAACCGCCCAATCTCTCGCAAGAGTATCTTTGTCATGTGTATATGGCTGGAAACCATTCGGGTTCGTAACTTTCCGAGTTGGAATTTCAGGCATATCGCTTAATGATGGAATTAACCATGGTTCCGATCCATTTGCTAAATACCCATCCGTTAATAAAAATACAGGCATCATATATTTTAATGCAATTCTGCATGCTTCAAATGCCGCATAATAACAGTCTCCAGGAGAATATGGTGCAATAATTGGATTAGGAGCATCGCCATTACGACTAAACATTGCCTGTAATAAATCAGATTGTTCTGTTTTTGTTGGTAAACCTGTTGAAGGCCCACCTCGTTGTACATTAATAATAACAAGTGGTAATTCAGTAATTGTTGCAAGACCAATAGCTTCTGTTTTTAAGGCTACACCTGGTCCACTTGTTGCTGTAATGGCTAAATCTCCAGCAAAAGAAGCACCAATTGTACTCATTATTCCTGCAATTTCATCTTCGGCTTGAAATGTTTTGACTCCAAAATGTTTATAAGCAGATAAATAATGTAAGACATCACTGGCAGGTGTGATTGGATAACCACCATAGAATACTTCTAATCCAGATTTTTGTGCTGCTGCTAATACTCCATAAGCAGTTGCTTGATTTCCCATAATATTTCGATATAAACCTTTTTTGAGAGTAGCCTTTGGTACCCTAAAAGTAGTTCGAATTATTTCAACGGTTTCGCCATAATTAATTCCAGCTTTTAATGCTCGAGTATTAATTTCTACAATCTCAGGTTTTTTTGCAAATTTTTCGTTTAAAAATTTAATGGTTGAATCAGGTTCTCTTTCATATAACCAAAATAAAATTCCAAGAGCAAACATATTTGTACTTCGGGTTACTATTTTAGGTTTTAAATCAATTCCCTCAGCAATAGTGATAACTAACTTATTCATATCCACTTGGATGAGGCGATATGCTTTTAATGAACCATCTTCTAATGGATTTTGTTCATAACCAGCTAATTTTAAATTTTTGGGAGTATAATTAGCCGTATTTACTAATAACATTCCATTTTCTTTTAAATCTTGAAGATGTACTTTTAGTGCAGCAGGGTTCATTGCTACTAACACATCTAAAATATCTCCAGGTGTATGAATATCCTTGCTTGAAAATTGAAGTTGGAAAGAACTTACTCCTGCAAGAGATCCGGCAGGGGCTCGAATTTCAGCTGGGAAATCTGGAAATGTTGAAATATCATTCCCAAAAATTGCGGAATTTTCGGTAAATTGATTACCGGTTAACTGCATACCATCACCTGAATCACCGGCAAATCGTATCGTAACTAAATCTAATTCTTCTGATTGCTTTTTAACTTGTGTCATAAGTAAAATTGAATCCTTTTTTTCTTTAGGAAATGAATAAATATATGTAGAAAATACGAGTATAAATTTAACTATTTATCACATATTCAATAAAAGTAAAAGAATAATTTATTAATGTGAATCCACGAATGTTTTATTCAATATTTTTATATTCATTTGCAAAATCAATATAATGTTGTGCTCTTTCAAAAATTTCAGATTTTTCAGTTTTATTTATTTGTCTAACGACTTTTGCAGGCAATCCAACAACTAGCGAATTAGGTGGAATTTTCATATTCGGAGGAACAACTGCTCCTGCACCAATTAAAGAATTCTCACCAATTAAAGCATTATCCATAATAATACTACCCATACCAATTAAACAATTATCTTCAATTGTACACCCGTGGATTATTGCATTATGACCAATTGTTACTCCATTTCCAATTATTGTTGGAGCAATCCCCGTTGTCACATGAACTGTTGAATTATCTTGAATATTTGTTCGAGAACCAATTTTAATATAATTCATATCTCCTCTTATCACCGTTCCAAACCAAATATTCACTTCCTCACCCAATTCAACTTCTCCAATAATATCTACAGATTCAGAAATATAACAGGAATTCGGAATAATTGGAGTTTTATTTCTAAATTTTTTAATCATTTTTTTCCTTCGTATTAAAATTAAATATATTTAAAAACTCTAATTTAATTAAAGTTTGTTCTCTAGCCGTTTGAATACATAAAAATATTCCGAAAGTTCCTAATACCATATTAGGCAACCACATTGCAATAAATGGCGATAATTGGCCTCTATCTGCAAACTCTTCTCCCGCAATTAAAAACGCCCAATAAAAAACAAAAAAACCTAAACTAAGTGCAACACACATCGCAAATCCTCCTTTTCGAGTAATTATCCCAAGAGATGCACCAATTAAAATAAAAACCATACTCGCAAATGGAATAGAATATTTTTTATAATATTCAACTTTATATTTTGAAATATATCGATTATATGTTGCAATTAATTTATAATCACTTCTTATACCATGTCTTAAATTTTTCAATCTACGCTTTGAACGAATATATTTTGGACTTTTCTCGCCGAGCGAATCTCTTAATGCACTACTATATTTTATAATTTGGGCTTCAATAAAAGGTTGGTTTACTATTTCTATCGTATCTGGTAATTCTTTTATTAACCGATTTTGTATGCGTTGATAAATTCCATTAATTTTTTCATTATAATTTTGAATTTTATTTTTAATCATAATTCCAGTCATTTCTCTATCACTTCTAATTTTACTATCTCGACGAGTGAGACTCATATTGTCCACAGGAATAAACACATCATATTTTTCAAATTGGATTTCTCTATAATCTTCTTGGTCTGAGGATAATTCATGGATAACACCACGATTCAAATGCATGATTACCCCATTATAAACTGTTTCAATATCTCCCGAATTTGCAATAATAGTTCGTTGTGTACCTTCTTTTTGGTAATTAAAAATCAAGATATCTTTAAAAATATTCTTTTCTCTACCACCTAATAGAATGCGATATTCAGGCAATGCATCAATAAAATATCCAACTTCAAATTCTAAATCAGGGCGTTTTCGTGTGATATCTCCAGAAAGTAGCCTTGCCTTATGATTTGTTTCTGGAAGAACAGTATTATTAAACCATGTCATTCCCGCTGTAATTATTGCTCCAAAAACTAAAGCAGGAAATAGTAACCGCATATAGCTAACGCCAGAAGTTCGTAAAGCTGTTATTTCATTATCGCCAGACATTCGCCCAAATGCCATTAATGAAGCAATCAAAACAGCCATTGGAACAGCCAATGCCAAAATCCACGCTAAATTAAAAAATACATACTCCACTAAAATTCCCATAGATAAATCCTTTCCTAAAAATTTATCTATGGCCTTCAATAAAAAATTTGTTAACAATACAAAAATTAAAACGAATAAAGAAATAATAAATGGATATATATGTTCTTTAAGTGTATATCTAAATAGTAGTGACATGATATAATTTAGGTGTAATTGTAAATTTGTTTTTAGAATTCATCCGAAGTTTAATACTTCATATTTTTATTTCAACTCAACAACAGTAATGCCAGCACCACCTGAATCAGGATGAGCAAATTGAAAATCACTTACAAAGGATTGAGTATTTAAATATTCTTGAACTGCTGTTTGCATTGCTCCTGTTCCTTTTCCATGTAAAATATTTACGGATTGTAATCCCGAAACAAGTGCACCATCCAAAAACTGAGTTAATTTTTCAATTCCATCTTCAACTCTTTTTCCTCTTAAATCCAATTGCATGCTTACGGGTTTTGAATATTCAATTGTAGCAACTTTCTCTGATTCAATTTCTTTTGCTTCCTGAATTATTGGAATAACTTGGTCTTGATTAATTCGAAGCCTTTTTCCGTTAAACTCAACTGTTATCTGCCCCTTACTATTTGGCTTTTGAATTATCACACCTTCAGCATCAAACAATGGAATTTCAATTTTTAATCCTTCTTCTAATTTTATTGATTGAGATAATTTTCTTTTTTTCTTTTTATGTTTTTGAGATGGAACTGAAGTTTCTATTCTATTCTTTTTAGAAACATTTCTCCTTTTGGAAACGGTTCTCAACTTTTCATCTAATTTTTGGCGAGCTTTTTTAACGGTCTGTTCATCTGCATGTTGAGATTTTATTTGATGGATTAATTTTTCAGTATCTTTTCGTGTTTCTAAAATAAGTTGATGAACATCATCTAATGCATCTTGCTCAGCTGTATTATATTGCTGTTCTGCGCTTTCTTCT
>Ga0209992_10002200_pt1 | contig 18413 bp, 10 predicted proteins | sample 2SBtaG_2_FD_182564 | JGI IMG/M metagenome (GOLD analysis project Ga0209992, IMG submission 182564) | Deep subsurface microbial communities from Kolumbo volcano to uncover new lineages of life (NeLLi) - 2SBTROV12_ACTIVE470 metaG (SPAdes)... | ecosystem: Environmental > Aquatic > Marine >... | reverse complement strand
GAACACGCGTTCGTTTACTACGACCCGATGTCGGGCAACTACGGCACCTGGGGCCCGCCCATCGATGGCGCCGTCAACGTCACCGTCATGCAGTCCAACATGGGGGCCAAGCCGCTCGAAGGCGCGATGGTCGTGGTCGGCACCGATCCGCACACGCCCTACCGTGGCCTGACCGATTCGCGCGGCCAGGTGACGTTCTCGGACAAGATCTTCAAGGGACCGATCATGGTCTCGGCCACCAAAGCCGGCTACACCGCCGCATCGGTCGTCGCCGTCAACACCGAAAACGTCACGCTGCGCCTCCGTAAACACCCGACCCCATCGCCTGGTGCGGGCGCCGGACAGCCGCCCGAGAAGTACAAGGACGGCACGATCTCAGGCACCGTCGTCAACGCGGCCAAGTACCTGCAGCTACCGATGGGCGATTGTGGCGACTCGCCGGTCACCGATGGCCACTGCAAGACGTGCAAGACAGACGCGGACTGCGCCGGCAAGAAGACAAAGTGCGAGCTGCTCACCGACCCTCTCAGCGGCTTCAACGTCGGCGGCGACCCCGGTCTCGGCAAAGCCCCGGATCCGCCGGCTGAGACCACGCTGACCGGGTTGCCGGTGCAAAAGTACTGCACGTCAGCTTGCCTGGAGGACGCGGACTGCCCCAGTGGATTCGAGTGCCGCGCCACCGCCTGGACGCCAGGGAACACGAAGTACCGATGCACGCCTTCGATCGGAAAGCCTGAAATTCGCTGCGAAACGTCAAGTCCATCCATGTTCGGCGGCAACCCGAAACCCGGCCCCGGCGCGAGCGTCGACAAGGACTACAAGTTCACCATCAACTCGCGGCTCGGCGACCTCGCTGTCATCTGTCGGGCGGGTTACATCGAGAAGAAATCGGGCGCGTTCAAGGTGCTGATGCTTGGCGTGACCGAACACGTCCATGTGTCGACCGGGAAGCTGACAAGCGGCGTGAAGGTGCACTTGAGCGTGCCTCTGAACCGGCGAATTCGCGTTCGACTCGACCGCTTGCCGATGGGCCCGGACGCGGTGGACATGCGACGCGGGCTCACGTTCGCGATCGATCTCGACGCCCAGGGCTATATCCCGATGGGCGAGGTCGAAACCACCAACATGACCGACATGCTGGTGCTTGGAAATCAGCCGTCCTCGTTCACTGGCCCCCTGGCCGGCAAGAACTACTCGATGTACGGCGGAGCGAGGCAGCTGACGGGCGGCACCCCTGTCGCAATCGCGATGGCCGAAAACGTCGTCGTGGACGGCGCCGACCACATCGCGCTGTGGAAGAAGGGCGACAAGAATCCGGTGCAGTCAACGGCGATGAGCCAGGCGGTCAACGACATCAGCAGCGGCGGCGGTGAAACGTACGCGGTCGGCGACAACGGCTACATCGGCGCGTGGAGCGGGACAGGATTTACCCAGCAGGCTTGCCCCGTCGCCAAGGACCTGCACGCGGTCTGGGCGTTGCCAGGTGGCGGCGATGCGTGGGCTGGCGGTGACGACGGAGTCTTGCTGCGACGCTACGAGCTCGGCTGGAAGGCGATGATCAGCCCGACGAACCTGCGCATCGTGGACATTGCCGGCAACGGCAAGGACAAGGTGTGGCTGCTCACCTCGGACAATCAGCTTCAGCGGCGGGTGGGCGAGCAATGGCTCTACGTTGGCGGGCCGCTACCGGTGCCCAAGCCGAAGTCGGTCTGGTACGAGAAGGACGCCGACAAGGTTGGCGCGATCCTCTACACCACGGACGGTTGGCTGGTTGCTGCCGGACATCGCGGCGGGCTGTGGCGCGCCAAACCGAGCGACACCAGCGCCGCGCTGAACTGGGCGAAGTTGCCGACCGCGACCAATTACACGTTGCGCGCGCTCTGGGGCCCCAAGGGCGATGACTTTTTCGTCGCCGGTGATCGAGGCTTCTTCGGCCGCTTTGTCGGGGGCAAGCTTACGTCGTTCGAGCAGCACACCACGCGGCCCCTGTACGCGATCGCGGGCACCAGCAATGGTGTCGACGCAGTCGGTGGCCTTGGCGCCTGGGTTCACCTCGACAACAACGGCAAGACGCACGACCGCTCGATCAAGGGTCTGACCAGCGACCTTCGTGGTGTCGCGGAGGTGGCTGCAGGCAAGGTCGCGGCCGGCCAGCCCGTGGTCGTCATCGGCCCGTACGTCGAGATGCCGTACTTCGACAAGCCCAAGGCCCACGAAGACATCGGCAACCGGATGCAGTGGCACGCGCGGCCCGGCGTCACGCCGACGCTGAACCTCGTGCGTATCACCAACTACGGGTACGCCACGATGTGGGAGCTCTTCGTCAAAGGGAATGTGACCGACGTCAAGCTGCCCGATTTCACCAAGCTCGGCGTGGTAAGCCCGCTGCCAGGCGGCCAACTTCGTATTCGGTTGTGGCGAATCTATGCGCCGGGTCTGGACATCGACCACTTCAACCACAAGCAATTGAGCATCTACCGCTGGGTCTCGTACGCGTACAACTGGATGCTGACCAACCAATCAGTCGGCCCGATCGACGCGACGCTCCCCCCGCAGATTCCGCCGGGAATCCCGCAGCTGCCTCCCGGTTTCTAGCAGCCTGCGCCAACGCTCCGCTTCGGCGCAGGTGCTCGTTGTTTGTCAGGGGGCTGAAACAGCCCCCTCGGCCGAAAAAAGTGTCATTTTTCGGCCTCACCCCACATTCGCGCTTTGCGCGGCAGACTGCATCCACGTCCTCAATGATGAACGACACGATTTGCGGCGCAGTCTGCTGGCTCCCACACCCCAACGCGTCCGTAATCGGCTGTTTGCTTGCATCCGCCGATCGCGGGTGTATGCACGTTTACATGGCGATTCGTTTACCGATAACCGGCTTCGTCGCAGCGATGATTGCGTCCTCCATTTGGATCGGACTGTGCGCGCCGGCCTGGGCGACTGACAAACCAGCCAAGGCCGTGAAAAAGGACGGAAAACCGGGGAAGAAGGACGGAAAACCGGGCAAATCCGGCGAGGACGAGGTCGACTGGCGGGGCCTGTACCGCATGAACGAAAAGGGCCACACCATCAAGAAGGAGCGGCCGCCGCCCAACCCGATCCGCGACCTCGCCCAGAGCGCGCCATACCGCATTCATGTCGCCACGTCCGACGGCAAGAAAGTGGTGATCACCGACGCATACACGCTTGAGCGGTGGCGGGTTTTCGCGGCGGAAGACGTGCGTGGATACGCGTTCAACAACGACGGGGCATGGCTCTACGTGGTGCATGACGCCGGCGTCGTTTCGTCGGTAAACGTCCGCAACGGCAAGGCCAAGAGGATGGCGACGGTGAAGCTGCCCGACGGCGTCGAGGTCGTCGAGGTCATCGGCCACGGCAAGGGCAATCACCGGTTCGTGACCGTGGTCGTCGGCAAAGGCCCGCGTCCACTCGTCGGGCAGCCGTGCGGCACGTGGAGCGGGATCAAGCGTTTCCGTATCCGGCAGAAAGCCACCTGGCCCAAGGCGACCGTGATAACCGAGAGAGGGATGCACGATCTGCGCCTGCGTCGTCGCCGAAAAGGCACGTCTCCCAACACGCGCTACGAGGTCTTCCTCGGCAAACAGCTCAAGGCGACAAACAAGATCGGCGGTGGCTCGGTCGGTGTGCTCAACCGCAAGCCGCTGCCGTCGCGAAGCATCGGTTTTCGGTGGATGCGCGACTCGCGTGGCGTCATCGTCAAGCACCGGCGCACCACGGCAAACGGATGTCGACACCGGCTTGGAGTTGTGTCGTTTCGGCAGCCGGAAGCGCAGCGCGTCGCGTGGTACCGCCAACGTCGCTGGACGAGGTGGTCGCTGCCAGCCGATGTCAGCGTCGTTCGCGGGGATCTCGCCCACAACGACGTGCTCTGGGCGCCCGATGGAATGCGTGTGGTCGGTGTCCGCAACGGTAAGGCCGTCGTCATCGAGCCCGTCGCCCGCCACCGCGGTCACGTGGCCGTGATCAGCCCCGCAACTCGGTATTGGCCAGCCGTGCGGCCCGGCGTACGCAGCCTTGTCGTCGGCACGGGCGCGCTGCGGCACGCCGAAATCCTGACAGAACAGGGCGATCTCGACACAGCGCGGACCCAGCTCGCCGCCGCGCTCGCCAGGACGTCGCCAAAGCCAACGGAAGATTCGGTCAAACGCCTGCGAAAACGCATCGGAAAACTCGAAGTCGTGCGTCGCCGGCGCGCCCTTGAGATCGGCGTGACTGACGCGTCGTTGCGCGGTCGCCGGTCGGTCGCGATCCCCACGGGCAAGGGGGTAGCTGTTGACGCTGGCAAGGGTGCCGCTGTAGACCCTTCAAGCGCGCCTTGAACCGCGAGCGGCCACGCCTTGATTCCGACGCAGTTGGATCGGTTTGGCCAGACCCGCAATCGCGCGCAAGGCCCGCGACCCGATCACCGAATCCGCAATTGTGGACCCCGAATCAACCGCGGACAGCATCCACCGCGCACTGGCGCGGCCGAACGACGGAGATGAATATGAGCAGCCTCAAGCAGCGCCTTGCCGACAAGATTCCGCAGTGGCGCGAGGAAGTGCGCGGCATCGCCAAGCAGCACGGTGGCGTCTCGCTGGGCGACACAACGATCGCCAAGGTCACCGGCGGTATGCGCGGCCTGAAGTCGCTTGTTTGCGACACGTCGTACCTCGATCCGATGGAAGGCATCCGCTTCCGCGGTCACACGATCCCCCAGGTTCGCAAGGTCCTGCCCAAGCCCGGTCCCGATCTCGAGGCCTACCCCACCGGCCTGTGGTACCTGCTGCTCACCGGCGAGCTGCCCACCGCAGATGAGGTAAAGGCGCTAGAAGACGACCTGACCGCTCGCTCTGAAGTGCCCGGTTACACCTACGACCTCATCCGCGCGTTGCCCGTCTCGGCCCACCCGATGACGCAGTTCAGCGCTGCGATCCTCTCGATGCAGCCCACCAGCGAGTTTGCCCGCCAATACCACGAAGGGCTCGGCAAGCTCGACTACTGGAAACCGACGCTCGACGATGCGCTCAACCTGGTCGCCCGTCTGCCCGTGATCGCCTCGTACATCTACCGGCGCACGTACAAGAACGACATCCACATCGCCGCGGATCCGACCCTGGATTGGGGCGCCAACTTCGCGCACATGATGGGCGTGCCCGACAAGGCGTATCAGAACCTGATGCGGGTCTACCTGCTCATCCACGCCGACCACGAAGGCGGCAACGTCAGCGCGCACACGTCGCATGTGGTGGGGTCGGCCCTGTCGGACGTCTACTATTCGGTCAGCGCGGGCATCAACGGTCTCGCCGGCCCGCTGCACGGTCTCGCCAACCAGATGTGCCTGCAGTGGATCAACGAAGCGATGGAGCACTTTGACGGCCGCGCGCCGACACACGATGAAGCCCGCGACTACGCGTGGGAGACGTTGCGTGCCGGTCGTGTCATCCCCGGCTACGGTCACGCGGTGCTCCGCAACACCGATCCGCGCTACACCGCGCAGCGCGAATACAGCCTGGCGCACGGCATGGGCGAACACCCGGTTGTGAAGACGGTCCACACGTTCTTCGACGTGGTGCCCGGCGTGCTCAAGGAACACGGCAAAGCCAAGAGCCCGTGGCCCAACGTCGACGCCCACTCCGGCGCCCTGCAGGTCTACTACGGCGTCACCGAGGCCGACTTCTACACCGTGCTGTTCGGCGTTTCTCGCGCCCTCGGCATCACCAGTCAACTGGTCTGGGACCGCGCCCTCGGCATGCCGATCGAGCGTCCGAAGAGCGTCACCGTCGCGATGTTGCGCGACGCCGCCAACGGCTAGCCCCAACGCCGGTCACTTACAATGTAAAAGTTTGATTTTCCAATCAAATTCATGCGAGCGGGCGAAGCCCCGGGCTCAGTTGAGCAAGCCCGCCTCCGCGGGCTCCGCCGCGAACTCCACCAGCAGCGGCTGCCTACCCACGTTCGTCGGCATCTGGTGCACCCACATGCGCCGCACCGAATCCGCCATGCGGACCGCAACGCCGAGCCCTCGAAGGAGGGCTTGCTCAACTGAGGCCCCGGCTTCAGCCGGGGTCGCTAAGTGACCGGCATTGCGGCTAGCCCGCCCTATTTCAGCGCCATCGCGCCGCCCTCGTAGCGTTTGTCGGACGCGGCGAGCAGCTCGGTCACGTTTCCGGCTTTGTCCCGCGTCACCGCAACCGCTTGCACGTCGCACCACGGCGCGCGCTTGGTCGTCTTGTGCTGGAAAGCAGCGAGCGCTTCTTCCTTGGCTTGCACACCCGTGTGGTCCTCGATCCAGGCCGCGTCGGGATAGGCCTGGTGATGCAGGCGCGGGGCGTCGATGGCCTGTTTGAGCGGCTCGCCGTCGACGAGATGCCGGTACGCGACCTGGAAAACGGCGGTTGGAATGCGGGTTCCCCCAGGCGCCCCGATCACGAGCCGCGGTTTGCCGTTGTCGAGCACGATGGTCGGCGTCATCGATGACACCGGTCGCCGCCCGGGCCGGTACATGTTGGCCTTGCTGCCGGCGAGCCCAAAGGCGTTGCTGTCCTTGAGTGTGTAGCTGAAGTCGTCGAGCTCGTTGTTGAGGAAGATGCCGCTGTTGGACGCGAGGATGCCGCTGCCGAACAGCAGGTTGATGGTGTGCGTGGACGCCACGGCCATACCGTCTTTGTCGACGATGGACACGTGGCTGGTGTTTTGGTGGTTTTCCAGCTTGCCAGGTGGACGGATCCGGGCTGATTCGCTGGCTTTCTTGGCATCGAAACCGGCCGCGAGCTTGCGTCGAACAGCCCGCGGGTAGACGTCGTCGAGCTTCTTGGCCTTGACGTCCGGGTCGCCCGAAAACGCCAATCGCATCAGGAAGGAGCGGCGCATCGCCTCGACCAGTCGGTGCATCATCACCGGCTGATCCAACCCGGGGAGTGTCGTTTTTTCGCCCTTCTTCGCGGGTTTCTTCATGAGCTTGCGGGACGTCTGCGCCATCAGCTCGGCCATCGCCAACAGCTGGGCACCACCGGCGGACGGCTGCGGCATCGTCAGCGCTTGCCGGCCGAAGAAGTCACCGCGCAGCGGCTCGCTCTCACGCACCTTGTAGACGCGCATATCCTCGTGGTCGAGCTTGCCACCGGTCGCCTGCGCGGTGGTCACGATGTCCGCTGCGACGTCTCCTTCGTACAAGCCCGCCACGCCTTTTTCCGCGATCGTCTTGAGGGTCTTGGCGAGGGCGGGCTGAACGAGGACATCGCCGATCTTGATGATGCCGCCCCCTTTGCGGGTCAGCAGCTTCTTGGCGTTGGGGCCGAGTTGTTTCCAGGTCCACGCCGCCGCCCGGGCCAGCTTGTCGCCGACTTTGAACCCTCGGCGCGCCGTTTCCGACGCGGGCATGACGAGGTCTTTCCACGGGCGCGCGCCGTATTTCTCGTGGAGCAGCGCGAGGCCTTTGACATACCCGGGCACGCCGATCGCCAGACCGTGACGTTGGCTCCGCTTGGCGATGTGGCCGCCGTTTTTGTCCAGGTACAGCTCGCGTTTGCCGTTGCGGGGCCCGGTCTCCCGGAAGTCGAAAGCGCGGGCAGGGCGGTCATCCCCCGGCGCGACGATGGCGAACCCTCCGCCGCCGATCCCCGTGGATTGGGGCGTTACGACCGCGAGCATCATGCTCGCAGCCACCAGGGCGTCGACCGCGTTGCCGCCATCGAACAGGGCCTTGGCTGCTGCGCGCGTGGCGAGCGGGTGTGCAGTCGCGACAGCGCCTCGGGTTCCCTTGGCGACAGTCGGCAGCTCGAAGGTGATAAACGGGCGGTCGGGATCGGGCGCGTCGGGGGCCTTGGCGGCGTTCGTCGCGGTTGCTGCGGCCGGTTTATCGACAGGTTGTCGAGTTTTTTTATTGACACTCTGTGGAGTAATCTTCTTCGGCGCGTTGGATTCGGGCCGCTTTCGGCACCCCGACACTGCGATAGCGCCCACCGCAACGATCGCGATAAGTCGGGCGACCGTCGTCGCGTTGAAAGGTGCTCTCATCGTCCCATCCTCATGACCGCTGACGCTTCATGCGCGCGCCCAAACACGCCCCATCCTCACGCATGAAAACGCACAACTGCAAGGACCTCGCGCCCTTGCGATCGATCGGGGCGACCTCTACTATCCCGCGCCCGCGCACGATGGCGCGTCCTCAGGCAACCACACAGGCGAACGGAGACGATCGATGAGCACCGACACAATGGCCGCACCAGGCGGCGGATTCCTCCTTGAGACCTGCGGCGCGCGGCCCGTCTTTGCGCCCGAGGACTTCAACGAAGAGCAGCGTGCGATCGCTTTCGAAGCCCAGAAGTTCATCGACAACGAGGTTCTGCCCAACGAGCGGCGGCTCGAGAGCAAAGAAGGCAAGGCAGCGCGTGAGATGGTCGACGTGCTCCGCAAAGGCTGTGAGCTCGGCTTCTGCTTGCTCGACATCCCCGAAGAATACGGCGGCCTGGCCGCCGACAAGGTCACAGCGCTCCTGATGACCGAGAAGATGGGCGCCAGCGGCGACTGGTCCGTGACGTTTGGCGCGCACTCGGGCATTGGCCTGACGCCGATCATCCTCTTTGGCAACCACGACCAGAAAAAGAAGTTCCTCGAGCCGATCGGCATGGGTGAATTCGTCAGCTGTTACGCGCTGAGCGAGCCCGGCAGCGGATCGGACGCCCTCGCGGCGCGCACCACAGCGGTCCTCAACGAAGAGGGCACCCACTACATCCTCAACGGCACCAAGCAGTGGATCTCCAACGCGGCCTGGATGGACGTCGGCGTTGTCTTTGCGAAGGTCGACGGCGACAAGTTCACCGCCTTCATCGTCGAGAAAGACACGCACGGGTTCTCCATCGGCGGCGAGGAGCACAAGATGGGCCTGCGCGGCTCGTCGACCTGCCAGCTGATCTTCGAAAACAGCCCCGTCCCGGTCGAAAACGTGCTGCACCAGGTCGGCAAGGGCCATCACGTCGCGTTCAACACGCTCAACTTCGGCCGCTACAAGCTCGGCGCATCGGTGGTCGGCGGGGCCAAGAGGGCGCTCAAGGAAGCGCTGCAGTACGCGTCGGAGCGACGTCAGTTCCGCACTCGGATCGTCGACTTCGGCGCCATCCGCGAGCAGATCGCCGACAGCATCGTGCAGATCTACCTCGGTGAAGCGCTCAACTACCGCATCGCCGGCATGGTCGAAGAACGCGCCGCTGCGGGAGACGCCAAGGATCCGCGTTCGGCGATGTCCGCCGTCGAGGAGTACGTCATCGAGTGTTCGATCTCGAAGGTCTACAGCAGCGAGGCGCTCGATCGCATCCTCGATCGTTGCTTCCAGTGGCACGGCGGCTACGCCTTCGTCGAGGACTACTTCGTCGAGAAGATGTACCGCGACGCCCGCGTCAACCGCATCTTCGAAGGCACCAACGAGATCAACCGATTGCTGATCCCCGGCACGCTCATCAAGCGGGTCATGCAGGGCCGCCTCGATGTGCAGGGGGCGATGGGCGAGCTTGGCGGCATCCTCGCGTCCGGCAAGGTTGCCGCGATGCCCGATGACGAAGGCCTCGCCCGCGCCGAGTTCGCCGTTCAGCGCGCCAAGTGGCTGTCTATGTTGGTGTTCCAGGCGGCCACCGGTGAGTTCGGCGTCTCGCTGGACAAGGAGCAGGAGTTCCTCGTCGGCTTGAGCAACATGATCATCGACACGTTCGCGGTCGATTCCGCCATTGCGCGCACCAACCAGCGCATCGCCAAGCACGGCGACTCGAACAGCGGAGACGCCGCCGCTGTCTGCAAAATCGCCGCCTACGAGGCGCTCGATCGAGCCGTTGTCGGTGCACGTCGCATGGTCGAGAGCATCTTCGAAGGCGCCGAGCTTGAGAAGTGGCAGGCGCAGGTCGAAATGCTCGCAGCGCACGTCCCGGCCAACGTTGTCGGCCTCAAGCGCCAGGTCGCAGCCAGCACCGTCGACGCCGGTCAGTACACGCTCAGCAATTACTAGTGGTCCGTTTCAGAAGCTCTGATGAGTTGCCGGCCGGACGTCGGACCACTAGTAGGTGTCATTTGCAAGGGGCCTCGCGGGGGAGGCCCCTCGGCCCGAAAAGCGTCGTTTTCGTGCCTCACCCCAACCTCCGCTGCGCGGCTGTTCCACGTTGCCGTCAACTGATCGTTTCCTCCGCAACGAGACACTCGATGTGCGCGGCGCAAACAGCGAGACGTTTCCGCTCCCGCTCCCGCTCCCGATCCCGATTCACATGAGCTAGAGCGGGTCAGCTACGCAGCGGAAGCCGTGGCCGTCCGATGACACGCCGGGCCCGAGCAAGCCGTACGAGACGATGATCGCGACGCCGGCTTTGCCTTCCCGGTAGTCCCCGCCCTTGCTGATGCCGTAGCCGTTTTCGTCCGGCGGCTTCGTCCGGTCTTTGCGGTAGTCGATCCACTCACGCAGGTTGCCGGCCATTTGCACGGTGCCCCACGGGCTCGCCCACTTGGCGTACTCCTTGGCGGAGACGGGTTTATCAGCCTTGCCGCCAAATCCCTTGCACAGGTTGAACCCCTGGCCGCGTTCGTAGTGGGCGTGCATACAACCGATGGCGCTGCCCCAAGGGTAGATGCGCGCGTCCGTGCCGCGGGCTGCCTTTTCCCACTCCTCGGCCGTCGGCAGGCGTTTTTTCGCCCACTTGCAGTACGCGTTGGCGCGGTACCAATCGATGAAGTTGGCCGGCAGGTCGCCCGGCTTGGACAGGCATTGGTTGGGGGCGCCTTTGCCGCCGTCCTTGCATTGCGGCCACTTGCTGTAGCCCTCGCAGCCTCCCGCTTTCACACACGCGTTGAAGGCGGCCGCGCTCACCTCGTACTTGTCGGCGCAAAATGCAGGCAGTTTGGTCTTTTTCTCGGCCTGACCGAATAGAAAGACGCCCGCGGGGACGTGAACCATCGGGCCGTGGGCGTTGTCGCACTTGGTCGAGCCGCCCGCACCGCCCGCAGAACCCCCGTCGACCTGTGCTCCGCCCGCGTCAGGTTGCGACGCGCCGGCGTCAATGTGGGTCTGCAACGCGCTGCCGTCACTGCCGGCGACATCGTGCGCAGAGCCCATTGAGTCCGGGCCCGTCGAGCCGGCGTCTTTGGCCGTCCCGTCGAGGCTGCCCCCGTCTTGCCCACCATCGATGGTGGACGGTGTTGGCGACGCGGCGGCGCACGCACCAGTCAGGACTGCGAAAAGGAGCACGGTGGTCGGTGATTTCACGTCTATTCATGCTGACGGGTTCTGCTAGATTTGCCCACCGATGAATCACCGCCCTCTCATCGTCGCTGCGATCGTGGTCAGCCTCGCCGGCGCGATCGGTTGCAGCGATGAAACCGCGGATTCCGTCACAAAACTCACAAGCGAGCAGCTCACCGATCCACAGGCCTGCAAGGACTGCCACCCCAAGCATTACCGCGAGTGGTCCGGTTCGATGCACGCATACGCCGCCGATGACCCTGTCTTCATCGCGATGAACAAGCGCGGCCAGCGGGAGACGAAGGGCGAGCTTGGTGACTTCTGCATCAAGTGCCACGCGCCGATGGCGGTGAAGCTCGGGGCGACGACGGACGGGCTGAACGTCGACGAGCTGCCGCGGCACCTCAAGGGCGTCACCTGCATCTATTGCCACAGCGTCACCAACATCAAAGACGACCACAACGCGGCGATCGACATCTCGGTCGATGCAATCCTGCGCGGCGGGTTGGCCAAGCCGCTCGCAACCGGCGCACACAAGATGGAGTACAGCGCGCTGCACGACGGCGGCCACCTCGATTCGTCCAAGATGTGCGGCACGTGCCACGACATCGTCACGCCCAGGGGGCTGCACATCGAGCGGACGTTCAAGGAGTGGCGCGATTCGCTGTTCAGCAGCGAGCAATTGGGCAAGTCATCGTCGTGCAGTTCGTGTCACATGCACACCGACTTCGGGAAGGCCGCCAATGTCAGCGGCGCTGAGATCCGCAAGGTTCACGCCCATGACTTCCCCGGCGTCGACCTGGCGGTGACCGAGTTTCCCGAACGCGCCACCCAGCGCAAGCACGTGCAGGAAGACCTCGACCCGACGGTCCTGGCCCAGCTCTGTGTCGAGGTGACGGCGACCACCCAGACGCGCGTCGAGGTCTTCCTGCAGAACGTGTCGGCCGGACACAGCTTCCCGTCAGGCGCTTCCGCGGACCGCCGATTGTGGGTCGAACTCATCGCGAGCAAAGGCGACAAGACGATCTGGTCGTCCGGCGTGGTCAAAGACGACGAGGCTGTCGCGGACAAGGGGCCATCTGTGTGGCTGCTGAGGGACACTTTGCGCGATAAGAAATACAAGGAAGTTCACATGTTTTGGGAGGCTGAGAAGACGGACAGTCAGCTCCTGCCCGCGCCCCCCAAGGACACCAAGACGGGCCCGGAGGCGGCGGAGACGCGCAAGTATCGAACCTATGTGCTGCCGTCCAAACCGGACAGCCTCAAGATGCGGCTGCGCCTGCGTCCGATCGGGCTCGATGTGCTGAACAGCCTGGTCAAGTCGGGCGATCTCGATCCCAAACACGTCAAGAGCCATCCGACGTTCGACCTCGCAGGCGGGGCGCTGAACTGGACCGCTGCTGGCGCCAAGGAGAAGACAACGCCCACGGGCCGGAAGGCGTTGTGCGTACCCAAGCTGCTCGTCGAGGGCGCTGACGACCCGCTGGCAGGAGCTGACCCGTACACCCCCGGCATGTCGCTCAAGACCAAGAACGGTCAGGTCACCGTCCGCCTTGAGAAGTCCGACCCGGCCCCGCCCGCTGAGGGCAAGAACACGTGGACCGTCAAGCTTCACGACCCCAACGGCAAGGCGCTCGACGGGTTGTCGATCGAGGCGGGCACGTGGATGCCCGATCATCACCACGGCTCCCCGATCATCGGCAAAAGCAAGGCGCTCGGCGGCGGTCGCTACGAAATCTCGCCCATCGAACTATTCATGCCCGGGCTGTGGGAAATCACGTTGGGCGTCAGCGGCAAGGCGACCAGCGGTATCGCGATCGACGACAAGGTCGTGTTTCGGTTCTGGGTGGCCGAGTAGTACCGTTCGCGCCCGCTGCGAGCTGGGCGGAATCTGAGGAGATCACCATGAGAAACGCTGCGGTCTTGGCGGCAACGCTCGCCGTCACTTTCACGTTCTCTGCCTGCGGGGAAGAAGCCAGCAACGGCAACGGGGGCGGCGGCTCCTCCGTCGACTCATCCGGTTCGACCGCTGACATAGCCGCAGCGGCGGACTCAGGTGCTTCGACGGACATCGCTGCCACTGTTGATGCAGCGCCGCTGAACTGCAGCGACCAAGCGCAGCTCAACCTCTACAAGAAGCGTATCAAGCCCCTCGTCGATGGCTCCCAGCCGTCTTCGTGCAACCAGTGCCACCTCGCGGGCGTCGACCTCGCGATGTACGTCCAGAAAAACCCCTGTGAAACGATGGCGTGCATGGCCGCCAACGGCATGGTCGACCTCAAGAACCCGAAAGCATCCAAGATCCTGCAGCAGATCCTGCTCGCCAAGCCGCAGTCGACGCTGATCACCAAGGACGTCATCCAGGCCGAATACGACGGGATGCTCGAGTGGATCAGCCACCTTGGACCGTGCATGGACCAGACGTGCGGGAAGATCGACAAGGCCTGCCAGAACCCCTCCAAGAAGGAGGGCGAGACCGGTGGCGCCAAGGCATTGCTCGGCGATTGCTCCGAGAAAGACCTCGCCGCGTCCTTTCAACAGAAGATCTGGAAACAGAAGGGCCGCTGCTCGCCGTGTCACGTCCCGCCGGGCAGCACGCAGTGGAACAGCAAGGTCTTCTTCGCCAACACGGGCAAACCCGCGATCGACGCGCTCAACTCGATGTACAACGTGATCGGCATCGGCGCCATCAACGTCGAAACACCCGATCAGTCGCTGCTCCTGCTGATGCCGCTCGCCCAATCGGCCGGCGGATTGCCCCACAAAGGCCACACCAAGCTCGCCAACAAGAACGACAAGAACTACAAGTCGTTCCTCGCTTGGATAAAGGAGTACGCGGCCTGCCAGAAGAAGTAGGGCGGCATAGCAGACTGCGCCAAAGCTTCGCCTCGGCGCAGGTGCTCGTTGTTTGCAAGGGGGCTGAAACAGCCCCCTCGACCGAAAACAGTGTCATTTTTTCGGCCTCACCCCGAAAACTCGCGCTTCGCGCGGCAGACTGCACTTAGGTCGCCCACGATGACCGACACGATTTACGGCGCAGTCTGCTAGAGCCCCTCGCGCATGTGAATCCGTAGGCGCGTGTTGCGTTTGATCGGCCAGCGGCTAATCTCGCGGTCTTCCTGTCCGTCTGCCCACAAGCCGCTGCGGAGACACCCATGAAACGCATCCTTTTGCTGACCGCCGCCGCCGCGCTGCTCGTCGCATCCCCCGCGACCGCCAAATCGAAGGCCAAACGTGGCAAGAAAGCCGCTCCCGCCAAGGCCGCTCCAGCCAAATCCGGCGCGTCCAAGGCCGACGTGATCAAGCCCATCAAGCGGCTCATCGGCGCGGTTCGCTACGGCAAGAACGCGATGGCCCTCAAGCAGTTCGACGGCCCCGGCCAGGCGCGCTTCATGTTGACCGGACACGGCAAGAAGCTGACCGACGCCCAGACCACCGAGTTCATCAAGCTCTTCCACCAGATGTTCGCCACGATCGCCTTTCCGAAGGTGAGAAAGGACTTCCAGAAGCTCGAGACAATCCTCTACGACGAGCCCAGGATCCGCGGCAGCAAGGCCAAGGTCGGCACCACGATCGTCATCTTGCACCCGGTGAAGAAGCAGGAGATCAAGGCCACATTCGACCTGTCCCGCGTCGGCACGGCCTGGCAGGTCGTCGATGTGCAGGTCAAAGGCGACAAGTCGATGTTGACCAACATCCGCGTCGAGCAGGTTGGACCGATCCTCAAAGAAGGCGGCCCCGATCACCTGCTTGGCCTGATGCGCAAGCGCGTCGCGTCGATGAAGAAGCGCTGATCACCCCGCCTGCGTAGCGATAACGCGCACACCCTTCGGAGCACGACCCTTGACCAAGCTCATCGGCCTATGGACGGGGCTCGTGACCGGACGACCCGGTCTCGTGTTGGCCCTCGTCGCCACCGTCACCGCGCTGTCGGGCGTCGCAGCCAGCGGCCTCTCGATCAACACCAATCAGCTCGACCTCATCAGCGATGAGCTGCAAGAGGTCAAAGACGTCAAGCGTATCGACGACATGATCGGCGGTACCGGCCATCTGATCCTGGCGCTCCGAGGCAATGACGAGGCCGCGCTCAAAGACACCGCCGACCAGGTCAACGCGTACCTCAAGGCCGACAAGAAGCGCATCCGCGAGGTGACCTACCGCGTCTCCGTGGAGTTCTTGCAGCGCAACGCGGCGTTGTTCATGCAGACGCCCGACCTGGTCGAGCTGAAAAAGCGCGTGATGACCAAACTGCGCGACGCCATCAAGCGCGCCAACCCCTTCTTCTTTGAGATCAAGCCGACCAAGCCATATGAACTAAAAGTTCAGGATATCATCGATAAATACACGAAAATTGGTCAAAAAAGCATCACGGATGATTACTATATCAGCGACGACCGCGAGATGGTGTTGCTGCTCATCAAGCCGATGTGGAACAACAACGATCTCGGCAAGACCGGCGAGTTGGTCGACGAACTCAACGCGAAATTTGGCACCTGGACCAAGGACACCAAGCACACCACCAAGGCCGGCGAAGGCGCCCGCAAGCTGATCCTCGACCACAACTACACGCCCGAGCTCGAGGCGGCGAACGGCAAGAAGAACGCCGACGGTTCGGTCGATCCGGCCAAGCTGCCCGAGGACGCGACGGTGGTCGAATACGGTTGGTCGGGCTCGTACAAGACCAACTTCGACGACTCGATGGACATCAAGAACTCGCTGGCGCCGGTGAGCGGATACGCCATCGCGGGCGTGATGTTGGTGCTGCTGTTCTTCTTCCGCGGGCGCGTGACTGCGGCCCTGATCCTGCTGTTTGGACTGCTCATCGGCGTGGTCGTCACGATGGGCTTCACGTGGCTGGCTGTCGGCGAGCTGAACATGATCACGTCGATCCTCGGCGCCATCCTGATGGGCTTTGGCATCGACTTCGGGATCCATCAGCTCTTCCGCTTGAGCGAAGAGCTCGACCGCGGCGCCCAGCTGGACGAGGCGTTGGCGGTGACGATCCGAACGTCCGGGGTCGCATCGCTCGTGTCGGCTCTGGGTACAGCGGCCGCTTTCTTCTCGCTCATGTTCTCGGAATTCGCGGGCTTCGCGCAGTTTGGCCTCATCGCGAGCGCGGGCGTCTTCATCATCGCGATCATGATCTACCTGTGGGTGCCCTCGTTGCTCGCCTTGCTGGAGCGCCGCAAACCCGGGACGGCTGCCAAAGTCCTGCGGGGATTGTCCAAGGACGCTGAGAAGGCTGCTGGTGATCGGCGCATTACACGACCGGCTCTGTGGCTTTCGCTGGCGGCCGTCGCGGCGCTGGTCCTGGCCTCCCTCGCGCCCAAAGTCGGCTTCGAGCTGAACACCCGCGCGCTGATGGTCGAGGACAACAAGTCGGTCAAGCTGCAGGACGAAATCAACGAGCGCTATCGCATCTCGACCGACCCCGTCGGTATCTACAGCAAGGACATCGCCGATGCCCGGAAGTGCTACGACACCCTCATTCCGACCGATCCTGAGAGGTTCTCAACCGTTGGCCAGGTCGTCTCGCTCTTCACATTCGTCCCACCGGCCGACCAGCAAAAGCGCAACGCCGACGTGCTGAAGGGTTGGCGCGCTGAGCTGGAGGAGCTCGACCGCAAGAGCCTGCCGCCCGACTACGACGAGAAATGGGACGAGGTCATGAAGTACCTCAGCGCCAAGCCGTACACGGTCAACGACCTCCCCGACCATATCAAGGAGGCGTTCCGGCACCTGCCCTCGACGAAGAAGGAAAACCACGGCGTGCTGACGTTCATCTACGCCGGCGTCGATCTTTGGGATGCCACGAAGATGATGGCGTTCGCCGACGAGGTGCGCGCGTTCGACGCCAAGGACGGGACGGTCTTCCGAGCGGCTGGCATGGCGCCGCTGTTCTCGCGCCTGGTCCGGATCATCCTCTGGGATGGCAAGTTCTCCGTCGGGCTGACCCTGGTGCTGTTGTTGCTGCTGCTGCTCGTCGACTTCCGCTCGCTCAAATCCGCGCTGGTCGCGTTGATCCCGCTCGTTCTCGGCGTCGGGGTGATGCTGGGAGCGATGACCGCATTGGATGTGTCGTTGAACCTGATGAACGTGGTCGTGTTCCCGATTGTGCTGGGCTATGGCGTGTCACACGGGGTCTACCTGATGCACCGCTTCCACGAAGGGTCGTCTCCGCTGCAGGCGTTGCGGTCTGTCGGTCTGGCCGTTGCGTGTTCGACCGTCACGACGCTCGCCGGGTGGGCGGCATTGACGGCAGCTGCGCATCGCGGGCTTCGATCCATGGGTGTGCTGGCCTGCATCGGCATGACGGCGACGCTGGTTGTGACGTTCACGTTGATGCCTACGATTTTGCAGCTCTTGCACGATCGGCGGACCGCGAAACCCTCCGAGTAAACGACCCTGGCAAGACGCGACCATCGCGTTCGGGGAGCCACGAAGATGCGCAAAGAAAGGATTCTCGCTCGCGCGCTTGCCGTCCTGGCCCTGGCCGCGACCGCGGCGTGCTCATCGGTAAGCAACGTCTATGTGATCGATGGGTTCGACAAGTCCGACCGCACCAAGACCTACCGCATGCACGTCGTGACGCAGCCGCTTCCGGCCGGCGACAAGAAGGCGGGTGAGCTCTGGGGCCTCGTCGCGCAGCGCTGGGTCAATCATCACCGTGACTTCATCGCCAAGAAGCGCACGGCGGCGCTCAACCCGGTGACCGGCCGGTGCGAAGGTGGCATGGAAGCGGTCTTGCACATGAAACCGACGCTCGAACGTGTGGGGGATGATGTCGAGGCGACCGTCACTGCCGCGCTTTTCCGCTGTCCCGGTGGCGCCAAGCTCTGGTCGGCCGAAGCAGCGGGCACGTGGAGCATTCACGACGATGAACTCAAGGCGACGACAGACCGCTATGCCAAAGAGCTGGGCGAGTCCGTCCGGCCCTGGGTGCCAGCGTCGTTTCGTATTCTACGCGAGCTTCTCGACACGTTGCCCAAGCCGAAGTTGGTCAAAGACGACGACGTGATGGAGAAGATCGAGCTCGAAGAGTAGAGCTGCGATCAGGAATTGGCGCTCCAGCGATCAGCTATCGCGGGAGTGGCCCGCCATCATCTCGTTGAAATCGCCTGTCTCCGCGATGCGACGCGGGGTCACTTCGACCTTTTCGCCGCGTCCTGCGGCCTTGAGTAACGCGCGGATTTCATTGACC
>Ga0209992_10002198_pt1 | contig 18434 bp, 20 predicted proteins | sample 2SBtaG_2_FD_182564 | JGI IMG/M metagenome (GOLD analysis project Ga0209992, IMG submission 182564) | Deep subsurface microbial communities from Kolumbo volcano to uncover new lineages of life (NeLLi) - 2SBTROV12_ACTIVE470 metaG (SPAdes)... | ecosystem: Environmental > Aquatic > Marine >... | reverse complement strand
TTCTTGAATATATTGCCTTATAGAGACCTCTTTTTTCTTGCTCACTAAAATCTTCTGTCAATTATTTCATACCTTCTTTTAATTTACTAATTGTTTCTTTTGTTAAACGTTAATAATGTCTGCACTTAGTTTTGTATTTCAATGGGCCGGTAGTCTAGCTGGTTAGGATACCGCCTCGACACGGCGGTGATCGTGAGTTCGAATCTCTCTCGGCCCACTTTTTTATTAAAATCCAGACTTGAACTCTTTTTCAATTGTAGTCCATGTATTTTGTGTGATGATTTTTCCTTCAGCACTGAAATTGTTAGGACCATTTACTATTTCTAAAATTTCTGATTCAACATCTGCTTTGTTTAGAACAAAAATGTTACTCAAAGGAATTTCTGTATTTGGAAAAAATGATGCTCTTCCTGGCATAGAAACATCTTCTGTAGAATATTTTCCTGGACCTAATAGAACCCCGTTATTGAAAAGATTGTATTCAATTACTGATACTGTAAATGTAGTATCACTTGGATTTTCTACTAGAAATGTTACATTAAATTTTACTTGTTCCTTTTGAAGACTATCTTGAATCAATTCAACACTTTGTAATTCTATTTCTACTTGTTCAAGTTCTGCGTTTCCTAAACTTGCATAATAAATAATACCGACCATCATAGCTAAAACACCAACAAGAGCAACATAAACTGTAATTTTACTCTGAAGTGCCATTTCAATGGTACCCATTACGTACAACTAAAAAACGTTGTCAAGATCCAAATACATAATATTTGATTTAAAATATCATAATTGATGAGCGCATTAGAACAAGCTATCTTAACTTGGATTCATCTTATTGCAGCTTCAATATGGGTTGGTGGCTCACTTTTTATTGGAATTGTATTTTCTCCACTTCTAAAAACAATGACTGATTCACTTCAAGAAAGAATGCAAATAATGATTCGTGTTGGAAGACGATTTAACAAAGTTGCTGTTCCATCACTAATTATTCTAATGGCAACTGGATTGTATAGTTCTCATATGTTACTTGGAAAACCAGAACTTCTATTTGCAACAAGTTATGGAATTTTTCTATTAACTAAGATAATTCTCGTAATCGCATTAATTATCATATATGTAATTCATGTACGTGTAATTCGTAAAGACATTGAAGACCAAATCATGGAAAATAAAATGTCAGATATTCAAATTCGTAAACTAAGAAAAAAAATCATCATTCTGGGAGAAATCACCGTCTTTTTATCAATAGCAATCTTATTTTTTGCATCTTTACTTGATGCTGGAGTTTGATATTCCTTCAACAATTACTTCAAATCCATTCTCTAATTTTCCAATACCGTATTTACAACCTGTAATTTTTGATGTCACAAACAAGTTTGTTTCTAGATGTTTTGTAATCTCTTTAACATGAAAAATTGTTTTTCCATGACCTAAACTTGCAGTTACTACAAGCATATCTGCCAAATTTTCATCTACTCCTAATGAATTTTTAATAAATTTATTCAAATCTATATTGAAATTTTCAATTCTATTATCAAATAATCCGTCAATTCCAATAATTGAATTTTCATCTGTACTGTAAATTAACAAAGACGCACCTGAATTAATTGCATCTTGATTTTTAATTTCTACCTCAACAGTGAAATTTTCTTTGATTAATTTTTCTTTTATTTCATTTACCTTATATTTAATTTCTTTAATGGATAGTTTTGAAAATGTACAAATTATTTTTACTGAATTTATTTTTCTTTTTGTAAATGAAATTGATTTTAAATTAGATGGATTAACATGCAAATTAATTTCTCCACCACCTTTTGGATAATAACCACGTTTAGATAATTCAAGTGAGAAATCTATTCCCATTCTCGAATATGCTTCTCTTAATACATACCGAGTATAATCAATAGAAGGACTCCAAAGTACATCAGTTCCTCCTTTAATTGTTAAATCAAGTTTTTTTTGAGAAATTGCAACTACTGGAATCAATACTTGTAAAATTAACGAAACACTTCCAGCTGTTCCAACATTTTCAATTAATTCTAAACTTTCAACATTACCTGGAATGAATTTCAATTCAGTAGATCCAATTTCTGCACCAATTACTTTGGCATTTGCAATTTTTTGAAGAATTTTTATCGCAGTGAGATGTTGTGGTCTTAAACCTGGAACTTTTCTATTTTTTCTTATTTGTTCTAAATGAATTGGTTGTTTTGTAATACATGAAAGTGTAATTGCTGAGCGTATTATTTGTCCACCTCCTTCACCATGTTCTCCATTTATTTTTAGAAAATCCATATTCTCACTCTGAATCAGAACTCTTTATGATAGTTTTTTAAAAAGAAATTTTCTATTATTTTGTATGAATGGCTTGTTGATTGGACGATTCCAACCTTTTCATTTAGGTCATTTAGATGCTTTACAATTTGCTTTATCCAAAGTTGATAAATTATGGGTAGGTTTAGGCAGCTCAAATCTACCACCACAAAAAGATAACCCATTTTCAGCAGAACAACGAGAAGAAATGATACTTTCTTCAATTGATGAGGTCATGAAAGAGAAAATTTCAATTTATTTTATTCCAGACTTGGATAATCATATCAAATGGATTGAGAAAATAGATACTATTGTTCCAAAATTTGATATAATTTTCTCAAATGACGAATTAACAAATCACTTGTATTCAAAAAGAAACATTCAGGTAATGACCATCCCATTTTTAAAAAGAGACAAATTATCTGGAACTCATATACGTGATCTAATTATTAGCGATCAAAAATGGAATGATCTAGTACCTGATGGAACCAAAAATTATTTAGAAAAAATTAATGCAAAAAACCATCTCAAAAATCTTTAATTATAAATAATCCCAATATCGCATTTAGATTAGATAACATATGGAATATCTTTCAATGCTACCTGGTCCAACAAATGTACCTAATAGAGTAATGAGAGCAATGCTTGCACCAATTATTAATCATAGAAGCGATGATTTTGTTGAACTATATACTGATGTTGTAGATAAGACTCAACAAATTTTCCAAACACAAAATGATATTGTTGCTTTATCTGCTTCTGGAACAGGTGCAGTTGAAGCAGGAGTTATTAATGTAGTAAAGAAAGGTGACAAAGTAATAATTCCAGTTAATGGAGAATTTTCAAATAGACTATGTCAACTTATTGAAGGCCAAGGTGCCAATGTAATTAAACTTCAAACCACACCAGGAGAAAATGCAACTTTTGATCAAATTAAAGAAGCATTTGATAACAATAAAGATGTCAAAGCATTCTATGTTGTTCACAATGAAACTTCTACTGGTACAATGGTAAATTATCTTGATAAAGTATCTGATTTAACATCTAGAAACGATGCATTCTATGTTGTAGATTCAGTTTCTCTACTTGGTGGTGCTGATCTTAAAGTCGATAAATGGAATATTGATGTGTGTTTAACTGGTTCTCAAAAAGCAATTGCAGCACCTCCTGGAATTTCTCCAATTTCTGTTAGTGCTAAAGCCAAAAAATACATGATTGAAAATCCCCCACCAACACACTATTTCAATTTAGCAAGATACTTCAAATATTATGATGAGGAAAAACATACTCCGTTTACTCCTGCATTACCACTAATGTACGCATACAGAGAAGCATTATCAATAATGTTAGAAGAGGGATTACAAAATGTCTTTAATCGTCATAAGGTTTGTTCTGATGCGTTATACTCTGGTCTAAGTGCAATAGGATTAACACCATTTGCAAAAGAAGAAGATCGTTCAATTTCAATTGTCGCATTAAATTATTTAGATGGATTAGAAGACAAAACTTTCAGAAGTACACTTGCTAACAAGTTCAAAGTATTAGTAGCAGGTGGATTTGGCGATCTTAAAGGTAAAGTATTTCGAGTTGGATGTATGGGTGAAGTAAGTCCATATCATGTAATGAGAACTATTTCTGCAATTTCTTCTACCTTAGCAATGATGGGATATGAAACTGATGCTGCAGCAGGACTCAAAACTGCAGAAGAAAAACTAAAAGCTCTTTAAATCCTGTTAACTTAATATAAGGAAATTCGAGACCGAACACATTGACATTTGATAAAGGTTCATTGATCTTAGTAGATTATACTGCAAAGGTAAAAGACAGTGAAGATGTTTTTGATACCACTATTGAAGCAGATGCAAAAAAATATTCAATTCATGAACCAAATGTAAAGTATCAACCTAAACTAGTTTCAATAGGTGAAGTATCTTATCCTGTTCTCAAAGGATTAGATGAAGCACTTGCAAAAACATCTGTAGGTGATAAACTAACAGTAGAAGTTTCACCTGAGAAAGGATTTGGTGAAAGAGATACTGGAAAAGTTAGAATGATTCCAACTAGAAAATTAGGTGAAGATGCAGAAAAAGTTTCAGTAGGTGATACAATTGAAGTTGATAACAAGCGAGGAATTATTCGTTTTATTGGTTCAGGCAGAGTTCAAATTGATTATAATCACAGATATGCAGGAAAAACTATCTTATTTGAAGTAAATGTCATAAAATCCCTTGATTCTCCAAATGACAAGGTTGATGGAATTCTTAAAAATAGACTTCCTATTGAGGATTCAAAAGTTTCATTTGCTTTAAAGGATAAAGAAGTTAGTGTAGATATTCCTGAAGAAATTTTACGTGCTGATGGTTTACAAATTATGAAACATTTTATTCAATTAGATATTTTCAAATTTGTTTCAACTTTGGAGAAAGTCAGTTTTGTAGAAACACACGTCAATAAACAAACTCAAGAAAAGAAACCTGATACAAAAGCAACTGAAACAAAAGAAAAAACACCTGAACAAAAAACTGCTTAAATTAAATTACGTTAGTACTCTTTGCAAGATTCAATGCTCTTTTCTTAGTCATTTTAACTTCTTTTAGGATTGTGTATCTTTCTGGTCTTAATTCTTGTGCTATAGTTAGAGCTTCAATTATTACATCTGGAGTTAGACCAATTTGTTTTGCAGTTGTTGGAGCACCTACATCTTTCAATGTCTTTACAATTTTTTTCCAATCTTGTTTTTGTAATTTTGCCATCATTATAGAACCAATTCCACATTTTTCTCCATGAAGTCCAATACCTGGAGCAATTTTATCAAGAGCATGAGAAAAAAGATGTTCTGCTCCTGAACATGGTCTACTACTTCCTGCAATACATGATGCTACACCTGCACTGATTAACCCCTCTACAATCACTCTTGCATCTAATCCTTTTTTTGCAAATTCAGAAGAATTTTCCATGACTATCTTTGCACTCATCATGGCTAAATCTGCTGCATATCTTCCATAGTACTCATTATTCTTCTTATGACCTAATTTCCAATCTTTTACTGCAATTATGTTTGCAATAAGATCTCCACAACCACTAGCCAATAATTTTGTTGGAGCATTTTTTATAATGTCAATATCTACAAAAACTCCCATTGGTGCAGATGCAACAATTGAATGAGGTTTATCACTTTTTACTGAAACAAATGGACTAGCCATCCCATCATGAGAAGCAGCTGTTGGTAAACTTACAAATGGTTTATCTAAATTAAACGAAATTAATTTTGCTGTATCTACGGAACGACCTCCTCCGATACCAACAATCAAATCTGAATTATCTTTTTTTACATTTTTTTGAATCAAATTCAAAGATTTTATTTGATTATCTATTGATGTATGCCAAATAAATTTGATTTTTTTTGATTTTAGCGATTTTTCAATTTTTTTCTTTAAAACTTTTTGAACATTAATTCCTGAAATCAAAGAAACCTTTTTTGGTTTATTTAACAAATTTAGAAAACTACCAAAATCACCAATATTTTTTTCACCAATTTTGATGAGCCTAGGTAATTCCATTGTATGTGATTGCATGCGATCTTGATTTTTTATCATTATTTATGATTTCAAAGGATCAAAAAGTTATTTAAAAGGGTGACATGGCATTTACTTTATCTTAGTAGGTATATTTTATGTCAAATAACGTTGAAGAAAAGATTCTGCATGGGACCACCACTGTAGGTATCAAGGCAAAAGATGGTGTTGTATTATGTGCTGATATGCGAGCCAGTGCTGGTTATTTTATAGCAAATAACAATACTATGAAAATTCAACAAATTGACTTACATGCAGGTTTAACTCTTGCTGGAGGTGTTGCAGATGCACAAAACATTGTTGATATTTTACGTTATCATTCAAATCTTCATAGAGTTGACAAACAAGATTCAATTTCAATTCATTCTCTTGCAAGACTTTGCTCATTGATATTTCATCAAAATAGAGGCTACCCATTTATGGCTGATATTTTACTTGGTGGATTTGATGCAAATGGACCTTCATTATTTAATGTCGACATGTTTGGTTCAGTTGAAGAAAAATCTTATGTTACAACTGGTAGTGGATCACCAGTAGCTTATGGTTTACTTGAAGAAGAATATAGAGAAGATCTTACAGTTGAAGAAGCAAAAAAAATAGCTCTACGAGCTGTCAAAGCAGCAATAGTTAGAAACATTGGTACCGGCGATGGAATTAACATCGCAATTATGGATAAAGATGGATTCCGTCTTTTGACTGATGAACAAAAGAAAGCAGTCATCGAACTTTAGTGATTTAATGCAACGAAAACAACAACAAAAAGAATTACCTCCTAGTAGCCAGAATATAATGGCAACCATACTGCAAAGTATACCAAAAGAAGCAAGCATTACAAAAATAGAATATGAAGGACCACGAATTGCACTTTACACAAATACTCCGAGATTTTTATTGGAACACAACGATATAATTTCAAATCTTGTAAATATAATTAAAAAAAGAATTGTAATTAGAACAGATGAGTCAATTAGAAAACCAGAAGCTGAGGCTAGAAAAATTCTTGCAGAATGTGTTCCAAAAGAAGCAAATCTTCAGGGAACAATTTTTGATACTACTACTGGTGAAGTATCAGTTGAAGCAAAAAGACCTTGGTTATTACAAAGAAATGCAAAAGAATTCAATCATGCTGAAGTAACTGAGAAAATAGGTTGGAGATTACGCATTAGAAAAGCCACAACTATTCCTTCGCGAACAATTCAAACAATCAATGCAACCCTCAAGCAAGCCTCTTCTGAAAGAGCAAAACAACTCAAACAAGTAGGAGATGAAATTTTTCGTCCTCGATTATCTCAAAGAACTGAAGTTTCTCTTCATACTCTTGGTGGATTTGGACAAGTTGGAAGATCTTCAATGTTGCTATCCACTCCTGAAAGTAAGATCTTAATTGATTGTGGAATTAATCCTGGTGCACGTTCTCCAATGGATGCATTTCCAAGATTAGATTCTCTTGATATAACATTAGATGATCTTGATGCAATTGTAATTGGGCATGCACATTTGGATCATACTGGATTTTTACCAACTTTGGCAAAATATGGGTATAAAGGTCCAATTTATTGTACTGAACCTACTCTACCAATGATGAATCTAATTCAATTAGATGCAATCAAAGTAGCTGCAGCACAAGGAAGAACACCAATTTACTCTGAACGAGATGTTAAACAAATTATGAGACAAACAATTACTTTACCTTATGGAACTGTAACTGATATTTCTCCTGACATTAAATTAGTACTTGCAAATGCTGGTCATATTTTAGGTTCTGCTTTGTGTCATTTTCATATTGGAAATGGAGATCATAACTTTGTATATTCAGGTGATATTAAATTTGGAAAAAGTATTTTGTTTGAAGCTGCTAGTTGGAATTTCCCAAGAGTAGAAACATTGTTGATTGAAAGTACATATGGACTTAAAGAAGACATACAACCAACCAGACAAGAAGTAGAATCTGCTTTCATTAATGCAGTAAACAACACATTAGCAGATGGAGGAAAAGTATTGATTCCTATTCCTGCAGTTGGTCGTGCACAAGAAATTATGATGGTAATTGATCACTACATGAAATCAGGAGAAATGGTTGAATCCCCTGTGTTTACAGAAGGAATGATCTCTGAGGCATCAGCTATACATGAATCATATCCTGAATATCTTGCAAGAGAACTAAAACAAAAAATCTTAGAGACTGACGATAATCCATTTGATTCTGAATATTTCACAAATATTGAACATGCAGATGCTAGAGAAGAACCAATGAGGGAAGATTCTCCTTGTATTATCTTGGCAACATCAGGAATGTTAGAAGGAGGTCCTGTTTTAGAATACTTTAAAAATATTGCACCTGATAAAAAGAATAAAGTTTTGTTTGTCTCATATCAGGTAAATGGAACTTTGGGTAGAAGAGTTCTTGATGGTTCTAAACAAGCAACTATGTTAGGTAAAGAAGGTAAAGTAGAAGTTGTAACGATCAACTGTAGTGTTGAAAAACTAGATGGATTCAGTGGACACAGTGATTATAACCAATTAATGTCATTTGTACAAAGACTACGACCAAAACTTCGAAGAGTTTTAGTTAATCACGGTGAACGATCAAAATCAGAAAATCTTGCAATGAACATTAGACGAATGTATAGAGTACCTGCACATTATCCTCAAGTTCAAGAAGCAATAAAATTATTTTAGATCGTATTCTGGTTTCCAGATTTTAATACTTGACGGGGCAACAATAATTCTTTCTTCTCCTAATCTTGCAATATCTGCACCAGAACTTTTTGCAATAGAATACAATTCCTCTACAACTTTACGTAATTGTTCAACATCTTTTTGTGCTAATGGTGTCACTCTTAAAATTAGAATCATACCTTTTTTGATATCTTCTTGAATAGAATGAACATCACTGATGTCTCTAATTGTAATGGCTTTCAGATATGTAGGGGTTTCTTGTTTTTGCATCCTTGTTGAAAATGAGATCTACTCCTTCAAAAACTCTTCTTTAGTTTTAACTAATTTTTGAAAATTTTTACGCCTACATTCTAAATTTGATGTAAGATTCTTCTGCTGCTCTATCTGTTTTAATTTCTTCAGACAAATCATCTTTCTTTACTGTAACCACTCCTTGTTGCCCTTTTGCAGCATCTGAATATCTAAGCGTAATTGATGATGCAAATTTTACATGATCTTTTGCATTCTTACCACGTAAAATTGAAACTGGTCCTAGATCATCTCTAGCCTCAAGTAAAATATCACCAGGTAATGCTAATGCTTTGATCATTTCATTTTCATCTTGGTTTCTTCCTACAACAAATTTTGTTTCCTCATCTAATCTAAAGTGTCTTCCAATTTTTAGTAAATCAATTTCGTTAATTGTAGGAGTTTCAATATGATCAAACAAATCTTTAGCTTTAATTCCAAATTGTGGTTCTGTTAACAAACAACCGCCACCTGCATTTGGTGGATTTTCAATTCCATACTCTTTAGCCATTTTCATTTGAATTTTTCTTTGTCTTCCTCTAATCATTCCCAGATCTTCTCTTTTGATCAATCCATCTTTTTCTGCATCTGTTGGTGGAAGTAACCCTGCTGACAATGGTCTTACAATTTTCCCCTTCAAATTAGATTCATTTTCTATAATGTGTAGTGATGGTGCATGTTGACTCATTGGACGTTGGCCTAACACTTCACCTGAAATAATAAATTCTGCTCCAATTTCTTCCATGTGTTTTTTTGCAGCATCAAACATCATTGTTCTACAATCAACGCATGGATTAAATCCAGCACCAATTCCATGTTTAGGATGTTTTAACATCTCAATGTATTCATCACCAAGATAAACTGTTTTTAAATTCACATTAAGATCATCTGCTCTTTCTCTAATTTCAAATCCACATCCTCGTCCACAATCAAAATCACAAAATGGAGTTTTAATTGCAACAGCTGAAACATCAAAACCTTGTTTTTGCATCATTTTAACTGCAAGTTGACTATCTAATCCACCTGAAAGTAATGCAACTACTTTTTTCTTCTCTTTCTCTTCAGCCAATGCGATCTGGCACAATTTTCCATATACAAACTTTACATCATACATAAATTGAGAAACAGAGATTTTGTAAATGTGAAACAACGTCGAAAAAATCTCCTTAAACATGCTCAAGAGATCGGATGTGATACTCTAGTTACATTTGAGCCTGAAAATTTGTTTTACATGACTGGTTTTTGGGGTGAAGCAATAGGATTACTTGAAAAAAATGGAAAAACTACCATTATTTCCCCTGAACTTGAAGTTGGAAGAGCAAGAGATGAATCTGTAGATTGTAGTGTTGTTACTGCAGAAAGAGGAACAGGTTTGATTTCCTCACTAATAGGAAAAATTAAGAAAAACCAAGTTTGTACTGACTGTCAAAATTATTCTATAATGATGGCTCTAAAAAAATCAGTTCCGAAAATAAAATCATCAACAGAACCATTTTACAATTCTAGAATGATAAAAGATGAAAAAGAAATCAAAATTATCAAAAAAGCTTCTAAAATTATTGATGAAATGTTTGAATTATGCATAAAAAAAATTAAAGTTGGTCAAAAAGAATCTGAATTACAAACAATTTTGATGAAATATGCATTAGAACAAGAAATGTTTGATACTGGATACAAATCCACACTTAATCCTTTAATTATTGCAGGAGGTCCTAATGGAGCTCTACCTCATGCACAAGTTTCACAAAGAAAATTCAAAAAAGGTGATCTTGTTGTAACTGATCTTACATTAAGATACAAAGGATATGTTTCTGATTCAACTAGAACATTTGCACTGGGGAAAATTTCTACTCAAGCAAATGAAGCATACAACATTGTTCAAGAATCACAAAAACTTGGATTAAAAGCTGTAAAACATAATGTAATTTGTAAAGATGTAGATTTAGCATGTAGAAAGTATATTGACGAGAAAAGTTTTGGAAAATATTTCATTCATTCTACTGGTCATGGAATTGGTTTAGAAGTACATGAACTTCCAAACATTTCAATTAAAAGCAATATACAATTAAAAGAAAATATGGCAATTACTGTAGAACCAGGAATCTATATTGAAAATAAATTTGGAATTAGAATTGAAGATTCATTGATTGTAAAAGATAGAGCAATTGTAATGCATAAATTTACTAAAGATTTAGTCACGCTTTGAGTCTAATCGTAAAAGTCAACTACATCGATGAGATGTTTTGATTCAGGATTATCTGATGTAATATTTCCTGATTCCAGATTTACATTCCAATTAAAATTCATTTCACCTTTATGTGATTTGAAATTTAAATTCACGCTATATTCATCTGAATTTATACTTGAAACACTCATCTCTACAACTGTTTTTCTATTATCAAAGACTTTTTCATCTGAATACGCTTCTTCAATTTGATTAGTTATTGCATTCATCATTGTATAACCTCCATTACCACCATCATATTCCATCAAAATATTAACGACTTTTTGTTCTTCAGCAGAAAATTCTGGCAAACTATTTTCCAAATTTTTCTCTGATAGCATACCTTGTAAAGATATTACAATTAATGCAATAGCTGCTAAGTAAAATGGCGCTCTTTTTTTAAGAAATGCTGCTAATCCTTTTTTCTTTTTAGGAACTTCCTCCTCCTTTTTGTCTTTGACCATTCTATTTTTTTAGTATTTTGCAGTTAAAATTAAAACTTCCCAAGGAAATTGTATTATTTCATTTCTTTTTGTGTATGGTTTTGTATTCTTTCTTATCATTTCTTTGAGTTCTTTTCTCTGAGATTTTTCTAATTTGTCTAGTTTTTCTTTGATTGGCTTTGAAATATATCTCAAATAATTTTTCCAGTATTGTTCAAATGTACCAGGACTATATGGAAAATTATAATCATTTACCTTGATTTTTGAAAATCCAGCTTTTTTTATTTCATCTTTAAGCTGTTTTTTTGTCCCAAATCTATCAAAATCTGGAGTTCCTGATGGAACATAATTTGGAATAAACTGGGTTACCGCATCAAAGATACTATCAAAATATGGCACTCTATCTGGATGTCCATGAACTGAAATTCCTAATTTTCCCTCTTTTCTAAGGCTATTTCTCATGTTTTTTAGAGCTTTTTGAGAATTTGGAAAAAAAAACAATGCATACTGACATGTTATGATATCAAATTTTTCTTTGAATGCAAAGTTTTCAGCATCAGCATTTACAAATAATAAATTTTGAGATTTGTCATTCCATTTTTTTGCAACCTTGATTGCAGTAGTTGATGTGTCAGCACCAATTACATAACCTGTTTTTCCTACTTTATGTTTTAATAATTTTGTAACAACACCTGTTCCACTTGCAACATCCAAAACATGATCTCCTTTTTTAATATCCAATGATGTAACAAGTTTTTTTGTACTTTGAAATGGACCTTTACTAGCTGTTGCCCATCTTTTATGATACCGTGGAGCTACCTCATTCCAAATTGTCATATTTCGTTTTTTATATTCTGATGATTTTACTCTCAATTTTCTTTAATCTCCTTAAGATCTGATTTTAATGTTCTTCCTGTCTCATGAAAATATTTATGTTCTATTTCTTTTAATTTTTCAGATAATTTTAGAGTATCAACATGCTTCTTTTTTTGCTTAATTTGAATTTCTTTATACTGTGAAATCAATTTTTTGAGTTCAGAATTTTTCATTCTAAATTCTTTTCAATTTCTTTTTTGATAATTTTTACAATCTTTTCTTTTTTCTTCCAACCCGATGACATTGTTTTTTTATTATTTATAATTAAAACTTGATTATAATTTGTATTTTTTTGATATTTTTTACCAATATCATTTGCAACAATAATATCTGCATCTGATTCTTTCATCTTTTTTTGAGCTGATTTGATTAATGCTGTTTTTGTTAGATTAGTTTCTGCTTTGAATCCAACTAGTAATACATCTTTTTGATATTTTCTTACCAGATCAATGATTTTTGGTGCTTTTTTGAGCCTAATTGTTAGTGATTTTTTATCACTTTTGATTTTAGATTTTGATGGATTTTCAGGAGTATAATCAGATGCTGCTGCAGCCATAATTACAATATCAAATTTTTTCTTTAATTCTTTTTTTGCAGCATCAAACATTTCTTTACTTGTTGTAACATTAATCACTTTGATTCCTTTTGATGGAGTTTGATTTCCTGGACCATAAACTAAAGTTACTTTTGCACCTGCAGAAATTAATTCAGAAGCTAAAAGTGTACCAGTTTTTCCAGAACTAAGATTTGTAATTGCTCTTACAGGATCAATGTATTCTAAAGTTGGTCCTGCAGTCATTAACACTTTTTTATTTTTTAATTTTGATGAGAATCCAAATTTCTTTAATACATATTGTAAAACATCTTCAGGTTCAGGTGCTTTAGCTTTTCCTTCAATTAATTGAGGTAATTGGAATTCAATTTTATTTTTTAGAAATTTGATATTCTTTTTTACAGCTGAATTGTCATACATTGATTCATGCATAGCAAGACACATTAAAATCGGAATTTTTGAACCAAATCCTACTGTAAGTACGGTAGAAATGGGTGTGTCATCTATTCCATTTGCTAATTTTCCAAGTGTATTTGCAGTTCCAGGATACACAATAATTAGATCTGATTGATTATAATCAGCTAATCTAATATGCTCTAGTTCTCCTGTTAGTTTTGTTATTACCTCATTTCCTGTAGCCCATTTGAAATAATCAGGCTGGATTAATTTTGTAACTGCATTACTTGTTACACATCTTACATCTGCCCCATGTCTCATTAGTAATCTTGCAAGTTCTATTGCTTTGTAGGCTGCAACACTTCCTGCAACACAAAGTACAATTCTCTTTCCAGATAATTCTATACCGTATGAACTAACAATATCTAATGACGGATGATCTTTTTTCTTTATTTTCTTTTTATCTACCAATCTGCTCACGTAATTTCTTTAACTCATCATTATTCATTGAGAACCAATTTTCTTCTGCAGGAAATGTACTTGATTCAACATCTTTTTTGAAATTTGTAAGAGAATTTACAATATCTTCAGATAGATTCATGTATCTTTTTGCAAATTTTGGTTTTATTTTTTCATACATTCCCAGCAAGTCTTGAACAACTAGAACTTGTCCATCACAATTTACTCCAGAACCAATTCCAATTGTTGGTACACTTACAGTATCTGAAATAATTTCTGCCACTTCGTGGCTTACCATTTCTAATGCAATACTATACACTCCTGCTTCCTCCAACTCTTTTGCATCTTCAATTAATTTTAATGCAGAATCTTTTGTTTTTCCTTGTACTTTGTATCCTTCTGAAAGCATTGTTGTTTGAGGTTGTAATCCAATATGACCCATTACCGGAATTCCTACATCTACAATTGCACTAATTGTTTCAGCCATTATTGAACCACCTTCAAGTTTTACAGTATCAGCTCCTGCTTTGATTAATCTACCAGAATTGTTTATTGCATCCTCTATACTTGCTTGATATGACATAAATGGTAAATCTGCTACAAGTAGTGAATTTGTTCTTGCCCTACTGACTGCTTCAGTAAACATGCACATTTGGTCCATGGTTACAGGAATTGTATTTTCGTAACCTAACATTACCATTCCTGCACTATCTCCTACTAGTAGTACATCTATTCCTGCTTTATCACATAGTGAAGCTAGAGTATAATCATAACTTGTAATAACTGAGATTTTATTTTTCTCTTTTTTCATATTAATTATATCTTGAACTGATTTATGCAATTCTTGCTCTCCTTGTAAGATTATTTTTTATCTGAATCACATTTTCTGTAAGATTTTTCTTATTATCAAATTCATCAATAATTTTTTGAAGAACATTGATATTTTTTTTAGATAGTTTTTTTGATTCATCAATTAACAAATCAATTGCACGTGTTACATTATCTACAATTGTAATATTTGCCGTCTGTGATGTTCTTGATAGGGGATTTAGATCAAATGTGATTACTTTTTTCCCTGCTTTTCTAAGCGCAATTGTTCTATCTCCATCTTCTAATGGAACAACAACTACATCAGCTGCAAAAATTCCATTCTTATCTACAATTCTTCTAGCTGAATCAATTCCTGGTAATTTTGTAGATGTTTTATGATTTGTACCTAAAATTTCTCTAGCACCATTATTTTTGAGAGTCTTAATGATCGCATTTTTCCTCTTTTGATTTGCATAAAACAAATTAACTTCAAGTTTTGCTTTGGTTTGTTTTGATAATTTTACAATTTGTTTGGGACATAATGCTGCAATGTTTCCATTTACTGAAATAACGGGCATTTTTGCCAAAAGTAATTGTGCTGCAGCAGCTTTGATTGCTTGTTTTGCAGTCTTACCCGTTTTCTCTCCTAATAGATAGTCAAATGCCTCCCCTCTTCCTTGTGCCAAAAGTCCTTCCTTTGCTACTAATCCACGCTCAAATCCATCTACAAGTTTCTCACGAATTAATAGAGATTTTATTCTTGGATGAGACTTTGGAATTAAAGGCATATGATTTCAGTTAATTGTTTAGAACTCTAGCACCATTATTGTCTAATTCTGATTTTATTATAATGCCATCAGGATATTTTTGTAAAATCTCTAGAACTTTATCTTCACCATCTTTTGAAATCATTGAAAAAACAGTCTCTCCAAAAAGCGCAATTCCACATTTAATATTATTTTTTGATAAATTATCAACTAACTTTTGCATTCTTGGAGTCATTATACCAACATATTCTGCAAATTCTAAAGACATATCTTGAAAATGTTCATAATTTTTTGATTCTAATAATCTGTTTACCATTTTTCCACCAAGACCATTTATCTGAGACAAACGTTCTTTGATGAATTTATTTGTAGATATTGGTGAAAAACAAATCATTAAGATTGACATTTTTTCTGTAGCAATTTTTTCAACTCTTCCAATTCCGGGCGCACCTGGTTTGATACGAATTTCAAAACCACCATGAAATGATGCTAATACATCTCCTAATCCTGTTTTACAACTTACTTCTGCATTATGTGCAATTTGTCCTATCATCTCTTTATCTAATTTTGTGTCGAGTGCTTGATCTAATGCAAATGCTAGTGATAATGCAACTGCACTACTAGAACCTAATCCATATCCTACTGGAATTGATACCTCATGTTCAATATCAAAAAACTTATTTGAAAAATCACCCAGTTTTAAAAATTCATTTAAAACATATTCTGAAACATCTGTTTTATCTGATTGATATCCAGATGTTGATATTCTAAAATTTGATTCTTGATTATTTTTTGTATTTATTTTTACTTTGGTAGTTACACCTTGTTTGATTGAAAAGCCAGCACCCATTGAACCTAAATTTTCTAAATTATTTTGATTATCATTCAAATGAGCTTTGAAAAATCCTGTAACATGTGCAGGACAAAATGCTTGTGCCTCCATTGATCTGAGTTTAAATTGTACACAAAATATAAGAATATGGATTAAATTAATTATATTAGTATAAATTGACTAAATTTGTTCGACGCCTACAAAGGATTGGAAGTAGTCTTCTAGTTTCACTACCAAAAGAATGGGTAGATGCCAATAATCTAGAAAAAAGTAGTCAAGTTGAAATTGAAACGGGACAGGATAGTATCTCGATATCTACAAACAAAGAAATTAGACCTACAAAAGAACTTCAAATTTCATACCCACTTCCTACAGAAGAAAATATTGTAGCAGACATTACTGGAGCATATCTTTTAGGATATGATATTATTCAAATTAATTCAAAAACAACTATTCCTGGTGAAGATAGAGAGAAAATTCGTAATTCAATGCGAAGACTTGTAGGAATGGAAATCATTGAAGAGGATGCATCTCATATTAACATGCAATTTCTTTTAGATGCAACAACACTCAATCCAGAAAAAATTTTAAAAAGAATGAGTTCACTTGCACTTGGAATGTATGATGATGTATCAAATGGTTTAATTTTAGATGATAAATCAAATTTACAAACATTATCAAATAGAGATGTTGAGGTAAACAGACAATATTTCTTACTTGTTCGTTTAATTCGTAGTACTCTAGTTGATAGAAGATTAGCTAATGTATTTAATTTAGAAAATATTGATGTTCTTGATTATAGAATTGCAGCTAATCTTCTTGAAAATGCAGGTGATTCTATTGTTGAAATTTCTAATTTCATTTACAATTCATCTTTATCAAAAGAATATTCCACTAAAATTTTTAAAGTTGTAAAAGATTTCAACATACTTGCAGAAAAATCAATTCATGCATTTACAAAACCTGATAGATTATTGGCAATAGAAGCTATTTCTTTACATAAAAAATATGAAAAAAATCTTAATTCATTAAAAACATCTTTTAGTAATAAAAAAGATATACCAATTGATTTTCTTGATTTATTGTATATGTTTGATAAAATTGCACAGTCTTGGGCTGATGTTGTAGATCTTGTAAAGCCTATCTATAATGAATAATTAGTATAGTTTCTTTTTTGCAGCATAAGTTAAAACTGCACAAATTGTTTTTGAATCTTGAATTTTACCTGTTTTTATCATTTTTAGTAATTTTTTCATCTCTATTTTTTCAACAGATAATATCTCATCTTCATCTAATTTTAAATCTGAAATCTTCTTTAATCCTGAGGCTACGAAACAATGAATCACCTCTTGATTATACCCAATTGATGGATAATACGTGATTAGAGGAGTCATCTTTTTTGCACTATAGCCTGTTTCTTCTTGTAATTCTCTGAATGCACATTTCATTGGTTCTTCTCCTTTTTCTAATGTTCCTGCAGGAATTTCTAAAACATAACCATGAGGATATCTATGTTGTTTGACTAGTATTACTTTTTTTTCTTCATCAAATGCAAGCATTGCTGCAGCACCTCGATGTTCAATTATTTCACGTTTAACTTTTCTACCTTCAATTTTTCCTTCATAGACACTTAATCCTAAAATTTTTCCTTCATAGATTTTCTTCTTCTTCATAATTTATCTAAAAAATTATTATTATTTAATTTGTTTGATATGTAAGATGTAATTTAGATGATTTTTTAGAATCCATTATAGCATTTTCTAACCATTTACTGTAAAACATAATTTTTTTTGGAATGAATAAATCAGCTGATTTCACATTTTTAATCGTCCTAACTTTTTGTGTTAATTCGTCCATTTTGAAGATATTTTCACTATACATCAATAATACAATCTGATTTTTCGCAATAAAAGGAATTTGTAGATATGATTTAGAAAATACATCATTCATGATTTTTAATGTTTCTTCTAGATCTCCATCTATCCAAGTCAGTATAGCATGTGGAATAAAATTTTTAATTCTTTTTGGATCATAAATTAATGTAAATTGGATTCCATCATTTTTTTGCAATTTTTCAATACATCTTGTTATTGTTTTTGTTGACATGTTTGTATTTTTTGCAATTTTTTCAATTTTTTGTCTTGGATCTTTAATCAACTCTTCTAGTATTTCTAAATCTGTTTTTGTGAAACTAGAATTAAAACCTGGATTTTCTG
>Ga0209992_10002195_pt1 | contig 18440 bp, 15 predicted proteins | sample 2SBtaG_2_FD_182564 | JGI IMG/M metagenome (GOLD analysis project Ga0209992, IMG submission 182564) | Deep subsurface microbial communities from Kolumbo volcano to uncover new lineages of life (NeLLi) - 2SBTROV12_ACTIVE470 metaG (SPAdes)... | ecosystem: Environmental > Aquatic > Marine >... | reverse complement strand
GGCGGCGGAACCTTCGACGCGACCATCATCTCCATCGAGGGACGGGACATCACGGTCATCGCCACCACCGGGGATCACCAGCTCGGCGGCAAGGACTGGGACGACGCGTTGATCAACCACGCGGCGCAGCAGTTCCAGGCCAAGCACGGCCTCGACCCGCTCGACGACCCGGCCGCGTACCACGACCTGCGCCAGAAGTGCGTGTCGGCCAAGATCAGCCTGACACGGCGTCCGAAGGTCAACCTGTTCTACGACTACGAGGGCAAGATCCTTCGGCTCGCCATCGACCGGCCCACCTTCGAGGACCTGACCGCGGGCCTGCTTCGGCGCTGTGAGGCGCTCACACGGGACCTGCTCGACGACGCCAAGATGCACCCGGACGACATCTCGACGGTGCTGCTCGCGGGCGGGTCCACCCGCATGCCCATGGTGCGCGATCTGCTCAAGGGCATGTTCCGCCGCGCCCCCGCCACCGACATCAACCCCGACGAGTGCGTGGCGCTCGGTGCGGCGCTCACGGCGGCGTTGGAAGCGGCTCGCCTCTCGGGCGAACAATCCAGCATCGACATCCGCACCTACGACGTGACCTCCCACAGCCTCGGCATGGTGGTGTTCAAGGACGGGAGCCTGGCGAACTCGAAGATCATCGAGCGAAACTCGCGCATTCCCTGCGAGCACACCCGAGACGACTACATCACCACACACGACGCGCAGACCACGATGGACCTGTGGCTCGTCCAGGGTGAGAACGCCGACCCGCTGGAGTGCAACGTGCTCGGGCACTTCGAGTTCTACGGAATCCCCTCCCGTGGTGCCGGCGAGTCGAGCCTGAGCGTGACCTACCGCTACAACGCCAACGGCATCGTCGAGGTGGAGGCCATGGATCTCCGCAGCGGTCAGACCCTCGCGCACCGGCTCGCCGCGGGCAACACCACGCTCGAGGATCTCGCCAAGAACCGAGCCCCCATCCACATGGCGCTGATCATGGACTGCTCCGGCTCCATGTACGGGCAGGCCATCGACGACGCCAAGGGGGCTGCGCTCGCCTTCGTCGAGCGGTCGCTGCGTCCGGGGCGCCAGATCGCGGTCGTGGCCTTCCCGGGTGGCGTGCTGTCGCCACCGGTCAACGACCTCGACCGCCTCAAGACCGCCATCGCCCGGCTCACACCGATCGGCTCCACGCCGCTCGCTGGCGGCCTGCGGCAGGCCCGTGAGCTGCTCCGGCCGCGCGCCGGCGTGCAACGGGTCTTCGTCGTGATGACCGACGGGCACCCCGACGATCCGGACGAGACCGTGGCCGAGGCGCACCGGGTCCGCAGCTCGGGTGGTCGCATCGTCTCGATCGGGGTCGGACCGCAGGTCGATCAGGACTTCCTGCGCTCCCTGGCGAGCCGACCGCAGGACTACTACTTCTGCTCCGAGAGCGTCGAGCTCGAGGGCACCTTCATCAACCTGGCGACCGAACTGTCCAGCTAGGCACCCCCAGGAGCACGTGTGGCTGACGTCACCCTGACGGACATCTCTGACAAGCTCGAGACCGTCGCCCAGGATCTGAGCGACCGTCGCGAGTCCGAGCGCACCCAGCAGCAGGCCTTCGACTCGCTGTATGAAGAGCTTCGCCAGTACAAGGACGACTTCATCTTCCAGGCCGAGAAGCCCCTGCTGCTCGATCTGTTGCTGTTCTATGACTCGCTGAACTGGTTCCAGGAGCAGCTGCTGAAGCAGCAGGTCGCCCAGGACGTCATCGCCGACTCCTTCCAGTACTTGATCGACGAGTTCCTCGAGGTGCTCTACCGACGCGACGTCGTCCCGATGGAGGGTCGCGAGACCTTCGACCGCAAGAGCCAGAAGGCCGTGAAGGTGCTCGCCAGCGACGAGACCGGCCAGGACCAGCGCATCGCACAGGTGCTGAAGCGGGGCTTCGTGCGGGGTGAGCGCATCCTGCGCAGCGAGGAGGTCGTGATCTACCGAGACGGGGTGGGTGAACCTGGGGCGCGTTGATGGCGGAAGAGACCCCCATCATCCTCGGCATCGATCTCGGAACCACGTACTCGGCCATGGCCTATGTGGACCGGTACGGCAAGCCCAACATCCTGCCGAACGCCGACGGTCACGCCACCACGCCATCGGCCATCTACTTCTACGACAAGGGCGAGTGCGTCGTCGGCCAGGAAGCCGTGAAGATGAGCGTCGTGGACCCCGGCAACGTGGTGCAGTTCATCAAGCGCGCGATGGGCGACACCGACTACGTGCTGGAGTTCCACGAGCAGCCGTACACGCCTCAGGAGCTGAGCGCCTTCATCCTGAAGAAGCTCAAGGAAGATGCCGAGGAGGCCCTCGGGCTCGACGTGGCACAGGCCGTGATCACGGTGCCGGCGTACTTCAACGCCGCGCAGCGCGCCGCGACGGCCCAGGCGGCTCGCATCGCAGGCTTGAAGGCGCTCTCCATCTTGAACGAGCCCACGGCCGCCGCGATCGCGCTCGCGATGGACAAGCTCGGCGGCAAGCACCGCATGATGGTGTTCGACCTCGGCGGCGGCACCTTCGATGTTACCGTGATGGAGATCAATGGGACCGAGCTTCGCACCATCGCGAGCGACGGAAACGCCGAGCTCGGGGGGAAGGACTGGGACGACCGGCTGGTCAACCACGTCGCCGAGCGCTTCGTCGAGCTCTACGACGGCCTGGACCCGCGCGACGAGCCCCGCCCCTACCAGGAGCTCTACGAGCGCTGCCTGATGGCCAAGATCGCCTTGTCCAGCAAGCCGCGAGCCGCGATTCCAGTCACCTACCAGGGCAAGCGTGCCGCGATCAAGGTCACCCGAGAGGAGTTCCAGGGGCTCTGCCAGGACCTGGTCGACCAGTGCGAGACCACGTGCACCATCGTGCTCGAGAAGGCCGGGTTCGGCTGGGGGGACCTGGACGAGGTCCTGCTCGTGGGCGGGTCCACCCGCATGCCCATGATCCGGCACCTGCTCGCCTCACGTTCGGGCTGGGCGCACTTTCGCGACATCAACCCGGATGAGTGCGTCGCCTTGGGCGCTTCGCTCGCGGCGGTCTTTCGTCACCAGTCCGACCACCCGGCGCTCAAGTCCTACCGGGACGAGGTGCTGTCGCGCGCCGGCATGGCGGGGTCGGGCGCTCCCATCATCGACCTGGGTGACGAGGTCGTCGCGGACGACGAGTCGGACGCCGATCAGGATCCCTGGAGTCACGGCGAGTACTCCGCCTACGGCGCCGGGCTCCCGCTCGTCGACATCCAGGACGTCTGCACCCACCCGCTCGGTGTGGTGGTCCTGGATCGGAAGCACAACGAGCGCGTGGTGAACCTCATCCGCGAGCACACCGCTCTGCCCTGCGAGAAGCGGTCTCGATTCGCCTACGCGTACGACAACATGACCGCGGTGCGCGTGCAGGTGACCGAGGGCGCGGGGCTGGTGCCCGAAGACGTCACCGTGATCGGTGATCTCGTGCTCGACAAGCTGCCGCCTCGACCGCGCGGCACGCCGATCGAGGTCGTCTACCGCTACACCGCCGACAACCTCCTGGAGGTCGACGTCATCGACGTGGAGACCAAGGCGGTCCGCCGCGGCGCCATTCGGATGCGGGGCGGCCTGGACGAGCAAGCGCTCACCGAGGCCGAGTCCCGCATGCAACAGGCTCGACTACACTGACTTCCGGGGGTAGAGAAGCCTGTGATTCCGCGTCCGGGGACAGATGCAAGCTCGTGATCTGGAGCTGATCGACAGCTTCCTCGTGCAGGTCGGCAAGATGTCGCTGCTCGAGTACTACGGGCTGGACGACTCCGCGCCGAAACCGGCCGCAGAGGCTGCGATCAAGAAGCGGCGCGGCTGGGCGCAGGGCCAGCAGGCGAACCCGAAGTACCGCAGCGAGGCGATGTGGCTGATCAAGCACAACGGCCTGGTGCGACGTGCGCTCCTGGACGAGCGCAAGGCCTACCTGGATCACTGCGGAAGCAAACACGTCGACGCTGGTCTCGCCCAGCTCACGCCCTTCTTGGAGGGCGCGCTCGCGGCCGGTTCCCTGACCGAGTCCGCGGAGCAGGCCGTACGGGAGAAGGCCGACGCCCTGGGCCTTCCCGAGCACCTGGTGACCGCCCACATCGACCGGCTCGTCGAAGCCGCCGGCGTCACCAGGCAGAGCGCGCAACAGGCCGGCCCAGACAGCTCCTTCGTCGACTTCTACGCGCTCTTGGACCTGCCCCCCTCGTCCTCCTTCGAGGACATCGAGCGAGCCCATCGGCAGAAGTACCGCTGGGCGCGCAACCTGCGGGACAAGCAGCGCGCCGGCGCCATCTACCAGGAGCTGGACCAGGCCTGGCGGGTCTTGAAGGATCCCGCCCACCGCCGCCGCTACGACGCAGACTATGCGCGTCGAAAGAGCGAGCCAGAGGATGGCTGGACCGAGGACGACGCCGAGCGGAACCGACCGCCCCAGCGCGACACGTCCAGTGAGCCCACGGTGCGGATGAAGCCCTTGGACGCGAGCGCGCTGTCGAAGGGCGTCGGGTTCGCGGGCGTCGACGCGCCCTCGGAGACCAGGGCGCCCAAGCCGCCGGAGAACATCTCGAAGCGCACGCTCGGCCTGTCGCAGGGGTCCAGCACGCGCGGCAAGAAGCGTCCACGGCTGGCCGTGGCGAGCCCGGAGCTCGTGCAGATCAAGGCACGCCGCGCCACTGTCGAGCGCCGAATCGTCGTGAAGAACACCGGCCGTGGCCGGATGCCCGGCCGGGTCGCGAGCGATCGAGACTGGCTGGAGATCGATCGGGCACGGCTCGACCCCGACGCTCTCGAGCAGGAGATCACGGTCACCATCCAGCCGAGCCGCATGCCGCGCTCGAAGTCCGTGGCACTGGTCACGGTGGTCACCGACCATGGTGAGCGTCGGGCCATCACCTTCCGTGTGGAGCGGCAGCCACTCGCCATGCCTGCGTTCCTCGTGGCCGGCGGCATCGCCGCCGCCCTGCTCGCCGCGCAGCTCACGGGCGTGCTCGACCAGCTCCCGTTGGGCGAGCGTGCACCCGACGAGGTCGGCTCGACCGCGCTCGAGGTGGTGGTCGACCCATCGGCCGACAACATCCGGGTCAACGGCTACACCCAGGCGGCCGGCAGCTTCGTCCGCATGGAGAGCGGGTTTCCGATCGGAACCAGCTTCGAGCTGAGCGTCGAGAAGGAGCACTTCGAGCCCTACTCGGGCGACATCACGGTCGAGCCCGGCAAGACCCGTCGCGTCGAGATCTCGCTGCAGCTGGGGTCGGTGCCCGTGTGGGATCCACCCGAGACCGCAGTGGCTGCCGAGATGGACGATCGCCGGGCCAAGGCTTCGATTGCGGAGCGCGGCGCCAAGCTCGAGGCGTGCTTCGCCAGCGCCGGGGTGGACGTCGCCTCCCTGGACGTCGAGGTCACGGTCGGCAACATGGGCGCGGTCGAAGGGCTCCGGCGGCTTGGCTCGACCGAAGCCACGCCGGACGACGAGCTCTGGCGTTGCCTCGCGCGGCAGCTCCTGGCGGTTCAGTTTCAGGTGCTCCAGGGGGACTACGCCCGCTTCGTGCAGCGGATCTCGGCCGGTCCCAGCTGATGTCCGTCGAGCGAGAGGCGGTCGTCGACGCCATCGAAGCCGCGTTGAGCACCGGCGATCCGGTCGAGGCCGAGCGTGTCTGTCGGGCCTGGTTGACCGCGTCCGGCGAGGACGCCGGGCTCCGCTTCCTGCTCGGTGACGCCCTCCGGGACCAGGGCCGCCTCGACGAGGCGGAGGGCACCTACCGCGCCGTGGTGCTGCAGGAGCCCTCCATGGCGGAGGCTTGGGGCGCGCTCGGCACGACCTTGATGCTGCAGCTTCGCTGGGACGAGGCCGGGCGGGCGGCCAGCCGAGCCATCCGCGAGGAGAGCGGACACCCCGAGGGCTGCTGGGTACGTGCGGTGCTGCGTGAGCGGCGGGGTGACCATGAGGGCGCCCGTCGGGACTACCTGAGAGCGGCGCTCGCTGAGCCGGTCGCCTACCCTGCCCCCGTCCCACTCGACGACGACACCGTCGAAGAGGTCGTCTCCACGGCTCTGATGGAGCTGCACCCGACCCTGCGCGACTACCTCGCGTCGGTGCCGATCCTGCTCGACGAGGTGCCTTCCGACGAGGTCCTGCGCGAGTACGACCCACCGGCCTTCCCCACCGAGATGCTCGGCTACTTCTCCGGCGCGAGCCTGATGGAGAGGAGCCTGGAGGATCCCTGGTCGCAGCTCCCGGGCTCCATCGTGTTGTTCCGCTGCAACCTCCAGCGCCTCGCCAGCGACCACGCCCGCCTCGTGGAGGAGCTCCGCATCACGATCCTGCACGAGGTCGGCCACTTCCTGGGCCTCGACGAGCACGATCTTGAGCAACGCGGGCTCGATTGACGGCGTCTGGCCGCACCGTTAAACCTCGCCACCTTCGGGGGAGTAGCTCAGCTGGGAGAGCACAGCGTTCGCAACGCTGGGGTCGGGGGTTCGAGTCCCCTCTCCTCCACCACTGCGGGAGCCTTCGGGCTCCCGCTTCTACTCTGCGTGCACCGAATAGAACGCCCAGCCGTAGGCCTCGTCGCTCCGGAGCGGCGTGAGCACGACGGGCCCTAGCTGGTGGGGCCTTACATCCTCCAACCACGGTGCGATCACAGGCGCCTGCGTCCACTCCTCGGCGAACCAGAGCACGTAGCCGACCTGCTCCTCGACCAACCACGCGCCGAAGGCTTCCCGGTCGTTGGGGCCCACGGGAACGTCGAACCAGGTCCAGAGCTCGCGGCCGTGATCGCGGCGGTCGAGCCAACATCCAGGAATGTTGTCCACCAGGAGCACCACGTCCTCGTCGATCGTCTGCTCGATGAGCTGCGCCAGCTGGAGCTGCGGCCGGTAGAGCGTCTCGCTCACCTCGATCTGACGTTCCGTCTCTCGGAGTTGCGGCACCAGGGTGGCGGCCACGAGCGCGGCGAGCACAGCGGAGGTGGCCATGCGACCGGTGACTCGCGAGGTGCGGTCGAGCGCACCCACCACGCCCCACACACCCAACACGACGACGAAGGGCAGCACGCCGTACAACCACTTCCAGTAGAGGTTGTGCTCCGGAGCATGCTGCCCAGCGAAGCCGAGGGCGAGCCAGAACCCGAGCATCAGCACGCCCACCAGCGTCAGCGTGCGGCGTGGACCATGCCGGCGCCAAGGCGTGAACGCGAGGGCGGGAAAGAGGCCGAGCCATGGCATCCACCCGAGGTGCTGCGGCAGGGTGCGGAAGAAGAGCGCCAGCGAGATCCCCGCGCCGTCACGGGCCCACGCAAGGCCGTGGCGCTCGGCGCCCCCTGTCTCGACGTTCACCGCGATCGAGTGGCTCCAGAAGGCCCAGGTCCCGTGCACGACGCTGCAATACGCGGCCCAGCCCAGTGCCAAGAGCGCCAAGGGTGCAATCGCCGCGAGAGCCCGCCACAGGCGAGGCCCCCGGCCGAGGGCATGGACGAGCAGCACCGGGGTGACGGCGATCAGCGCATCCATCCGCGTCAGGAACGCGACGCCGCAACAGATGGAGGCCAACACCAGCCGCTCGGAGACCAGCGCGCACGCCATGAGCACCAGAGCGGCGCCATAGACGGGCTCCCGAAGGCTCGAAGCGCTGTACAGCGCGAGCTCGGGCTGCACGAGCACGAAGGCCGCGACCAACAGCGCGATCCGCCGACCGAAGACCCGATCGGCCAGCCACGTCAGCCCCCCGACCGTGACCAGGCCTCCCACCCAGGCCACGAGCCGGGTCGCGAGCACCGCGTCGCCGACGACCGCCATCACCAGGGCACTCAGCCCGTAGTACATGGGCAGGTGGTTCATGTCGTAGTGGACGAAGCCCGACTCCAGCACGCCACGCGTCATCGCGAGGTTGCCGTAGTCGCTCTCTTCCCACCCGTAGTAGCGACTTCCGAGCCAGAGACGCCAAGCCCCGGCCGCGACCGTGACGATCGCGACCAGGACCCGCTGCGGGAGCTGAGTGGGCCCCATCCCGCGCACGATAGCGCGAACGGGACCGGCGGGGGCTACACGTCGTAGAAGAGCGGGTCCCGGTCGGCACTCGAGACCATGCGGTCGAGCACCTCGGCCTGCTCCGGCGTCACGTCGATGAACTGGACACCGCACCCGCTGGGCTGGCCGTTCTCGTCGCTGCGAATCCAGGCGACACGGCCACGGAAGCGTCGAGACTCGGTGTCGCCGACGGCGATGTCGACGTCGAGCTCGCTCCCCACCTCCGGCGGGCAGAGGCTGACGATGAACACGCCACCTTCCGAGACGTTCTCGGTGAAGCCCGTGAAGAAGTTGGTCTCCGAGTGCACGCTCACCGACGCTTGCATGGCAACGCGCGGCGCGGTCCGCTGCTCGGCGAGCATCTGCTCACGAAGCTTCCGCTCCTCCTCGGCGGCATGCCGCATCTCGGCGGCCTCCGAGTCGTTCGGACGGACAAAGTGCTTGAAGAAGTCGAGTGCTCCCATGGCTTCCTCCCAGAAGGTGTCGTTCCTCCTTGAGATCGGACCCGATGCCCGAATGCGTTAGGGCCGGCGCTCGGAGCGATCACTTCTTTGGGCACCACACGCATCGACACGGGCTTCGTCCAGAGCGGCGAGGAGCGGTTGTTCTGGCGCGCCGTCGGCGACGGTCCGGTGCTGGCTTGCTGCAACGGTGTCGGCGTCAGCACCTTCTTCTGGAAGTATGTCGTCGAGCATTTCTCGGAGCACGGCCGGGTCGTGGTCTGGGACTATGTGGGCCACGGTCGGAGTGACCGGCCCGTCGATCCGCTGACCGCCGATCTCAGCGTGGGCCGGTGCGCCGCCGACCTGGATCGCGTGCTCGACGCCGCCGGCGCCGAGGACGCCGTGCTCCTGGGTCACTCGATGGGTTGCCAGGTGATCCTCGAGTACGCGCTCCAACAGCCGGACCGTGTCCGTGGGCTGGTCCCCATCCTCGGCAGCGCCGGCCGGGTGCTCGACACCTTCTACAACCAGCCGCGCAGCTACGACGTCATCCACACGCTGTTCCGCGTGGCCCGGCGCCTCGGTCCGATCTTCAACGTGGCAGCGGCGCCCTTGTTCGACAACAGCGCGGTCTGGTCCATCGCGCGTCACGGGAAGCTGGTCGATCCCTACTACACCAAGCCCGAGGACCTGCTGCCCTACACACAGCACCTCGCCCGGCTCGACTTCCGGCTGTTCCTGGGCATGGTGTTGCAGTGCCACGCGCACGACGCCTTCCCGCACCTGGCCGACATCGCGGCGCCCGCCCTCGTGATCGCAGCGGAACGCGACTACTTCACCCCACTGCACGTCTCCAGGCGCATGGTGGCGTCGCTCGTCGACGCCGAGATGATGGTGCTGGCCGACGGCACCCACGCGGCCTTGATCGAGCAGCCGGCCACCCTGAACCACCGCGTCGAACGCTTCCTGCGGGAGAAGGTGAACCGAGCCTGATCCGCGTCCGGGTCAGTGCACGCGCCCTGACAGGGCTTCCGCACGGTCCCGAAAGGCCGCCAGGAGCGCAGGAAGGCTTCGACCGACCAGGCTCGACAGCACGCTTCCAGGCACGAACATGCCGGTCTTGAGATCGACCTCGTAGGTCGCGCGTGTGCCGGCCTCGGTGGCTTCGAGGGTCCAGCAGCCGTCGTTGCTGTGGAAGATGCCCTCGACCAGGGACCACGAGAGCATCGAGTCACCCTGCCGCTGGAGCCGCAAGGTGTACCGCAGGGTGCGGATCACGTCGATCTCGAAGGCCACCTCCCAGGCATCGGGCTCTCGACGAACGATGCGCGTGGCCACGATGTCGTCCAGGAAGTCCGGGTAGTGTTCGAAGTCGACCAGCACCTGCATCAGCGCCGCGGGCGGCACGGCCACGTCGATGGTCAGCTTCGCGGACGGCATCAGCTGCGGCGCCTCCGGCGACGCTTGCGACGCCCGCCTCGGCCCTCGCTGCGCGGGGGGCCCAGGTCGTCCAACGGACGACCGTCGACCATGGCGGACAGCTCGCGGTGAGCCTGCTGGCGTAGTTGCGGGTCGCGCTTTCGGATGGCGAAGGCCGTGCGCCGGGCCTGGAGCAGCAGGGACCGCTCGCGGACTGGATCAGCAAACGCGAAGACCGGAAGATCCGAGAGGCGCTCTCCCAACAGGGCCTCGTCACCGCGCGCCAGCCGGTCGCGCTCGGCGATGGCGAAGCCGTCCTGTTCGGACGCCACGGTGTCGATGTGACCCTGGCCTGCCGCGTCCGGATCGCCAGATACGACCATCGCGCAGACTCCCGCCGAGCGGCCCAGCGCCACATGGCCTCGCAGGCGATGGAGGCGGGTGAGGTCGAAGCGGTCGGCCTGCTCCACCAGCATGGCGGTCGCGTTGGCGACCTCTGGCGCATCCTCGATGACCGTCGTGGCCAGCAGGACGTCGATGCGTCGGTGCTGGAAGTCGTCGAAGACACGCACGCGCTCTTCGCGCGACATGGAGCCGTGGTACACCGCCACGCGCGCGCCCGAGAACGCTTCCTTGGAGAGCGCCGCAGCGAGCTGTCGCGCACCTGCGAGGTCCACGATCTCGCGGTCGTTCAGGTAGGGAAACACGACGTACGCCTGGCGGCCCGCGTCGAGGTGGGCGCGGAGCCGGCCATAGGCCTCGTCACGGACCTCCGCGCCGCCCACCAGGGTCTCGACCTGCTGGCAGCTCGGCGTGTCGATGACGCTGAGCTCGTAGTCCGAGTAGAGCGTGAAGACCAGGCTCGTTGGAATCGGCACCGCCGTGGTCACCAGCAGGTCGGGGTGCACCCCCTTCTGGACCAGCTGCTCGCGATCGACGATGCCGAAGCTGCCGCGTTCCTCGACGATGACCAGCCCGAGCTTTCGGAACTCGGGAAGGCCCTGATCCAGGAGCTCGTGCGTCGCGACCACGAGCTGCGTGGTGCCCCGCTTGATGGCGTCGGCATGGCCGCTCGTGAGCTCACCCTCCAACAGCCGTGGCACCAGCCCCGCCGCGCGCAGGATCGGCTCTGCGAACAGGAACCGGTGCTCAGCCGCGAGGCGGTCGGGCGCCAGGTAGAGCACCTGCCCCTTCGCCTGCGCCACCATCACGGCGCTCATCAGCGCCACCACGGACTTTCCGCTTCCCACGTCGCCCTGCAGCAGCCGCGTCATGGCGAGGCTCCGGCTCAGATCACGCCGGATCTCGGAGAAGCACAGCTCCTGGGCGTCGTCGAGCTCCAGACCGTGCTGGGCCTGGAGCTGGCTGACCAGGTCGTGGCCCACGGCATGAGCGAGCCCGCGAAGCCTGGCAGGCTGGGACGCCGAGAGCTTCAGCTGGTGCACGACCAGCTCTTCGAAGGCGAAGCGCCGCCGGACCGCATGGACGCCCTTGGCGGGCACGTGCAGATCCATGAGAGCGGTTGCGAGCCCTGGGACGCGGCCCTGCTTGAGTGCGAGTCCGGGCAGCGGATCGGTGAGTGTCCCCTCGAGGGGTGTGAGCGCGCCGCGAAGCAGCCTGTGCAGCTGCTCGTCGTCAACGCCGTCGATGCCGTAGCGGGGCACACGAACGAGGCCGCGACCGTCGACGCGCCATCGCATCGGAGCGTGCAGGACCGGTCCGTCCTCCAGCTCCACGAGCCCCACCACGACCAGCGCGTCGCCGGCCGCAACCCTCACCAGGTCTTCGGGGAGCGCGTCGGCCCAGGACAGGTTCACCGGCCGCCCCTGGCACTCCAGCAGCACCTCGACGCTGCGGCCGGAGGGTGCGAGGCGTGTGTAGCGAGCGCGAACGGTGCCCTGGAGCGCGACGCGGGCGCCGTCCTCGAGTGGCTCGTCCTCGCCCGTCAGAGCGAGCTCGTCGTAGGCGATGGGCGCGCGGAGCAGGAGCTGAGCGATCGTCTGGACGCCCACCGCCGCGAGCGCTTCGACCACCGGGGGAGTGGCCCCAGCGAGCTCCGCGACCCCACGGCCGGTTCCCTGGGGGTGGTGCAGCGGGAGCCGGCGGGCGCGCTGTGGGCGCGGGGCACCTTGATCCTTCGGGGGCGGTGCAGCCTCGTCGGGCATCGACAGCAGCCGAGCTCGAGGGGGGATGTCCAGTGGCGGCGGTCCACTCTCGAAGCTCTCCAGCAGCGCGACGGCCTCCTGGAGGGGCTCGAGGCGGTCGGCCCAGCGGCGAGCGTCGATCCCGGCGAGTCGGTTGCTGGCCTCCTCCAGCGGTTCGCGCACCGCGGTCGGGAGATCACGCTCCAGAGCACGGAGCACGAGCGGGCGGCAGGTGGCCTCCACGTGCCGGTGACGCCACACGTGGTAGCCGTCTTCACGCAAGACGTAGCGCAAGGTGCGCAGCACCCGGGTGACCATGCGCGCAACGGCATCGGAGCTCTTGGAATCGAGCCACGCGCCGACCGGTGCGCTGGTGGTCTGCGGCACCTCGGTCATGCGTACACGACGTCCAGGATCTCGAAGGTCCGCCGACCCTTGGGAGTCACCACGGTGACCTCGTCCCCGATCGACTGCCCCAGCAGAGCCCGCGCGATGGGCGACTCCCAGAAGATCCGACCCTGCTTCGCGTCGGCCTCCAGGCGACCGACGATGCGGTAGCTGAGCTCTTCGTCGGTCTCGACGTCGAGCAGCTCGACGCGCGTGCCGAACACCACACGGTCGCTCGGCTCGAGCTGGGTGACGTCCACGACCTCGGCCGTGCCGACGAGGGCCTCCAGGTCGTTGATCTTCGCTTCGATCATGCCCTGCTTGTCCTTCGCGTAGTCGTACTCCGCGTTCTCGGACAAGTCGCCCTGGGCCCGCGCCTCCTCGATCTCCTGGACCACCTGGGGACGGAGCACGGACTTGTGATGCTTCAGGTCTGCGACGGCCTTTTCGTAGCCAGCCGGTGTCATCAGGGAGCGCAACTTCGCCTCGTTCCGGAACGTCTTGAATCCGGATGCTTATCACGTCACAGGGCCCCGTGAACCACCTCGCCCCTGTGCAGCGTGGCGCGCACGACGACCGGCAGGCTTCGGCCCCAGAGAGGCGTGTTCGAGGAGCGACTGGCGAGCGGTACCTCGCCGACGGTCCACTCCGCCTCCGGGTCCAGCACCGCGAGATCGGCGGAGCAGCCAGGGGCGAGCCCATGCTCGCGTCGAAGCACCTGGGCACCGCCCGTGAGCGCCCTGACGGCGGTCTCGAGACGCCCCGTTCCAGCCACCAGGGCCGACAGCGCCGTCTCCAGTCCGATGGCACCCGGCTCGGCGAGCTCGAACTCCAGCTCCTTCTCCACCCGCGACAGGGGCTCGTGCCAGCTCGCCGCGGCGCAGAGCGAGCCGTCCTCCAGCGCTGCGACGAGCGCCGCGCGGTCCGACGCGCTGCGCAGGGGCGGCACCAGGCGCGTCGCGGAATCGTAGACCGTGTCACACACCGCCTGGTCCGTGAGCAGGGTGTGCAGCGCGATCGTGGAGGCACTCACGGGGGCGCCTTGCGCGCGAACGTGGCGCAGCATGGCGACACCCCGCGCCGTGGTGACCCCGGTGACGTGAACGCTGCAGCCCGTGTCGTTGGCCAACGCGCCCAGCCGCGCGATGGCCAGCTCCTCCCCAGCCACGGGTATGCCGCGCAGACCGATGCGCGTGGCGACCTCGCCATCGTGCATCACGCCGGCCGCCTCGAGCGTGGGGTCGCCGCCGCGGACGAGCACGGGTCGCCCGAGCGGCCTCAGGTAGAGCAGCGCGTGCCGGAGCACCAGCGCGTCGTCGTGCACACGGCCGCCGTCCGAGAACGCGCACGCCCCGGCCTCGGCCATCCGCCCCACCTCAGCGAGGTCTCGGCCCGCGAGCCCCACGGTGATGGCGCCCGCCACCGCGAGCTCCACGGGAAGCCCCGTGCTGCGCTCCAGCAGCTCGCGCACGCGGCTGGGGTCGTCGGTCACGGGGTCGACGGCCGGGTTCAGGAGCACGGTGGTGAAGCCGCCAGCGGCAGCGGCCGCTGCTCCCGCCTCCAGGCCCTCCAGCCAGGTCCGCCCGGGGTCGCGGAGGTTCGCGCTGAGGTCGAAGAAACCGGGCGTGACCACGTGTCCGCTCAGATCGACGCGCTGTGCGTCGACCGGTCCCGGGTCGATGGCGGCCACGCGACCGTGCTCGATCAGCAGGTCCCCCACCCGGTCCACGCCCCCGATGGGGTCGAGCAGGCGAGCGCCCTCAAGCAGCCGCTTCATCGATCTCACCCAGCAGGAGGTACATGAGCGCCATGCGCACCGCGACCCCGTTGCGCACCTGCTCGAGGATGACGGAGTTCGCGTGGTCCGCGACGTCGGGGGTCATCTCGACCCCTCGGTTGATCGGTCCCGGGTGCATGACGAGCGTGCGCTCGGAGGCCCGCGCGAGCTTCTTCAGGTCGAGCCCGTAGAGGTCGGCGTACTCCCCGGCGGTCGACACCATCGCGCGGGCGAGGCGCTCCCGCTGGATGCGCAGCATCATCACGACGTCCGCCTCGGCGAGCACGTCGTCGATCCGGTGTCGGACCTCGGCGCCGAGCACCTCCAGCTCCGGCCGACACATCGTGCCTGGCCCGGCCACCAGCACCCGTGCGCCCATCGTGCGGAGTCCGTAGAGGTTGGAGCGCGCCACGCGGCTGTGGAACACGTCCCCGACGATGGCGACGGTCTTCCCTTCGAGGCTCTGCAGGTGGTCCCGCATGGTCAGCATGTCGAGCAGGCCCTGGCTGGGGTGCTCGTTGATGCCGTCGCCCGCGTTGATGACCGAGAAGTCGAAGCTGCGCGCCAGCATGTGCGGCGAGCCTGCGCAGCTGTGCCGGAGGATCACCAGATCGGGTGCCATGGCGTCGATGTTGCGCGCCGTGTCCATCAGGGTCTCACCCTTCTTGGCGGCGCTCGACGAGGCGGAGATGGAGACACCGTCGGCGCTCAGGCGCTTCGCGGCCAGGTCGAAGCTTGTCTTGGTGCGCGTCGAGTTCTCGAAGAAGAGGCTGACCACCGTGCGGCCGCGCAAGGTCGGCACCTTCTTGATGCGCCGCTCCGACACGCCGCGAAAGCGCACCGCGGTGTCCAGGATGTGTTCGATCTCGGCCCGCGGAACGTCGCGCAGGCCCAGGAGATCCTTGCGCTTCACCCTCACCTCCGGCTGCGCCCGCCGCGTGGGCTAGGCGCGCTCGACTACCACGGCGTCGCTGTCGGCGCCTGTGTCGATCAGGCGAACGGTCACGCGGTCGGACTTGTTGGTCTCGACCCGACGCCCGACGTAGGTGGCCTCGATCGGCAGCTCCCTGTGGCCGCGATCGACCAGCACCGCCAGCTCGATGCGCGCCGGTCGGCCGTAGTCCATGAGGTTGTCGAGCGCGGCGCGCACGGTGCGACCTGTGAAGAGCACGTCGTCCACCAGCACCACGGTCACGCCGCTCAGGTCCATGGGCAGCCGCGTGTCGCCGAGCACGGGCTTCTCGAGTCCAGTGTACAGGTCGTCGCGGTAGAGCGTGATGTCGACTTCACCGACGGGCACGACCCGGTCCTCGATGGCTTCGATGGCCTCCGACAGCCGCTTGGCCAGGGGCACGCCACCGGTGTGCACGCCCACGAGCAGGGCGCGGCCCGTCTCCACCCGCTCCACGATCTCGTGAGCCATCCTGGCCAGCGCGCGGCGCATCGCGCCGGCGTCCATCACCTGGCTCACCTCAGGACTCTTCCGAGATGTCGTAGATCTCGCCGGTTCTGCTGTCCACGTACTTGTGGATGTAGAACTCCTGCACCTTCGGGCCAAGGAGGGGCACGTCCACCGTGTAGTCCCACCAACACTCCATGTGCAGTTCATCGGAGTAGTCGTAGAGCTGGCACCAGTCCGGCTCGAAGCTGATGTCGACCTCGCGGATGTCCAGCTCGCGGTTGTACTTGTCGTGCACCTTGGCTTCGCTCGCGGGATGGTCGCGCCAGTACAGCAAGGTGACCTGGGTCACCTCTCCCATCTTGAGCGCGGTCCACTGGTTCGGGAGGAAGGCGTAGACCCAGTAGACGCCGGCCCCGAAGCCCAGCGCCATGACGATCTTGACGAGGTTGATCTCGCCTCGGCGGGAGGTAGTCACGGCTTCAAGCCTAATCGATCCCATCGAATCGGTCCGCAGGAGCTGTGGCTCCACGCGACCGCGAGCACGACGCCGAGCACGGACTCCGGAGGGAGCGGACCCCAGTGACGCGCATCGCTCGAGAGCCCTCGGTGATCGCCCAACAGCCAGAGCTCCTGCTCAGCGAGCGTGGTGCGTTCGTGCTCCCCGCCCTCCAACACCGCCCAGCCGGGCGCGGCGCCCTCCATGACCGTGGCGGTGGTGCGCTCCGCGCAGTCCGCATCGGTCCACGTTCGAGGCGCACCCGGTCCCGTCCGCAGCGGCTGCCCGTCGACATAGAGGCGTCCCTGCGACAGCTCGACCACCCCCGGTCCCGTGGCCACGAGGCGCTTCACGTGGACCGCGTCACCCTGCTCGACGACGAGCACGTCACCAACCGCCGGGGTGGTGAGTCGGGAGAACAGGAGCACATCGCCCGGCAACACCGACGGCGCCATCGAGGAGGTGTGCACGGACACCGTGCCGAGGACGAACCACCGGAGCGCGAGGGCGGCGGACAAGAGCGCCACGAGGGCCAGGCCCCCGGCCCGTTCAGTCACCGATCTGGAGCACGGACAGGAAGGCGGTCTGCGGCACCTCGACGTTGCCGACAGCCTTCATGCGCTTCTTGCCCTTCTTCTGCTTCTCGAGCAGCTTCCGCTTCCGCGAGATGTCGCCGCCGTAGCACTTGGCGGTGACGTCTTTGCGCAGGGCACGCACGCTGGTCCGTGCGATGACCTTGCTCCCGATCGCGGCCTGGATCGCCACGTCGAACATCTGCCTGGGAATGTGTTCCTTGAGCTTCTTGGTCAGCCCCTGGCCGTTGCGGAAGGCGCGGTCCCGGTGGCAGATGGTGGACAGCGCATCGACCCGTTCGCCGTTGAGCATGATGTCGAGCTTCACGAGGTCCCCCACCTCCCACCGCTCGATCTCGTAGTCCATGGACGCGTAGCCACGGGTGTTGCTCTTGAGCTTGTCGAAGAAGTCGAACACCACCTCGGCGTACGGCAGGTCATAGGTGATGACCGCGCGGCCCGGGCTCGGCACCTCGAAGCCCACCTGCACACCCCGCTTCTCCTGGCAGAGCTTGAAGACGGCGCCGACGTGCTCCTCCGGCGTGTGGATCACCACCTTGGCGATGGGTTCCCGGATCGCGGCGATCCGCATGAGGTCCGGCAGCTGGCTGGGCGAGTGGATCTCGACCTCCCCGCCGTCCTTCAGATCGACGTGGTAGACGACCGAGGGTGCGGTCGTGATCAGGTCGAGGTCGTACTCTCGTTCGAGTCGCTCCTGGATGATCTCCATGTGGAGCAGCCCCAGGAAGCCGCAGCGGAACCCGAATCCGAGGGCGTCGCTGGTCTCCGGCTCGAAGTTGAAGCTCGCATCGTTCAGGATGAGCCGGTCGAGCGCGTCGCGCAGGTCATCGTAGCTCTTGGACTCCACCGGGTAGATGCCCGCGTAGACCATCGGCTTGGATTCCTGAAAGCCGGCCAGGGGCTCCGTCGCGCCGTGCTTCTCGAAGGTCACGGTGTCGCCGACCTTCGCGTGGGCGAGCTCCTTGATGGAGGCCACGACGTACCCGACCTCGCCGGCCACCAGCTCGTCCACGGTGGTGGCGTGGGGACGGAACATGCCGAGCTCCGTCGCGTCGTAGGTGGCGCCCGTGGCCATCATCTTGATCTTGTCCCGCCGGGTGAGGCGCCCCTCGATGACGCGCACCAACACGACCACGCCCACATAGGTGTCGAACCAGCTGTCGACGATCAAGGCGCGGAGGGGCAGATCCCGGTCGGCCTCGGGTGGAGGCACGAGCTGCACCACGGCCTCGAGCACCTCGTCCACGCCGAGGCCGGTCTTCGCCGAGCACATGACGGCGGCGTCGATGTCCAGGCCGATGCCCTCTTCCAGCTGTCGGAGCACCTCCTCGGGCTGGGCCGCGGGAAGATCGACCTTGTTGACGACCGGGATGATCTCGAGGTCGTTCTCGATCGCGAGGTAGACATTCGCGAGGGTCTGGGCCTCCACACCTTGCGCGGCGTCGACCACGAGCAGGGCGCCCTCGCACGCCGCCAGGGAGCGGCTCACCTCGTAGGAGAAGTCGACGTGTCCCGGCGTGTCGATCAGGTTGAGCTGGTAGTCGAGCCCGTCGGACGCCGTGTAGGTCAAGGTGCAGGTCTGGGCCTTGATCGTGATGCCACGCTCGCGCTCCAGGTCCATCTTGTCGAGCACCTGGGCCTTCATCTCACGTTCGGTCAGCGCGCCACAGCGCTCGAGGAGCCGGTCGGCGAGCGTGGACTTGCCATGGTCGATGTGCGCGATGATCGCGA